>Ga0066445_1000416_pt1 | contig 12281 bp, 13 predicted proteins | sample LakWasMet67_HOW9_2_FD_59533 | JGI IMG/M metagenome (GOLD analysis project Ga0066445, IMG submission 59533) | Freshwater sediment methanotrophic microbial communities from Lake Washington under simulated oxygen tension - Sediment Metagenome 67_HOW9 | ecosystem: Environmental > Aquatic >...
GAACTTGGCGCGGGCACCGGCCAACTAACCATTGATCTGTTGCAGCAATTAGCGGCACTTGCGCAATTACCGCAGCGGTATTTCATTTTGGAGGTGAGCGCTAACTTGCGTCAACGGCAGCAAGAAACATTGCAAAAGCGGTTGCCTGAGTCTTTGTATGCTCGCGTGCAATGGTTAGATTCCTTGCCGGCCGAGTTGACAGGGGTGGTGGTTGGAAATGAGGTGCTGGACGCCATCCCGGTCCACCTGATCGAGTGGCAAGCGGGCCAATGGCTTGAGCGTGGCTTAAGCTTTGACTCGGGGTTGGTTTGGCAATCTCAGCCCTTACAAAATGCTGCACTGGTGGCCGGCATGCTGCCCGCCCAATGGCCTGAAGGATACACCACTGAAGTCTGTCCGGCGGCGCAAGGCTTGATCGCGAGCCTGAGCCGCATGTTGCAACAAGGCATGATGCTATGGATAGATTACGGTTTTCCTGCGCATGAGTATTACCATCCGCAACGAAATCAGGGGACACTCATGTGCCATTTTCAGCACTATGCGCATGATGACCCGTTGATCAATCCTGGGTTGCAGGACATCACTGCCCATGTCAACTTTACGGCGATCGCAGAGACCGCGCTGACAGCGGGCTTAAGCTGTGCTGGCTATACCACGCAAGCGCAGTTTTTAATCAATTGCGGCATATTGCAACTACTAGAAACCGTGACGCCAGAGGATAGTGCGCGCTACTTGCCGATGGTCGCCGCGGTACAAAAGCTGCTTTCGCCTGCAGAAATGGGCGAGTTATTCAAAGTGTTGGCCTTGACTAAGGGGCTCAGTATGCCTTTGCTCGGGTTTGTGAGTGGGGATAAACGGCATCAGTTGTAGGATGCGTGGTGAGGTAATGGCGTTAATGCGCTGCAATTTGAACAATGGCGCGCAGGTGCAGGAAATCATGGCTCTCAAGTATAATGGCGCCCATGACAGAAATTGATCCCTCCATCGAGAGCGCTGAAGCGCCTTATCAACGCCGTATACGCAGTTTCGTTTTGCGTCAGGGCCGTTTGACTAAAGGTCAAGAGCGCGCATTGCAAACGGCATGGCCTACATTTGGTATTGAGTATGCCGATCAGCCGCTGAATTTAAACCAAGCTTTTGGTCGCACCGACAGTAAAAAAATCCTTGAAATTGGTTTTGGCATGGGCGACGCCACTGCAAAAATTGCACAAACGCTGCCAGATTGCGATTTTTTGGCGGTTGAGGTGCATACCCCCGGTGTAGGTAGTTTGTTAAAGTTGATGCAGGAAGGGGAGATTCAAAACCTGCGCATCGTGCAACATGATGCGGTTGAGGTACTACAAAATATGCTTCCCGATGGCTCGCTTGACGGAGTGCACATATTCTTCCCGGACCCTTGGCATAAAAAGCGGCATCACAAGCGCCGCTTGATTCAGGCCGAATTTATTCAATTAGTTTGCACTAAGCTCAAACCGGGCGCTTACTTGCATGTCGCTACCGATTGGCAAGCCTATGCGGAATGGGTGTTAGAAGTGCTGCAAGCTGAGCCGCAGCTCCAAAACACCGCAATCGATTATGCCGACAAACCGGCCTATCGGCCGCTGACCAAATTTGAAAATCGTGGCTTAAAGTTGGGCCACGGGGTATGGGATTTGGTGTTTAAGCGCGCATAGCGCTTAGACGGCGTCTACCGGCGACGCTGTAGAATTGTCGCCAAACAGCCATGTGCTGAGCACGGTTTCAGCTTCTTCTACGCCTTGTTTTTTGAGGCTAGAAAAAAGTTGCACCGAGATCTGTTCACCCCAACCCATATGCAGTTCCTTGCGAACTTTTCCCAGCAAAATTGTCGATTCACTGCGGGACAGTTTGTCACTCTTGGTGAGCAACACATGCACTGGTTTGCCAGAGGGACAAAACCAGTCCAGCATTTGTCTGTCCAAAGGCGTTAATGGGTGGCGGCTATCCATCACCAGTACTAGTCCGGCCAAGCTTTGGCGTTCGCTCAGGTAGCGTGATAATACGTTTTGCCAGTGCATGCGCATAGATTCCGGGACTTTGGCGTAGCCATAGCCCGGTAAGTCGACTAAGTGTTTGTCGTCGCCCAGCGTGAAAAAGTTGATTAACTGGGTGCGGCCTGGCTGCTTGCTCACAAATGCCAGCCGATTATGGTTGGCCAACGTGTTTAGTGCGCTGGATTTACCCGCATTCGAGCGGCCGGCAAAGGCGACCTCAATGCCGCTGGCAGGCGGCAGGTCACGGAGATGGTGCGCCGACAGATGAAAGCGGGCGTTTTGAAAAACTGGCATGATGAGTTGAGTTGCCTCAAGGTTTTATGGACTATTCAGCTGAGCATGCTATCACGAACAAGGTTTGTTTGATAAAATGGCGGAGAATAAAATGTCGGGGCATAGAATGATGTTAAAGAGTTTTAAAGCTGGATTGTTTGTGTTGTTCGCCATGGGCGTGCAACCAGTATTTGCTGAGGAAGCTGCGTCAGCTGAAGCCGCGCCAGTGGTGAATGGCCCGGAAAAAATTGTACAAAACGTATGTGCTGCTTGCCATGGTGCAGATGGTAACAGTGTCATTACTACCAATCCTAAATTGGCTGGTCAACACCCTGAATATTTGCTCAAGCAATTGAACAACTTTAAAGAGGGCACACGTGCTAACGCGATCATGTCTGGGATGGCAGGTGCGCTCAGTCAAGAAGACATGGAGGGTTTGGCAAAGTATTTTTCTAGCCAAAGCATCAAGTTAGCCAAAGCCAAGAGCAACGGTAAAGGTTCTTTAGGTGAAAAAATTTACCGCGGTGGTATCGCTGCAACGCAAGTGCCCGCCTGTGCAGCTTGCCATGGGGCCACCGGCGCAGGATTGCCGAAACAGTTTCCACGGTTGGCAGGCCAGCACACGGACTACACCGTGCAGCAGCTGAGAACGTTCCGTACCGGAGAACGTGCCAACGCGCCAATGATGATGGCGATTGCGGCGAAAATGACAGATGCTGAGATGCAAGCGGTTGCAGATTATATCCAAGGTCTGCGCTAGTCTGCTTTGATCGAAAAAAGGTGGCTGCGGCCACCTTTTTTGCTGTCAGTGGATGCAACCTTTTGCTTTAGATGTCGTCCACAAATGCGCACCATGCGTTATTGTCTGTATTGGCTTTTTCCTTTGTGCGTTACCTTCACTGGTTTATTTTAAAGAGATTGTTTTGAAAGCACCGATTCCCCTGTCACGGCGTGTGTATGAATTGCTCAGCTCGATGCGCTTTGCGGTGAGCTTATTGACACTGCTAGGTGTCGCTTCCATTATTGGCACAGTGCTCAAGCAAAATGAGCCATACACCAACTACATCGTTAAATTCGGCCAATTCTGGTTTGAGTTGTTTGAGTTGCTGGGTTTGTTCGATGTGTACCACGCGGCATGGTTTCTGCTTATTTTATTGTTTTTGGTGGTGTCGACCACGTTATGCGTGCTGCGTAACACGCCGCTGATGATCAAAGAGTGGCAGATTTACAAAGAGCATGTCACCGAAAAGTCCTTGCGATTGTTTGAACACCAGGCCACGGTGGCTTCGTCCTTGCCTACGGCTACCTTGCAAACGCAATTGGGTGATTTTTTAACCGCTACGGGTTATCGCTTTAAAACCAAAGCACAAGACAATGGCGATCTGCTCATTGCCGCCAAGGTGGGAACACATCAACGTCTTGGCTACATTTTTACGCATGTGGCTATTGTGGTCATTTGCTTTGGTGGCTTACTTGATGGCAATTTGCCGCTAAAAGTGCAAGAGCTGTTCGGTTTGAAGAAAATCGAAACGCGTGATGTGGCGTCACGCATGGTGCCTGCAGACAGTCGTCTTGGCACCAATAACTTGTCTTTTAGAGCCAATATGACGCTACCTGAAGGTGAGCGGGACAATGTGGCCTTTGTACGGGTCAGAGATGGCTATCTGGTGCAAGATTTACCGTTTACCGTGGCGCTCAAAGATTTTCGTATTGAACATTATGCGACTGGCATGCCTAAGTCGTTTGAAAGTGACATTCTTATTACGGATCCCGCGGTGGCCAAACCGATTGAAGCCACGGTGCGCGTGAATCACCCCTTTATCTACAAAGGCATTGCGATTTACCAGTCCGACTTTCAGGATGGTGGCTCTCAACTCAAATTCAAGTTATGGGATCTGTCAGCCACTAAGCAAGCAGCTTTTGACATCGACGGTGTCATCTTGCAAAAAGGCGCACTCGGCGAAGGCGCACAAAAGATGAGCGTTGAGTTTAATGAGTTCCGTCAGTTTAATATTTTGAATCTATCCGCAGATGGCAAAGGTAAGCCGCACAACGTGGGTCCCAATACCACCTATAAGCTGCGCAACGCGAGTGGTCAAGCCCGCGAATACATGAGTTATATGCAGCCATTGCAGTTAGATGGTCGGGCCTATTTTGTGTCTGGTATGCGTGAGACAGTGGCGGATGAATTCAAGTATCTGCGCATTCCAGCTGATGATGCGCTAGAAATTAACGGGTTTATGCATTTAAGGCAGACCTTGCGCAACGAGCAGCGAATTCATGACATTGCCAGTCAGGTCGCGAATCAAATGCCGGGTGACAATGCGGCCCTAAAGACTCAATTTGAGCAAAGCTTGCAGCATCTGCTCCTGACCTTTAAGCAGGGCGGTTATAGTGCATTGTCACGCATCATTGAGGGCGCAGTGCCCAAAGATCAACGTGAGCAGGCCGCGCAAACCTACCTCAAGTTACTCAACCGCGCCGCTTTACAAGGTTATCAAATCAGTCGTGCTGAGCGTCAGCTGGAGCCCGCGCCTGAAAATCAAGAAACAGTCATGTTCATCCAAGATAGCCTGAATGCCATGAACGACTTGTTTTTTTATGGCACGCCGTATTACTTTCAATTAAACGATTACACCCTTAAGCAAGCCAGCGGTTTTCAGTTGACACGCTCCCCTGGCCAAAACTGGGTGTACTTGGGTTCGGTGATGTTGGTAATCGGTATTTTTGCGATGTTTTATATTAAGGAACGTCGTTTGTGGTTATTGATCAAACCAGCACAACAGGAAGTCTTGTTGGCCATGTCGTCTAACCGAAAGAATATGGATCTGGATCAGGATTTTGAACGTGTGCAACAGCAAGTGGCTGCAATGTTGCAGCCCGCGGCCTGACTGAATAGAAGAGGGGAATGCGATGAATGCATCAGTATTAACAAAGCCAACGTCTTTTTGGCAATCTTTAAGTAAACTGGACTGGCTGTACGCCTTGTTATTGTTGGCAGGGGGCATTTTTTCTTATCAACGATACGCAGGCTTCATGGATGTGTATGAAGTGAGTTTTTTGTTTGCGGCCGTTGGGTTGTTTAGTTATCTCGGGTGGCGCTGGTCGGCCATTGCGCGCTTGGTACTCGGTGTGGCGGTGCTGAGCCTGATCGGTGTGTATAGCTATCAAGCCGATCTGGCAAACGCTAGTCAACGTTTCTTGCTAAAGTTTCTACTGGCGAGCCAATCTGCAATTATGTGGATGAATGTGTTGTTTGTGCTGGCCATGCTGACCTACTGGCTGGCCTTATTTCAAAAATCTGCATTTACGGCAAAAGTGGCCTCTGCACTGACCTGGGCCGCCACTTTGTTTGGTTTTGTCGGTTTGATGGTGCGCTGGTACGAGTCTTACCTGATTGCGCCAGATGTCGGCCATATCCCGATCAGTAATTTATATGAAGTGTTTATTCTGTTTTGCTTGATCACGGCTTTACTCTATCTGCATTACGAGAAGCTATTCAACACGCGTCAGTTAGGCGGATTTGTGTTGGTGGTCATCAATGCCGCAGTCGGCTTTATTCTCTGGTATACCTTTGACCGACATGCCAATGAAATTCAACCGTTGGTTCCCGCACTGCAAAGCTATTGGATGAAGATCCATGTGCCAGCCAATTTCATCGGCTACGGTGCATTTTCTTTGGCGGCCATGGTTGCTGGCGCCTATCTGTTGGTGAAGCAAGGGGTGCTTGCCAGCCGCTTGCCAGCCCTGCATGTGCTAGATGATTTAATGTACAAAGCGATTGCGGTTGGCTTCGCCTTTTTTACCATCGCGACTATTTTAGGTGCAATGTGGGCGGCTGAAGCCTGGGGCGGTTATTGGTCTTGGGATCCTAAAGAAACCTGGGCGCTGATTGTCTGGCTGAATTATGCTGCTTGGCTACATTTGCGTCTCATGAAAGGTCTGCGTGGTGCGGTGTTAGCTTGGTGGGCCTTGGTGGGCTTGCTGGTGACCACCTTTGCTTTCCTAGGCGTGAATATGTTTCTAAGCGGCCTCCATTCATACGGTACCCTGTAATCCTTGAGGTTGTTTGTATCCGGGCAGTTGCGTAAGCAACTGCCCGTTTTCTTTGTACCTACCCCTTCTTTCAGTGCTATTTATTAACTATTAAGTTATGTTAATATAAGCTGCGTTCAGCTTTATTACGCCTAACGCGCCCTGGCATTCTTCGTTCAACGGCCGCAAACATGGTGATATCAGGAGGATTGATGATGGAAAAGCACTTAGGATTTAGTTTGATTGAATTGGCGATTGTTCTCGTGATCGCAGGCTTATTATTGGCGGGCGTCATGCGCGGACAAGAGCTGATCGCCAATGCCAAAGTGAAGAGTTTGGCGAGTGATTTTAGAAATATCCCCGCGTATTTTTATGCCTATCAGGATCGCTTTAGGGTGTTGCCGGGCGATGATCACAACGCCGCCAGCCATGTCAACGGAACCAATCCAACCAGCAATCAATCGCAAAACGGCCTAATACAAGGGAATTGGGATTCATCAACCAACACCGATGAATCATTCTTGCTTTGGCAACACTTACGCTTGGCTGGATTGGCGACAGGGCCGACAGAGGTCAGCAATTTACAATACCCTGCACGCAACAGCGAGGGTGGTCGGCTGGGGGTGACCAGTGTAGGTGCACTTGGTGCGGTGACTGCAGGTACTTTTACGAGTGCACATGCGATGTGTTCTGATGCCATCCTGGGGCGTTATGCTCAGCAACTTGATACCATGATGGATGACGGGGCGGGTAATAGCGGCATGATGCGGATATTGCAAAATGGGACCGCAGGGACCGGTGAAGCACTGCCTGTGGCCGCGACACCCTACTTAGTCTGTATGAGTTTTTAGTGTAGAATACAACATAATCTTGTCGCAAATAGCCTGGTTTTTCAGGCTTTTTGTTTTATGTCTGATACATTCACTTTTTCAGACCACATTCTGTTTTAGAATAGAACCCGTTTTACATCACCCACTTCCTATGGCAAACGCAATTGTAGAAATTAAAGACCTCTCTTTCGGGTATAAAGGTCGCTTGTTGCACAAAGGCATCAATATGACTTTTGCCAAAGGCAAGGTCGTGGCCATCATGGGCGGGAGCGGCAGTGGGAAAACCACGTTGCTGAGGCTCATTGGCGGTCAGCTCAAGCCAACCAAGGGCGAGGTGCAAGTCGGCGGTGAGGTCGTTCATGAGCAAGATCGCGAAGGCATTTATCGTCTGCGTCGCAAAATGGGCATGCTGTTTCAACATGGGGCCTTGTTTACCGACTTGTCCGTGTTTGAGAATGTGGCTTTCCCGATGCGGGAACATACTAACTTGCCGGAGAGCATGATCCGCGATATGGTCTTGCTCAAATTGAACGCGGTTGGTTTGCGCGGGGCTCATGCTTTAATGCCGACGGAGCTTTCTGGTGGCATGGCTAGGCGTGTCGCATTGGCGCGTGCGATTGCCTTAGACCCGAGCATCATTATGTATGACGAACCATTCGCAGGCTTAGATCCCATCTCGATGGCAGTGATTTGTGATTTGATTCGCAGCTTAAATGATGCGCTCGGCGCCACCTCAATTATTGTCACGCACGACGTCGAGGAAACCTTTCAGTTTGCCGACTACGTTTATTTTGTCGCCGATGGCGTGGTGGCCGCTGAAGGCACGCCAGATGATTTACGCCAATCCGAATTACCTTTTGTGCACCAGTTTGTGCACGCAGAAAAAGATGGCCCTGTGCCTTTTCATTATGCTGCGCCTGAGTATCACGCCAGTTTGTTACGGGGAGCGCGTTAATGGTGGTGCATAAACTAACACGCATGCTAAGCAAACTGGGGGCTGGCTGTATTAATAAAGTCTGGCGTCTGGGCGCCGGTGGCCGTTTGTTCTGGTTGACGTTGATCTCCTCAGGGGAAAGCTTTCGCCGCTTCCGTCTCACCATTCGCGAAGTCTATTTTACGGGCGTGTTGTCGCTGATTATCATATTGGTGTCTGCTTTTTTTGTCGGCATGGTGCTGGCGCTTCAGGGCTATCAAACCCTGCAAAAATATGGCTCTTCGGAGGCGATTGGTGTGCTGGTGGCCTTGGCCTTGGTGCGTGAACTGGGCCCGGTCGTGACTGCGCTTTTATTTGCAGGTCGGGCAGGGACGGCGATTACCGCTGAAATCGGTTTGATGAAGGCGACTGAACAACTATCAGCCATGGAAATGATGGCTGTCAGTCCGATTGCGCGTGTGATAGCGCCGCGTTTTTGGGCCGGTGTGATTGCCATGCCGATACTCGCAACCCTATTTTCTATGGTGGGCATTTTAGGCGGCTATCTGGTCGCGGTGCCACTCATTGGGGTCGATGCGGGTGCGTTCTGGTCGCAAATGCAAGCCAATGTGGATTGGCAATACGACATTTTGAACGGCGCGCTAAAAAGCGTCGTTTTTGGAGTGGCTTGTACCATGATTGCGCTATTTGAGGGCTATGATGCGCCACCAACGGCAGAAGGTGTCAGTCGCGCAACCACCAGAACAGTGGTGACCTCATCACTGGCTGTGCTGGGTTTGGATTTTATTTTAACGTCGTTCATGCTTGCGGTTTAGCAGCAGGACACCAGGTGATTCGCGGGGAATAAGTGATGGAAAGAACAACAATTGATTTATGGGTAGGCATTTTTGTCGCACTCGGTTTTGCGGCTTTGCTTGGCTTAGCCATGAAAGTAGGAAATCTGACAACCAGCAATATTAGCCAAACCTATCTGGTGACAGCGAATTTCGAAAATATTGGCGGCCTCAAGCCGCGTGCCCCGGTGAAAAGTGCGGGTGTCGTCGTTGGCCGCGTAAACGATATTGTGTTTGATCCTAAAACTTATGAAGCGGTGGTCAGTCTCAACATCGACACACGCTACAACTTTCCTAAAGATACTTTTGCGAACATCTACACAGCCGGTTTGTTAGGCGAGCAATATGTTGGGCTTGAAGCGGGCGGAGATGAAACCAGCCTCAAAGACGGTGACAAGATCACGCAAACACAAGATGCGGTTGTGCTAGAAAAGCTGATTAGTCAGTTTCTGTATAGCAAAGCCACCGAGAGCGATGACAAACCAACAAAATCGACGACGGCATCAACCGAATCCGCAACTGATGCGTTAGATGCAAGTCCATTGGACAAAATTGGTAAGTAACTCACAATCAATTGATAAAGGGAATACAATGAAAAAGTGGTGGATGGCAGTTGCCATGATGCTGTTAAGCAGTGCAGCGATGGCGGGGATGACACCGGATCAACTGGTCAAGAAAACAGCCGATGACGTGATTGATGTCATCAAAAATGACAAGGACATTCAAGCTGGCAACCAGCAAAAGATATTTGCCTTGGCTGAAGAAAAAATTCTGCCCAACTTTGACTTTGAAAAAGTGTCGCGTTTAGTCTTAGGTAAAAACTGGACCAACGCCACGGCAGAGCAAAAAACCGCTTTTCAGGCTGAGTTTAAAACTTTGCTGCTGCGCACTTATGCGACTGCATTGTCTAAATATAAAAATCAGGCCATCGAATATAAGCCTTTTCGCATGGAAGCAGGTGCTGATTCAGCCACAGTGAAAACGGCGATTCAGCAACCCGGCGGCGACCCAATTGGCGTCGATTATACATTGAGCAAAAAAGGTGACGACTGGAAAGTGTTTGATATTGTGATCGAAGGCGTGAGCTTGGTGACAAACTATCGCAGTCAGTTTGCGCAAGAAATTCGTCAAAATGGCTTGGATAGCTTAACAAAAAAATTGTCTGACAAAAACAAAGCGGCCACTGGTAAATAGTGACCGGGCATTGTATTCGGAAGACGCGGAGAAGTTTGTGGCTCAAATTACGCAACAGCAGAACACATTGAGTTTTAGCGGGAATCTGCTGATTACCAACATCAGTGAAACGCTCACGCATCTACAAACGCTGAAGCTGGAGTCACCACTGACGCTGGATTTCACCAAAGTCGTCGCAGTAGATACGGTGGCTGTGAGTTTGATTCTAGAGATTCAGCGACAACTGAATCATCAGCATACCGAGCCAGGAGCGATGTCGGTGATCGGGGTGCCAGAAAATTTGCGAAGTTTGATGCAACTCTATGGTGTTGACGGATTTTTGTTAAATTAGCAAAACTTTAGTCTAACAGCCCCAGCTCTGACGAGGTGGGGTTTCGTTTTTTTGGGATAGCGAAAGGGTATGCGTGGCAGCAGCCATTGAAATTACTGGAATCACCAAGCGTTTCGGCGAATTCGAAGCGCTACGCGGGATTGATTTGCAGATTGAACAAGGCGAGTTTTTTGCCTTGCTAGGCCCGAATGGCGCTGGTAAATCAACGCTGATTAGTTTGATGGCAGGTTTGCAACAAGCGACCACGGGCCACATCCGTATTATGGGGCACGACGTGCAAAGAGATTATCAGCGCGCTCGACATGCGCTGGGCGTAGTGCCACAAGAGCTGGTATTTGATCCTTTTTTTAATGTGCGTGAAATGTTGCGTTTCCAAGCCGGCTATTTTGGTCGCGGTCCTGAAAACGATCCCTGGATTGATGAAGTTATCGAGGGCTTGGGGTTGACGGATAAAGCGCATACCAATATGCGTAAGCTTTCTGGGGGTATGAAGCGTCGGGCGCTTATCGCTCAGGCATTGGCGCACAAGCCGCCAGTCATTGTTCTTGATGAGCCGACTGCGGGCGTAGACGTGGAATTGCGGCAAATGCTATGGGCGTTCATCCAACAGCTCAATCAGCAAGGGCATACCATTATTTTAACCACGCATTATCTTGAAGAGGCAGAGGCCTTGTGTCAGCGCGTCGCAATGATGAAACAAGGTCGCATCGTTGCGTTGGATACGACGCGGGCACTGCTCAAAAACCATGCCACCAAGCAACTATCGCTACGCTTGGCCGGGGCGCTTCCCACGCAGTTGCTGTCACTGGTGAAGCAGCAGCAAGGTGATGAAGTGATTCTCGGTTTGTCGGAGCTGACGCAGGTCGAAACGATTTTACGTGTGTTGCGCGAGGCCAAGGTGGAGATACAGGATATGCAATTGCAAGAAGCCGATCTGGAAGATGTATTTTTGAATTTAGTGGGTAATCAACAAGGCGCACAAGGATGAAGTGGCTTAACCCTTTTTTTTGGCTCGACGATATCGTCACTCCACGCTGGCGCGGGGTTTATACCTTGTTTAAAAAGGAACTATTGCGGTTTTGGCGGGTGGCTTTTCAAACCGTGGCATCGCCCATTTTGACGGCGCTATTGTATCTGCTGATTTTCTCACACGTACTCGAATCACATGTCAAAGTCTACGATCAGGTCAGTTACACCGCCTTTTTGGTGCCAGGCTTGATGATGATGTCTTTGCTACAAAACGCTTTTGCGAACAGCTCATCCAGCTTGATTCAGTCCAAAGTCATGGGCAATATCGTATTTCTGCTCCTAACGCCAATTAATACATTGTCGTTCTTTGTGGCGTTTTTAGCCGCGTCCATGATACGAGGCCTGTTGGTGGGGTTAAGCATTTATTTGGTCGCATTGTGTTTTGTGACGGTGCCTACTGTTTATCCCGGTTGGATATTGGCTTTTGCCTTGCTGGGCAGTGCTTTACTAGGCACTTTTGGAATTATTGCTGGGATTTGGGCGGACAAGTTTGATCAGATGGCGGCTTTTCAGAATTTTGTGATTATGCCATTGACCTTCTTGTCGGGCGTATTTTACTCCATCCACTCTTTGCCACCCTTCTGGCAGGCGGTGTCGCAATTGAATCCGTTTTTTTACATGATTGATGGCTTTCGCTACGGATTTTTTGGGCATGGCGATGTGTCACCATGGCTCAGTCTCGGCGTGGTAGCAAGCTTCTTGCTAGCATTGGCGTGGCTATGCCTAAAGATGTTAAAATCCGGTTATAAATTACGCAGTTAGCAAGTCGGAATAGGGCAAGATTGCCCTGTCTGGCGGCGCTGCATTTTG
>Ga0066445_1000417_pt1 | contig 12248 bp, 8 predicted proteins | sample LakWasMet67_HOW9_2_FD_59533 | JGI IMG/M metagenome (GOLD analysis project Ga0066445, IMG submission 59533) | Freshwater sediment methanotrophic microbial communities from Lake Washington under simulated oxygen tension - Sediment Metagenome 67_HOW9 | ecosystem: Environmental > Aquatic > Freshwater...
AAAGGCACAACAACAACAAGTCGGTCAAATAACCAAATCCAACTTTCTTTTTCTTTTCTACAATATAGTATCATGGCTGTTAAAATGCCTAATGCTCCTCCGTGGCTTGCCAAGCCACCTTCGTATACTTTTAAAATATTTAAGGGATGTGATAAATACCCTTCAATAATTGCTCCGTTAGCAAGCTCCTCATCAAACCAAGGGCCGTAAAATAAACAATGGCCTAAACGTGCTCCAAGCACAGTTCCTAAAATTATATAAAGGGTTAAAGTGTCTAATGCCTTATCTGTTCGTTTTTCTGCTTTAAAAATACGGTTCATAAAAAAATGACTGGCAATAAAAGCCAAAGCCCACATTAGTCCGTACCAACGCACAGGCCAGTCAATTCCCGGAATTGTAAAAATTTCGGGCGACGGATTCCAATTTATGAAGTTTAAAAACATTTTAGCAAAATTAGCAAAATCTTCAATAGCAGCTTGTAATTAATAAGTATTTTTGCGCCAATGATAAATGCAGCCATATTTGCCAGCGGAGAAGGTACAAATGCCGAAAATTTGTTTAATTATTTTGCAAACGACCCTCGCATAAAAATAAAATTGGTTGTTACTAATAAAGACAATGCCGGTGTAATTGCACGAGCTGAGAAACATAAAAAAAATGTGCAAATAATAAGTAAGACAGCATTAGAAAATTACACCGATAAATTTATTGAGTTTTTAAAAGTTGAAAAAATTGACCTTATTATTTTAGCAGGTTTTTTAATAAAAATTCCTGAAGCTTTTATAAAGGCCTTTCCAAATAAAATCATAAATATTCATCCAGCATTATTGCCAAATTATGGCGGTAAAGGTATGTATGGCATGAATGTTCATAAAGCTGTAATCCAAAACAAAGAAACAAAAAGCGGAATAACCATTCATTTTGTAAATGAAGAGTATGATAAAGGTGAAATAATACTTCAAGCAAGTTGTATTGTTGAACCTGCAGATACACCGGAACAATTGGCAAAAAAAATTCAGGCCTTAGAGTACGAATTTTTACCAAAAGCAATCGAAAAATTTCTGTAAAAAAAATAGTTTATTTAACGCGAACGTAAACTTGTTCCTGTAAATTATCAGGATGGTAATTGCAGTAAACTGTATAATCTGCAGAATCAGCAAAAGTGTATTCGAATTTATCACCCGTTTTCATTTTTCCGCTGGCAAAAAGTTTACCGTTATGTGTTACAGTGTGGTTTGAATTATCTTTATTTATAAATGTTAAGGTAGTTCCTCTTTTAATTTCAATAAAAGTTGGGTTAAAACGTTTATATAAAAGCCAAATTTCATTATCGCCTTGTGGTGTAGTGTCTTTTTTCTTACACGAAAAAACAATAACAATCAAAAGAAGTATAATATAGTTTGTTTTCATGGCTCTTTCTTTATTATAGCTAAGATAAGCATTAATTGCTTTGCATTTGATGTAATTGAAAATAACTTCCTTGTTGCAACAAAAGCGCTTCATGTGTTCCCATTTCAACAATTTCGCCTTCTTTTAAATACAAGATTAAATCCGCATTTTTTAAACTTGATATACGGTGACTAACAATAATGGCGGTTTTGTTAACCATTTCTTGTTTTAGGTTATTTAAAATTTGTTCCTCTGTTTCTGTATCAACAGCACTTAAACAATCATCAAAAAATAATAATTGTGGTTTGTTAATCAAAGCACGCGCAATTGAAATTCGTTGTTTTTGCCCGCCGCTTAATGTAACTCCGCGCTCACCAACAATGGTTTCGTATTTTTCAGGAAAGTTTAAAATGTTATTATGCACTTGTGCCTGCTTGGCAGCCAGCTCAATTTTTTCTTTGCTTGTGTTTTTATCAGAGCTGCCAAATAAAATATTGTTGGTAATTGTATCACTAAATAAAAAAACTTCTTGTGGTACAACACCCATGTTTTTGCGAAGTAAATGTAAATTATGTTCTTTAATATTTTTTTGATCTATCAAAATTTCGCCAGCTGTTACATCATATTGGCGGGTAATAAGATTTAAGATGCTTGATTTGCCACTGCCTACTTTGCCTGTAATGCCAAGGGTTTGCCCTTGTTTAAGTTTAAACGAAATGTTTTTTATGGCTTGTATGTTATTTTCAGGATAAACAAAACTTACATTTTTAAATTCTATTTCTCCTTTAATTAAATAGGTGTTGTTATTTGGGTTAATAATTGCCGGTTTGGTATTTAAAAATTCATTTATTCTTTCTTGCGAAGCCGAAGCGCGTTGTATTAAAGAGGTTACCCAACCTAAAGAAGCAAAAGGCCAGGTTAATCTAAACACATAAAAAATAAATTCGGTTACATTTCCTGGTTCAATTTTATTTTGTATAGTTAATTTACCGCCATACCATACAGTTATTAAAACGCTTAAGCCAATCATTAAAACCATTGCGGGGCCAAAAAAAGATTCGATAGTGGCTAATTTTAATGCTGTTTTTTTATACACTTCATTTTTCTCCCGCATCTTATCAATAAAAAATGTTTCACGGGCATAGGCTTTTATAACACGTATAGCGCTAAAGCTTTCTTGAGCTTGAGTGGTTAAATTACCGAGTTCTTGTTGCACCTTTCCGCTTTGTTTGTTAATCATATCAGAAACCTTATAAATTAGGTAGGATAGAAGGGGGAGTGGTAAAAAAACAATTAAAGTTAATTGCACATTTACACTAAGCATAAAACTTAATACGGTAATAGTAGTAACCAATGTATTTGCCAAATACATAATTGCAGGCCCGCTATACATTCTAACTTTTCCAACATCTTCGCTTATTCTGTTCATTAAGTCGCCTGTTGTATTTTGTTTAAAAAAGCTAGCGTCTAATTGTTGGTAATGATTGTATATTTCATTTTTCTGATCATATTCGATATGCCTACTCATTACAATTATTGTTTGGCGCATCAGAAACATAAACAAACCACTTGTTAAGGCAAGGCCAATAATGGTTAAACCGTAAGTAATAAAAACACTTGGTTGTGCAGTTTGTGTATTTTTAAAGGTCTCTATTATTTTATTGGTTCCGTTTCTTACAATAACACCTTGATAGGTGCCAAAAATTGTAGAAAGTGCAACAAATAATATTCCACCTAAAAAGTGCCATTTGTATTTAAGAAAATAAGCATTTATTACTTTTAGATGTTTCACCTCGCAAAGTTAATTTTAAATTATTTATAACGCTATAAATAGCAATTTGTTTTGCTTGAAATACCAAAAAATACCATAACTTTGCCCCACTTCAACCAAAAAATATTATGGAAGTCACAACTTTAAAAAACTCCGATCTTTCTAAAGATCCGGTTATTGGCCAAATGAGCCTTCATAATCATGAGCAAATTTTATTTTGTAATGATAATGCTACAGGATTAAAAGCAATTATTGCAATACACAATACAGTACTTGGCCCTTCGTTGGGCGGTACGCGCATGTGGAATTATGCTAACGAAATGGAAGCGTTAACAGATGTTTTGCGTTTATCTCGTGGCATGACTTATAAGTCATCTGTTGCCGGTTTAAATCTTGGTGGTGGTAAAGCGGTAATTATTGGAGATGCAAAAAATATTAAAAGCGAGGCATTACTTCGTCGTTTTGGGAAATTCGTAAACAGTTTAGGTGGTAAATATATTACTGCCGAAGATGTTGCTATGACTAGCCGTGATATGGAAATTATTAAAATGGAAACCGATCACGTAAGTGGTTTGCCCGAAAATATGGGTGGTAGCGGCGATCCTAGTCCTGTTACCGCTTACGGTGTTTATGTGAGTATGAAAGCAAGCGCTAAAGAAGTTTGGGGTAATGATAGCCTAAATGGTAAAAAAGTTTTAGTGCAAGGGATAGGGCATGTTGGTGAGGTTTTGGTAAGCCATTTAACCAAAGAAGGAGCAATCGTTTATATTAATGATATTAGTCAAGAGCGTTTAAAAGTAGTTGCCGATAAATATAAAGTTGAGGTTGTGGCTGCCGATAAAATGTTTGATTTGGATATTGATGTTTATGCACCATGTGCTCTTGGAGCTACTGTAAATAATGATACTTTAAGTAGATTGAAATGTAAAATTATTTGTGGTGCAGCCAACAATCAATTAGCTGATGAAAATGTTCACGGACTTTTAGTTGCAAAAAGTGGAATTTTATATGCTCCCGATTTTGTAGTTAACGCCGGTGGTATTATTAATGTATATTACGAATTAGAAGGTTATAATAGAGAGCGCGCACTTTCTCATGCAGAAAAAATATACGATACAACTTATAATTTATTTCAATTGGCTAAAAAGGAAAATATTCCAACTTATCAAGCTGCAAATAAATTGGGTGAGCAACGTATTGAAGCAATTGCTCGTATTAATGCCGTGTTGTAGTTCTGAATTAATTTAAAATTAGATAATGTTAAATAGAAGGTTTTTAAGAATAAAAGTAATGCAGTCATTGTACTCGTTTTTTCAACATGAAAAAGCAGACATGGCAACTTTTGAGAAAGAAATGTTTAAAAGTCTGGATAAGGTTTTTGAATTATACTTATCTATTTTAGGTTTGGTAAGCGATATACATCATGTTGCTTTAGTGATGATGGACGAAAACAAAAATAAGCGTTTGCCAAACTCAGCCGATTTAGATCCGAATTTAAAATTTGTAAAAAACACATTATTAATTGGTATTTCAGAGAGCAAGGAATTAAAAGCGCATTTAGAAAAACGTAAAATATCTTGGCAAAACGATTTTGATATTGTGCGTAAATTATTTGTAGAGATAAGAAATGGTCAAGCTTATAAAGCTTACATGGAATCCACAGCGCCAAGTGTAAATGAAGATAGAGATTTTGTTATTTCGATGATAACCGAGCACTTAAGCGAAAACGATGTATTGATTTCTTTATTTGAAGAAAAAAATATGCATTGGGCGGATGACACCTTTGTTGCGTTTAATTCTGTAATTAGAAATTTTGAAGAGTTTAATGGAGAGTTTAAATTAATATCACTTTTAAAAGATGAAAAAGATGATATGGAGTTTATGAGTCTTCTTTTCAAAAAAACAATTATTTACCGCCAGCAATTTGAAGAATTAATTGGCCGTCATACGCAAAATTGGGATGTTGAACGTATTGCAAATATGGATATGTTATTAATGGAAATGGCTTTGGCAGAAATTATGTACATTCCAAACGTACCTGTAAAAGCATCGTTAAATGAGTATATTGATATTAGTAAAGAGTACAGTACACCAAACAGTAAAGTGTTTGTGAATGGTGTTTTAGATAAAATTATTGCCGAATTAAAACGCGATAATAAAATTGAAAAAACAGGTAGGGGATTAAAAGAGAATTAGTTTTTTTGGGCTATAAAAAATCTCATTTTTCCGCTCATATCATTGATAATTTTCGAGTCTTTAAATATTCTACTGTTATTGGCATACGCCAATACAGCTTCTGCGGTAAGCGGATTTAATTCGAAATATAATTTTCCTCCGCTGTTTAATTTTTGTTGACAGAGGTCGATAATCTTTTTGTAAAATAAAATATCGTCTTCATCGTTTACGAACAGAGCTATGTGAGGCTCGTTATTAATAACATGTTTACTTAACAAGTTTTTTTCGTTAAATTTTATATAGGGTGGATTACTAATAATTACATCAAATGTTACATTTAGTTTTTCTTCAACTTCTTTATTATTTAAAATATCTAATTCTATAAAGTTGATAAACGTTTTATTTATTTCTGAATTTTTTTTCGCAACCAATAGTGCTTCTTTGCTAATATCGCATGCATAAACTGCACTAGTCTCATTTTTCTTTTTTATACTAATAGGGATGCAGCCGCTACCTGTACCAATGTCTAAAAATGATAAAGCTGTTTGGTTTTCCTTTAAAATAATATCTACCAACTCTTCTGTTTCTGGTCTTGGAATTAAAACATGTTGGTTAACATAAAATTTTAGATTGTAAAACCATGCCTCTTTTAAAATGTATTGAATGGGTGTGTTATTCTTTAATTCTTTGCAACAGAAATATAATTTTAAGAGGTCGCTTTGATTAATGTTCTCTTTCTGTTTAATAAGAACATCAGTTTTTGAGAAGCCTAAATAGTGTTCTAAAATTAAATTAATAATAGCATCAATTTCAGAACTTTCATAAATGGTATTTAATTCTGAATGATAAAAAGCAATAAGAGCAGAAAGCGAGTTGTTGGGTAGGCGCATGATTTAGTTAGAGCGTATTAATTTAAAAGTAGTGGTTTCTGTTTCGGTTATAACCTTAACAAACACCAATCCATTTATTTTCTCATTTAGTTTTTCTGATGTTAATTCGTATGATGCGCCATTTAACGTGTCTTCAAATATTAATTTACCTTCAATAGAATACATGTAAATTTTACCAGTTAAATTTTTATTAAAATTAAATTTCACATTTTCTTTAAATGGGTTAGGGAAGTAGCTAATGGAATTTGAATTTAAGTTGTTTTTTTCAACGGTGGTTACAATACAAGTCATAGCCGCAAAGCCATCTAATTTCCCATAACCCCATTTGTAATTTGGAAGATTACTTCCTGTATACGCATCAAAATAGGCGCAGTTTGTTATAGCGTTTTTTACCTGTAAACTGGTTGAGGTTGGGTTTTTTTGCAGGTATAACGTTGCTAGTCCCGCTACTACCGGCGAAGCGGCAGAAGTGCCCCCGCCTTGCACATGCAAACTACCTTGTGCTACAACCTGAGGAGCGTTAGTTACTAAATTTGTTTGCATGCCTAAGGCCATTGCACTAAAAACACCAGCGCCGGTTGCAGCAATGTCAGGTTTTTGTTTATTGTCGCGTGTTGGGCCCCAGCTACTACTGGCGGCTAGATCATTTATATTTTCTCCAGGATTTAATGATGCCCAGCTTTGGAGTGTGCCGGTAACATCATAATACATGTTTAAATTTACATAGTTAGCAACCGTAATTACATCATTTAAACATTGAAAGCTAGATACAATAGTGCTATTAAAGTCTGGCATAACGTATTTAGTTATCCATGGATAGCTTGAAGAAGAAGGTAATCCGCTGGAAATAAAATCAAAATTCCAAGCATCGTGCAATCCTACTCCTTTGCTTTCTATGCGCCATTTTAAGTTCAAGGTATCGGCAAGTATTTTAATGTATAATTCATAAACCCCAAACGGATTTATACTTGCTGAGGTTTTTATTATTCCAATTTGGTTGCCGTTAAATCTTAAAGTGTCGCTTTTAATGGATGTTAAAGCATAGTTGTAATTTTTAAATCCTATTCGCCCTAAATTAAAATTGTTATTTCTGTTTGCACCAACACTAATTTGTACATTTTTTATGTTGTTTGTATCAGCATAACACCAATATTCTAATATGGAACTAGTTTTTTTTATCCATGTAAAACTCGTATCATTTAAAGGTGGTTGTGTTTTTACATGGTGTTTTATATTGCCTGCATTACCCGCTGATGCAACCATAACTCTGCCGGGAACATTTTGAACCATGTTTTCAATTAATTTTGCTTCAAGGTCTGTGCCATCGTGACTGCCATAATAATCACCAACACTTGCATTTATAACACAGGGTTTGCCCAATAAAGTAGCTTTGCTGAATATATATTGTACCGCATCTGCAATGGTTGGCCCTGTTTTATTAAAATCTAATGCAACTACTACTATGTCTGCCTTGGATGCAATGCCTTGATGGGTTCCGTTGGCTAAACCGTTTCCGGTGGCAATGCCGCAAACATGGGTGCCGTGGCCGTAATGTGCTAAATCGTTATGAGTGCATTGATTGGCGTTAATTTGCGTGTCTGTCCATTCTATTCCGTAATTGTATGGTTGTGGAATTGTAGATCCGGCAAGGGGTACCTGATCCCATAAAAATTTAATTCTTGAATTTCCAAAAGCATCTTTAAAATCAGCATGTGCAAAATCCGTTCCCGAATCAATAATGCCAACCACAATGCCAGTGCCATCGTAAGCCATTGGTAAAGGAGCATTGCCAAGTTTTACTGATTTTATTCTGTTCTTCACAATCATGGTGTCATTTGTTAATGTTTTTCTTGGTTCAATAAATTCCGCATATGAAATAATTTTTTGTTCGATGAGTTTCGAAAGAGTATTTAAATTACACGTAATAGACGAAATATTACCCGAGGCATAATTAAATTTATAATTAAAATCTTTTTGTGAGGAGATTAGTTTTTGAACATCGCCCTTAACTAAAATTGAATGTGAATTATTATCGCCATTGTAAAGTCTAATTTTAAGAGCATTGTTTTGAGAACTCAAAAATAGTGATAGCGTTAATAATACAATTAGGAATTTTAATTTCATTTTAATGTTATTTTGATTAAAATTAATGAAAAAACACGACATTTGTTGGCGTGAAAAGTAAATTACTTTTAATTTTATTTTGTGCTTTTTGTACAAAAATTTCATTTGCTCAAACGGATAGTGTGCTTGTGCCAGCTTTTTTGGATGTGCCGGATGGAATTTTTTTATCGTATGGAGATTTTAGATATAATAAAGGAATATTAAAGGACAAAATTAATTCTCCTGGCAATAAAGAGCAATTAGATTATATTGGTAAATCTCTAGAAAAAGAAACTTTTAGTTTTTTTGATGGTCAAAAAACAAATGTCGTAAATTCAAATACTGTTTGGGGTTTTTTTCAGAACAAAACATTATACATAAATTATAAAGGCAGTTTTTATCGGGTGCCAGTTTTTGGGTCTATTTGTTATTTGGTTGCTACTGTAGAAGTTGTTGGTGTTGGTTTTTACGACCCTATGTTTGGTCCAGGTTCGGGTTCTAGCGGCAGGAGGCAAGAGGTAAGAGAATTTTTAATAAATTTTTATGATGGCATGGTTAAAGAATTTAACATGGATGAGGCCGAGTTATTGTTAAGTAGGGACAAAGGACTATATGATGAGTTTAAAAAGTTAAGTAACCGAAAACAAAAGGAGCAAATTTTTAGATACATTCGCAAATATAACGAGTCTCATCCGGTTTATTTTTTAAAATAAGGATATAGTTTCATGTAAATCTGGTGCTTTAATTTCTTCTTACAAAAAAAGCAATCAAATATTCTCGCAGAGTTTTTAGGATTTTTAATTGTCTAAAGTTGTTAATTTAACGGTGTTTTAGTACCAATGTTAAAATTAGGATGTTAATTTTTTTAATTGTTGGTATTTTATCTAAATGGTTAAAGGAAAATTTCGTTATTTTGTATGAAATAGTAGTTTTATCTATTGTACTATCTTAATTAATTATTAAAACAAAAAAATGAGTAAAATTTTCAAAACAATCTTAAGCTTATCTTTAGTCTTTTTAGGATTAAAAAATAGCGCGCAGGTTTCGGCCTATGCATTTAGTCAGTTAAGCGGAACTTACAATCAAATTCCTCTTAGCGGACCAAATACAACATTAATTGCCCTTGGTAATCAAGACGATAATGTGTATAACAATATTCCTATTGGGTTTAATTTCAATTTTAACGGAAATACTTATAGCTCCATAGCATTAAATGTTAATGGTTGGATTTGTATGGGGACTGTAACCCCATTTAGTTCTTATACACCAATTAGTACTGGAAGTGCAAGTAACGTAATTTCTTTTTTTAGCCGCGACTTACAGTTAGGGCCTTACCAGTCTTGTACAACTACAAACGCAAGTAATGTTATCAATCTTACTTATCCAGCAGCATCAAATTATTTTGCTGTTGGTGATACTATTTCTGGAACAGGTATTCCTTTAAATGCTTCTATAACAGCAATAAGTGCTGGAAATATGACTATTTCTGCACCAGCTACATCTGCCGGAACAAGTATTTATACAAAAGGTTATATTTCATATCAAGTTTCAGGAGTAGCTCCAAACCAAGTATTTACAATCCAATGGCGTCGTTACGGAAGATGGTCTAATTCTAGTACTGGATTAGACGATTATTTAAACACGCAAATTAAATTATATCAAACTACAAATATTATTGAAGTAATTTATGGCAATTGCGGTACAAATAGTCCAAATTCATTTACTGGAGAAATTGGATTAAGAGGTACTACGAATGCAGATTTTAATAACCGCTCAATTATTGCTACTGGTGCTTATAATAGTTCAACAGCGGGTGCTGTTAACTCTGCAAGTGGAATTATTTCTTCTTCATTAGCACCAACAAGTGGTCAAATTTACAGATGGACTCCTCCAAATGCTTGTACAGGTACGCCGATAGCTGGAACAGTTACGCCTCCGTCAACTGTTTGCCCTAACACTTCTGTTGTTCTTACAAATACAAGTTCAAATCCTTTTACCGGAATTACCTATCAATGGCAACAAGCTCCGGCAGCTATTGGACCATGGACCAATGTAACAACAGGCTCAGGATTTAATACTCAAGTATTAACTACGGCCTCATTAACAACTTTAACTTTTTATAAATTAGTAATTACTTGTACCAACTCAGCATTAAGCGCAACAACAGCGGTTACTTCTGTAAACCCTAATAATCCTCCAAGTTTGTGCTATTGCGTATTAAGTTTAGGTGGTAGTGGCTGTACGGGAGATAATATCACTAACGTATCTATTTTAGGAACCTTGTTTAATAATAACTCAACGTGTACAACAACTCCTACTAATGGAACCTATAGTCAATTTCCTCCAAGTCCATCAACAACCGCTACTTTAAGTGCTGGCGTTTCTTATTCGTTGAGCGTTACAACTACTGCAAATAATATTGAGTCGGTATGGATTGATTTTAACCAAAATGGAATTTATGACGCAACTGAGCATACTCAAATTTGCTTAACTTCTGTAGCAAATGTACCTACAATTGTTATGGTTAATATTCCATTAAACGCAAGTCTTGGTCAAACCGGTATGCGCATTCGTTCAAGAGGTACCGGTAACTTAAATGGTCCAACAGATCCTTGTACTAATTTTGGTTCTGGTGAAACTGAAGATTATATTGTAACTATTGCTGCTGCAGTTGGCTGTTCGGGTGCTCCTGGAGCAAATGCCGCAGTTGCAAGTTTAACAACAGTTTGTCCTAATGGTACAGCAACGTTAAGTCTTGCTAATTCATACACTGTAGGAGGCCTTACTTACCAATGGAGTACATCTGCTAATCAAACTGGTCCGTATGCAGCTGTAGCTGGCGCAACTACCAGCGCTTATACTGCAACAAATATTACAACTCCGCTTTGGTATCAATGTGTTATAACTTGTACAAATGGACCTGCAAGTACAACAGCAACACCGGTTAACATCTTGGTTAGCGGTAATCCTTGTCAGTGTGCAGCTTATTGTACTTCAATTGCTGGTTCTACAAATGATGATGAAATCTTTAATGTAACAATTGGCACATTAAATAATACTTCAAATTGTTCTCAAACCGGAGGTCCTGGTTCAATATTGAATAGATATTCAAATTATACCGGAATAGTTGCAGCTCCAAATTTGGTTGGCGGTTCAAATTATCCTTTAGATGTGGTAGTTGGACAATGTAATGCAAATGCTTACTCAGGTGGTGTTACGGTTTATATGGATTTAAATCAAAATGGATCTTTTGCAGATGCTGGCGAGCAAGTTTATGCTTCGGTTAGTACTTTATTTGCAGTAACTGGTACAACATTAAGTACAATTATTACAATTCCTCCAACAGCAACTCCGGGTATTACTCGCATGAGAGTAATTGCAGTTGAAAGTTCTACTGGAATTGGTGAGTGTGCTACTTATACATGGGGTGAGACTGAAGATTATTGCATAAATATTCTTGCGCCTGTTCCTTGTGCAGGTGCTCCAGCTGCAAACTCGGCTGTAGCAAGTGCAACACAAGTTTGCTTAGGTGGTTCTTCTAACTTAAGTTTAGCAACTTCTTATACTATTGGTGGTTTAACTTACCAATGGAGTTCAGCTGCTAATCAAGTTGGGCCTTATACGCCAATAGTAGGCGCAACAGCAAGTATGTTTACTGCAACAAATATTACAGTGGCTACTTGGTATCAGTGTGTTATTACTTGTACAAACGGTCCTGCTAGCACTACTGCTACACCGGTACAAATTGTAATTTTAGGTGCTCCGGTTTATGCAACAGTTCCGTTTTTAGAGAACTTTGATAATACATGGCAAAATCGTTGCGATTTACGCAACGTTCCAGTAACAGCAAATTGGGATAGTAATCCTACAACAGGTGATCAATCATGGAGAAGACAAGATGATGGAGTTTCTGCTCTTTG
>Ga0066445_1000423_pt1 | contig 12149 bp, 8 predicted proteins | sample LakWasMet67_HOW9_2_FD_59533 | JGI IMG/M metagenome (GOLD analysis project Ga0066445, IMG submission 59533) | Freshwater sediment methanotrophic microbial communities from Lake Washington under simulated oxygen tension - Sediment Metagenome 67_HOW9 | ecosystem: Environmental > Aquatic > Freshwater...
CAAGAGTGCTTGATCTACCTTGGGGGTTTAGCGCTCGCCGGTGGAAACGCTGGCGGGGGTGTACCGGGGTCCAAAGTGTCCCCCTCTCGAAAGTTTCCCGGCCGATTTTGGGACTCCTGCCCTGGGGGATCCAGCAGCGACACCGCCGGCCACTCAGCCACCAGGCTGCAGCTCGGGCAAACCACGCCCACAGCTGGGTCCATAGAGCCTATGGAGTGATGCACGTTCTCCGATCCGGGCGTTATCAGCACAAGGGGTCAAGCTGATCCAGGCCCACGCGGCCGCACCTCGGGCACGCAACGCTTGCAAGCGCTCAGGCTATGTCGAAGTCAGGGTGAAGCATCACGGCCTCCGGGGACGAGGAAGCTGCCGGCATAGCCCGCTGCCGCGAGGACCCGGCAAGCTGGCCAGACAGGCTTAGGACCGCCTGGAACAGCGAGGCAGAAGGGCAACTCGTCAAAAGGAATTTCAGGGGAAATTAGGACGCGCTGCAAAACTGCTGATCCCCGGGGGTACTGGCTGACCGGATCACGCCACGGCCGAGGGCCTGCAGCACACAACGGCTGGGAGACCCGCACTGTGCCTGGGCCCATGCCGCACAGGTTAGTCACTGATACTGATCAGTGAGGCTGGGTGACCCTGAGCAACAGGCGTAGCTAGGGCAGGACGACAGGAGATGCGGCAGAAAACGGTGAGCGGGAGGCAACCTTCATCAAGAGAAACAAGAGAGCCACGTTGTAATTATGCAACACAACGCCGGATCAGCGCCACACTGCGCGCTAAGTTAAGTAGTGAGCCATACAAGCGGGACGTCAACATTGCATAGAGTAGACACTGAGGCACAGCCAGGAACTCCGATTGTCGGGACCACTCAAACAGATGTAGAGGCAGGACTGCACACCTTAGGCTCGTCATGGCACAAAACAACAGGAACACACACAACAACGGCCTCTAGTGTTAGGATCAATCAATCGAGAACGGCAATTTTTTCCAAAAACTTGAAATCTCGATATATAATCATAGGCTTTGCCTAATTTTTGGACTCAAAAATGACTATCACCACGCGCACCTTCTCTCGAGAAGTCATTGCTCGAGTGAATCAGAATTTGATCGAAAAAAAGCGTGTCAACATGGACGCACTTCCCTACACGGTAAGCGCTAGCATCCGAGCTACACGCTTCACTACCGAACAACTGAACAGGTCCTACGGGAACGCTGTTCGGGCAGCAGAACGCAAAACGGCATGACCCAAGGGGCGTACAACGCCATCTACGAGAAGTTGGTTGCCGACCCGAGCGATGTCGTGGGTGCAATTGCTTACTCACTCTACAAGAGCGAGAAAGCAGCACTCATTGCAGAGCTAACAGCAAAAAACGGCGTCGCACCCAAAGATTCTGATTTGGACCAGTTTCGTGCAGCCGCCAACTTAGAGCTTCGGCTGCAAGCCTACAAATCTCAGGCGGAGTCCCTGCTAGAAGCATTCCTTGACGACGTTCTCGCCACAGAGCTTCTGACACAGCAACTCAAGATTCGTGAAGATGCAATCGTCAAAGCGGTCACCCCTAAATTCATGTCGGGTGTTGGTCAAAACTTGATTGCTGGCTTTGTTTCGAGTGCGATAACGTTTGGTCTGGTGTTTGCGGGCTGGGTGGCAACAGAGGGACCAGAGAAGATCCTAAACAAAGCGCTGTCGAAGTTCCTTCCTTCAGATGCAGCAGCCCAGAGCAAAGACACTGGCACAAAATAACAAGCCACTCCACCAAGCGAACGAGCCAATGTTGTTTTTTTGCAACATTTTTTCGTATGTGGGCCAAGATGATGGTAAAGACTGAATAGCGCCCCGCCAACCCGCATGGATGCTGGATGTTCTACGGACACCGCTTCCGCCAGATACCCGCCCAAGTTGTTTCGGCAACTTGGGCGTTTTCTTTGGGGGTCCCGGAAATGGGCTTCGGCAGGCAAAGGCCGGCTCGAGCCCCACGCCCCCGCGCCCTGCCCTCAGGCCAATCCATACCCCGCATGCGAGAACGGCGTCTGGCGCAGGCGCTCGCCCGTGGCCTTGGCCATGGCGTTGGCCACCGCCGCGGTCATGGGCGCGTAGGGTGGCTCGCCCATGCCGCCCCAGACCTCGCCGCCGGTGGGCACCAGCACGGACGTGATCTGCGGTGTCTGGCGCAGTTGCAGCAGCGGGTAGTCGGGCAGATTGCTTTGTTGCACCCGGCCGTCGCGCAGGTTGATCTCGCTCATGAACATGGTGGTCAGCGCGTAGATCACATTGCCTTCGATCTGGGCCCGGGCCGAGTCGATGTTGGCGACATGGCCGGGGTCGACCGCCACCCAGACCTTGTGCACGGTGACCACCTTCTGTGCCGACACCGACAGCTCGACCACCGCAGCGGCGTAGCTGCCGTAGGCGTCCTGCACGGCCAGGCCCTGCACCCGGCCCTTGGGCAGGGGCTGGCCCCAGTTGGCCGCACTGGCCACGGCCTGCAGCACCTTGCGGTCGCGGCTGTCGGGGGGCAGCAGGTCCAGGCGGCCTTGCAGCGGGTCTTTGCCGGCGGCGGCCAGCACCTCGTCCAGAAAGCACTCGCGGGCAAACGGGTTCTGCGAATGGAAGACCGAGCGCCAGAAGCCCACCGGTACATTGATGTCGCACAGGCCATGGCGCACGTCCAGGGCCGGTACCCGGTAGGGCATGTCGTGAAACGATTCGCCAGCCTGAAAGTCTTGCCCGTTCTTCAGGGCCTCGGGGCGGATGGCCGCCACGATGGATTGCGAGGCCAGCAGCGCCTGCCAGGCCACCAGTTGGCCGCCAGCGTCGAGCACCGCGCGCTGGCGGTACAGGGCCGCGGGGCGGTAGAAGTCGTGCTGCATGTCTTCTTCACGGCTCCAGAGCAGCTTGACCGGCACGCCGGGCAGGGCCTGGGCGATCTGCACCGACTGGCGAACAAAGTCCTGAAAGCCCCCGCGGCGGCCGAAGCCACCGCCCAGGTAGGGGCGGTGCACCTTCACCTTCTGCACCGGCAGGCCGGCGGTCTTGGCCGCCACCGCCAGCGTGGCCTCGGCGTTCTGCGTGGGGGCCCAGACCCCCAGCGTGTCGCCCTGCAGCAGGCTGGTGCAGTTCTGTGGTTCGAGGGTGAAGTGGCTCAGGTAGGGCACAAAGTACTCGGCCTCGACCACCTTGCCGGCGCCCACCTCGGTCTGGGCCTTGGCAAAGTCGCCCTCTTGCCGCAGGGGCCGCGCGGCCTGGGTGCCGGCCTCCAGCAGCTTGCGCACGGCGGCGTCGTCGAGCTTGTCCTGGCCCTTGTAGTCCCAACTGACCTTGAGGGCCTTGGCCGCCTGCTGGGCACGCCACCAGTTGTCGGCCACCACGGCCACGAAGTCGGGACCGGTGACCACCTTCTTCACGCCGCGGCGGTTCTTCACGGCGCCGTCGTCCACGCTGGCGGGCGCACCGCCGAACACCGGGCATTGCACGATGGCGGCATACAGCATGCCGGGCAGCCGCACATCGATGCCGAACACCGCGCTGCCGTTGACCTTGGCGGGGATGTCCAGGCGCGGGATGGGCTTGCCGATCAGGCTCCACTCCGAGGGCGCCTTGAGCTTGACCGACTCGGGCATCGGCTGCCGGGCCGCCTGGGCGGCCAGGGCACCGTAGCTCAGCTTGCGCTGGCTGGCCGGGTGGCTCACGTGGCCGGCCTTGGCCACCACCTCGGTGATCGGCACGCCCCACTGCTGGGCAGCGGCCGCCTTGAGCATCTCACGGGCCACGGCGCCGGCCTTGCGCATCACGGCCTGCGAATCGCGGGTGCCCCGGCTGCCACCGGTGGCAAAGGTCACGTACACCTTGTTGCGTGCGATGTGTTCGCTGACCGAGGCGAACTCCATGCGCACATCGGCCCATTGGCACTCCAGTTCTTCGGCCAGCATCATGGGCAGGCTGGTGCTGGTGCCCTGGCCCATTTCGGCGCGGGCCACCTCGCAGACCACCTGGTTGTCGGGGGTGATGCGGATCCAGGCGTTGATGTCGACGGCATCCGAAGGGGCGGGCCCGGCTTTTTGTGCCATCGCAGGCAGGTGAAAGCCCAGGGTGAAGCCGGTGGCTGCTGCGGCGCCGGTCTTCAAAAAACTGCGGCGCGAGGGGGTCAGTGCCTGGGTGGGGATGGGGGGCAGGATGGGGGTGTTCATGCCGGCCTCCTCAAGCGCGGGCCTTGCCCAGCTGGGCGGCCTCGTGGATGGCCGCCTTGATGCGGGGGTAGGTGCCGCAGCGGCACAGGTTGGTGATGGCGGCATCGATGTCGGCATCGGTGGGGCGCGGCTTGCGCGCCAGCAAGGCCGTGGCGGCCATCAGCATGCCCGACTGGCAGTAGCCGCACTGCGGCACCTGCTTGGCGATCCAGGCCTTTTGCAGGGCCGAGGTGCCCCGCAGGCCCTCGATGGTGGTGATCTTGCGCCCCACGGCCGCGCTGGCCGGCAGGCTGCACGAGCGCACGGGTTCGCCATCGAGCAGCACGGTGCAGGCCCCGCACATGGCCACGCCACAGCCGAACTTGGTGCCGGTCAGGCCAGCCTCGTCCCGGATGGCCCATAACAAGGGCATGTCGGTTTCGATGTCGAGAGACACGGTTTTGCCATTCAAGGTGAGCTGCATGGAAAGCCTTTCTGTGGGGGTGTGGGGGCGTGGCAGACCGGGCCAGGAAGCCGCCTGGCAGGCCGGCGCCCTGCATTGTGATCAGGCCATGATTTGCGGATCAGGGCGAGAGGGGATTCCCCCTGCAGGCCACTCTGGTTCCGGAGAAACTGGGGGCCAAGCCCACTGGTGGACGGTCACCCACATCACTCACAACTACCTGCGGGGCACTGGCGGCTGCCCTCTGGCAGGTGCCCTCACGTGAACAAATCAGGCGGCACGGACCCTGACGTCGGCCTCGGCCTGCGCGCCAGGGCTGGGGACGGACCAGACGCTGTCACCCGCACTGGCCCGGATGCGGCGCCAGGTGACCCTGGCCATCCATGCTAGGCACAGCGCGCCGACCCCGGCCGTGAAGTCCACCCCCAGTGCGGCAGCAGACCCATGGGCCCAGAGTCCCAGAGAAGGGAATGTCCAGGCCAGCAGGCTGGTCAAGGGGATGGCCAGTGTCAGGGCCGCAGCCACCCCGAGCAGGTGGACGCTGGCCCGGGCAGCGCCCGCACGGAACGACCAAGCCAGTGCCAAGAAGAACGCGGCGTAGTAGAGGGCGCGCGTCCAGTACGCCAGGTCGAGCCCATGGCCATGCAGCCACTTCTGGGCCACGGTCATCAGGGACACGCCGCAGAGGCACCCCAGACAGACGCCAACGGTGGCCGAGGCCATCAGGCGGCAGTCCAGACGCTGAGATGGAGCACCCCCTGCCCGCGGCTGCGCTCGGCGGCGGCGCGACTCCACCCACAACAGGTTGCCGCTGTAGAACAGCCAGGCCCCCGCCAGACCGAGCAGGAAGTACATCCACTTCACCGCCACGTCGCCGAACGAGGCCATGTGGAGTGCAAAAAAGCTGCTGATGAACAGGTTGGCCGTGCTCTGGGCCCCGGGCAGGTAGTCGGTGTTCAACACCTTGCCGGTGTAGGGGTCGATGGCGGCGAAGCCCCCCCGCGCACGCGGCATGACAGCCCCATCGTCGCGCCCCCAGACGCGGGCCACCGGTCTCGGACCCGTGACCTGCTGGTATTGCACCCAGGTGGGCTGGAAGCCTGGGGACAAGGCGCGGGCCTTGGCCACGATGGCCTCAGGCGCCAACATCGCCGCGGGGTCACGCGGCGGCGGGGCATGGGGAGGTTGGGCCCCACGCTGGAATGCAGCCCCCCATTTGCCGCCGTGAATCAGCTGGTTCTGCAGCCCGTAGATCGGGTCATGGAAGGCGAACACCACGGCGCTGAGCGCCATCACCAGGTGAAAGGGCAGGCTGATGATGCCTACCACGTTGTGCGCGTCCAGCCACATGCGCTTGAGATTCTTGCCCACCCTGAGGGCAAAGAAGTCCTTCACCAGCGAGGGCAACAGCACGATCACACCGGAAACCAGGGCCAGGGTGTAGAGAATGGCCACCCCACCCATGACCCAGCGGTTCGGGTCGTTGTCGAAAGGCAGGCCGACCACCCGGTGAAGCACGTCAATGAACTCGGCCAGGCTGGAGGGGTGGGTTTCATGGATCAGGGCACCGCCCGAGGCATCCAGCGTGGCGACGAAATGGCGCTGAGCCGACTCGTCATGGTCATCGGAATCAGCGCCCACGCGCACCTGCCACTGCATGCGAGCGGGAACGTTCTCCACGTCTTCCAGATGGAGGGTGAAATCACGGGCCGCGGCCGGGTCGGCGGCCAAGGTCTTGAGGATCAGGGATTGCGCCTGGGCCAGAGGCACGACTTCGATGGCCTGCGGTGGCGAAGCCCATCGCGCCAAGGGCTCCTTGAAGACCGTCAGGGCACCCGCATAGAAGGCGATGAACAAGGCCATGCCACTGAAGATGCCAGTCCAGGTATGAACTGATTTGTAGATGCGGATCAGGTCGGCTCTCATGGTCTGTCAATGTGTGGATGCAATCCAGAATCGAATGGCCCCCAGGGCCCCCCAGCTCAGCAGGTTGGTACCGCCCAGCCACAGCCAGGCGCTGAGACCGCTGGGGAACAGGTAGACCCCGCTCCAGGCCCCCAGCGCGATGAGGGGCACCACCCACATCACCAGTTGCCCTCGCACCGGCAAAGGCAGGCCTGCCAGCGCCAGCGACAACAAGCCGCTGCACGAGAGCGCCAGGCCCAGGCCCAGCGCTGCGCCCGCCAGGGTCTTGCTGATCCAGTCAGGCTGGAGGGCTTTCTTGTTGTGGCTCATGTCAACGCACCCGCGACGCATGAATCAACACCCCGACATAGGGCAAGGCGGCCCCCACCAACATCAGGGCCGTGAGCCACACATAGGTGGCCACCAGAGCCTGCATGCCAGCAGACAGGACAAGCCAGCCCAACAGCGCACACAGCGCACCGCTCACGCGCGCCGGCCGGCTCGGCCATGGCATCCCGATCCAACGCTGCTGCGGCGAACCCAGGTAGATGCAGACCATGCCGAGCGTGGTCATGAGCAGTCCGAACAACACCTCGTATCTCATAGCGCTTGTCCTCAAGGCCGTGGCGGATCGACATCCGCCAGCGGTGGCAAAAACAGGTCGATGCCGCGGGTGAGGGCGGGCATCCAGACATAGCCGTGGTCTTCTCCAGCCAGCTCGTGATAGACCACCCGCTGACCCCAGTCCGGTCGGGACTGCAGGTCTTGAGCGAGTCGGCGGGCCTCCGACACCATGGGCCGGCTGGCCAGCAGTGCCAGCACCTCGGGCGAATGCCGCCCGGGTGGCGTTCTGTCCTCCAGGGCACCGACGCTGATCTGCACCCGGGGCCGGCAGCCGCGGCAGTCGGCAACCCGCTCGGGGACCTCCTGCAGAACCTGCCGGCCCTGCCACCAGATCGAGGGGCTGGAGGCCACAAAGGTGCTGAAGCTGCTCGGCCGCGTGAACAAGGCATGCAGAACCAGCAAGCCGCCAAACGAGTGTCCGAACAGGGCCTGCCTCTCAGGGTCCACCGGGTGGCGCTGGGCCACCAGCGGCTTGACCTCGTGCTCCAGGACATCGAGAAAGGCGTCGGCCCCGCCCTGCTCGCCCTCACTGCTGGCCGCACCGTCGCCGGGCAGACCGGAAGCGGCGATGGTGTAGTCCCGCTTGCGGGCCGCAAAATCGAAATCGGCGCTGCCGGGGTAGCCGACGCCCACCACCAGCGGCGGTGTCTGGCCCGTCACCTGACGGCGCCGCTCCAGCGATCTGGCCACCCAGGCCGCCACAGGGAAGCTGGCATTGCCGTCCAGCACGTAGAGCACCGGAAACCCCTGGGCAGGCGGCGGGGTGCCCGGCACCGAGACAAAGAGGCGGTAGCGATGACCGCTGTGCCGCGCCTGCAGCTCGGTGGACTGGGCACCGGGCACCAGCACCGGCCCCCACACGAGGTCTGCGCGCTCGCTCACCGCCCGGCCCTGGCCGGCAGCCAGGGCCAGTGCGAGAGTGACCAGCAGACGCGCGATCATCGCTTGCGGACGCATGGGCCGGCGCTCAGAAATCAGTGCTCAAGGACGTCATGAACGTGCGCCCCTGCCCCAGCGTGGCAATGGGCGTGGTGTCGCTGAAGGCGCCCGAGTAGTAGTGACGGTCCAGCAGGTTGACGACATTGAAGCGCCAGACCACCTTCTTGCCCGCCATCCGGGTGGCGTAGCGGGCCCCCACCTCCAGCTCGCTCCAACCGGCGAGCTTTTGTGTGTTGGCCGCGTCCAGGTACTGGCTGGAGCTGGCGACCACCTTGCCACTCAGGGTCAGGCCCGTGGCCCAGGGTGCATCCCACTCCATGCCGAGATTGCCCTGCCAGCGCGGAGCCCCCACCGACGTCTTGCCGTCGTAGCTGCCGTTGGCGGTGCGGGTCTGCGTGCCCTGCGTGAAGGTCGCCCCACCCAACAGGCGCGTGCCGCGGGCCACCTCACCAAAGGTGTACCACTCCAGGCCCCGAACCCGCTTCTCACCCCCATCGGAGGGCACGTTGCCACTGAGGGTGATGAGCATCGGCTTGTTGATTTCGAACAGGCTGAAGGTGTTGGTGAAGGCACCGGTGTCCCACTTCACGCCGACCTCCTTCTGGTCGGTCTTGTAGGGTGCAAAGGTGAAGTTGTAGGCGTAGGTGGGGGTGCTCACGCTGTCGCCCTTGCTCAGGCCCTGAACGTAGTTGGCATACAGCGACACGCTGGGCCCCCAGGGCTTGACGACCAACCCCACCATCGGTGTCACGGCACTCTTGTCGTAGTCACCCGAGACAGCGCCCGTGGTGCTGTAGTTGGTGGTCTTGACCCGCTGATGCCGCAACCCCAGGGTCAGCCGAACCTGGTCTCTCATGAACGACAGCGTGTCCAACAGACCCACACTGGACAACACCGACTCGCTGGTCTTGGGTGCCGAGCCGGGCAAGGTGGGCATCACCATCGTGCTCGGGTTGTAGATGTTGGTGGTGTAGGCAGCCGATGTGTTGGTAGCGGCGCCGGCCTCCTGCACCAGGTTGGAGGTCTGCAAGGCCCACTCGTGCTTCACCTGACCCAGTTTGAACTGGCCGCGCAGGCCGGCCTCGGCCGACACGTTGTCGTTGTAGCCGCGCGAGCCATAGGTCCGGGTGGTGGAGCTGGTGCCCGACGCATTGAGGCTTCGCACGTGCGTGCCATTGATGAAGCCCGCATAGTCGTGACTCATGGCGCCCAGGCCGGCGTACACGGACAGGGCATCGTTGATGGCGTATTCGGCTCGGGCCAGGACTCCCTTGCTTTGCAAGTCGCCATAGGCCGTCGGGAACTGGTTGATACTCGGGTCGGGAGCGGCCGCTACGGCGGAGGTGAACCAATACATGGCCGGCGTGCCACCCTTGAATGACTCCTTGCTGCTGTACACATCCAGCGAGGCCTTCAAGCCTCGGCCCCGGTAGTCCAGCGCGGTGGCCAACAACTCCCGCTTCTTGTTCTGGCCGTTCAGCGTGGTCTCGCCGTCGCTGAATGCGCCATTGACACGGATCCCCCAGGCCTTGTCTTCACCGAAGCGGCGGCCGATGTCCACGCTGGTGCCCAACTGGGACTGACTCTGGTAACCCACCGTCACGCGGTTCAGGGGCTCGTCGCCGGCCCGTTTGAGCGCCAGGTTGATGACGCCCCCAACCGCACCGCTGGGCGCCATGCCGCCGACGGCTGCGCTGGGGCCCTTGAGCACTTCCACCCGCTCCACAAACTCCAATGGAATATGGCCGATGGGCAGCAGGCCAAACATGCCGTCCAAGGCCACGTCGTTCTGATTAACGTCGAACCCCCGCACGCGGAAGTTCTCGTAAGCGTGACCACTGGAGGTGGTGAAGCGCACCGACGGGTCGTTGCTGAGCACATCCGCCAGGGTACGGGCCTGCTGGTCTTCAATCACCTGTGCGGTGTAGGCGGTGATGTTGAAGGGAGCATCCAGGGTGTCGACGTTGCCCATCATCCCGAGCCGCGCGCCAGTGGCCACCTGGCCACCGCTGTAGGGCTGCGGCAGATCCTCCGCGGCCGACGGCCCCGCGGTGATGGTGACCGTCGGCAAGGAGGCGCTGGCGGCACCGCTATCTACCGGGTCTGCGGCCTGCGCCTGCGCGGCTACGGCCAGGCCCACGCACAACAAGGCTGCAGCGCGCGCCGTGGTCCGGCGCGCCAAGCCCAGCCCAAGCAAAGACACCGGCCCCAAGGCGCGCTGCAGCAGCGCGCTGCCTCCCATCTCCCAAACTGAATGAACCATTTTGAATCACCATCAAATGCGAATGATTCTCATTGTTACACGAACTTGAGCAGATTCGTGTCCAGTTCGTAAACGCGCTGCCCCCCCAAAAAATCGGTGCAGGCGAGGGCTGTCGGAGCGGAGCGGCGCCAACGCAGTTGGCGAGTTCCAAGTCCAAGGTCTTGAAAAGAAAAGGGCGGAAAGCAGCAGGAGTCGAACCTACCCAGGAGCGGCTGACGCCCCTGACCGGGTTTGAAGCCCGGGCACACCACCGGGTGTGTATGCCTTCCAGTGCCGCAGGCCGCCGGGTGGGCGAGCTGGGTCAGAAATGAAGCCCCTGCAGCGGCGCGGGGCCAGTGCAGGGTGGCTGGATTCTACCGGTGCCCTGCCCTGCTTTCAGGCCACCGGGGCTTGTGTTGTGGGCAGGGGGCTGCCCTGCCAATGCGCGTCGGGGCGCAGCAGGTGGGCGTCACGCACGCGGCGGGTGTAGCCCACGCGGTCGAAGAACTCCAGGATCTGGATGGCGCGCTTGCGGCCCAGGCCGGTGGCGTCGCGAAAGGTGGCGGCCTCGACCAGGCACTGGGGCTGTTCGGCGGCCAGGCGCGCCACCAGGGCGGCCAGCTCGTCCATGGCGCTGGCGGCATAGAACAGGTCTTTCACCACCTGGAACACCAGCCCCTGGCGGGCCTGTTTGCGCAGCAGCTGGCGCACCCCTTCTTCGGTGCCGTGGTGGTCACGGGCCAGGTCACGCACCCAGGGCGGGTCGTAGCGGCCGGCCTGCAGGCTGCCCTGCACCTGTTGCCACAAGGTCTGCTCGGCCGCGCTCAATTGCACGCGGTGGCCGGGCAGGTGCAGCCAGGCCCCCGTCTGGGCGATCTGCTGCTCGCCCAGCAAGGTGTCGATCAGACCGCGCCACAAGGCCTCGTGCTGGGGCTGTTGCAGGCCCGGCAGGGCCATGCGGCGCAGGCGCGCGGCGTTCAGGCCCGGCTCGTCGGGGTTCTTGTCGTGAAACTGCGCCAGGCGGGCCAGCAGCTGCTCGCGCAGCACTTGCCAGCGCGCGGGATCGATCAGCAAGGCGTCATCCGCCCCCAGGGGAATGGCGATGGCGAGGTTCTGCAGTTCAGTGGATGCCAGGGCTCGGCCCATCAGGCGCTGCAGTTGCGAGCGAGCCAGGCCCAGCGGGGCGCTGGCGATCAGGGGGCGGGCATCGCCCGTGGTGACCAGGGCTTGGAGGGCGTCCAGGGTGGCCACGCGCTCGGGGCTGCGGCGCTTGCGTTCGGGGGCCTCGGGGTCGAGCACGCAGCCCCCCGCGATGGTGCGGCTGGCCTGGGCATTGCGCAGGATCAGGCGGTCGCCCGGCAGCGCAAACACGGGCGCATCGAGCACCAGCTGGGCACGCACCTCGGTGCCGGGCTCGATGCGCTCGCCCTGCAGCAAGGCCACATGGGCCGTGAGGTGGGCGGTGCCCAGATGCAGGTGCACCGGGGCCCATTGGACCAGGGCCGGGGCGTCGGGCAGCAGGCGCAGGCGCACGTCGATGCGCCGGCTGGCCTGCAGGGCGCGCGGGTCGGCGATCCAGTCGCCGCGGTGGATGTCGTCTTTGCCGATGCCCACCAGGTTGAGGGCGCAGCGCTGGCCCGCATGGCCTTCGGGGCGGCTCTGGTTCTGGGCGTGCAGGCTGCGCAGGCGCACGCTCTGGCCGCTGGCCGAGTGCTGCAGGGTGTCGCCCACCTGCACCTGGCCGCCGAACACGGTGCCGGTGACCACGGTGCCCTGGCCGGCCAGGGTGAAGACGCGGTCCACCGC
>Ga0066445_1000425_pt1 | contig 12097 bp, 8 predicted proteins | sample LakWasMet67_HOW9_2_FD_59533 | JGI IMG/M metagenome (GOLD analysis project Ga0066445, IMG submission 59533) | Freshwater sediment methanotrophic microbial communities from Lake Washington under simulated oxygen tension - Sediment Metagenome 67_HOW9 | ecosystem: Environmental > Aquatic > Freshwater...
CTGCTGAAGCCACCGGCAGCGGCAAATAGACACCGCAAGGGATCAGGCCGGCGGCCTGCTGCAGCGCTGCGCCGAGGTCGCCGTCGAGGATGGCAGTGGGCACCGGCGTGTAGCCCCGGGTCACCTTGTCGATGAGTCCGAGCACGTTGCGCGGGTTGGCCGCGTACCAGGCGTTGAACTGCATGTACTTGTCCTGGCAGCGCGGATCTCGCAACTCGTCGGGGACGAAGTCGAGGTCGACCCAATCCACGCCGCTGGCTTCGCCACGCTTGCTCCTGCGCAGGATCACGATGTCGGACTGCACATCGGTGCTCGCCAGCCGCATGAAGGCGCCTTGCGGCAGGCGGATGGCGCTGACCAGGTCGGCCTGTGACGCCGCGTGGGCCCGGGCCGATTCGTCGCGCTGGTCGAGGAACCATGCTGAGGTGATGAGACAAACCAGCCCGCCCGGCCGCACGAGGTCGAGCGCCTTGCCGACGAACCAGTTGTGGATGCTGAACCGGCTGTACGGCCGGTTGCGGCCATCGCTGACCTGGTAGTTGCCGAACGGGACGTTCGAGACCACCAGATCGAAGGAGCCGTCGGCCAGCGTCGCGGCTTCCAGCCCCTCGATACGGACGTCCACACCCACGGGGCTGTACAACGCCCTGAGGATGCGCCCGGCCAGGTCGTCCAGTTCGACCGCGGTGACGCGGCTTCGCGTGGCGATGTCGGCCGGCATGCAGCCCAGGAAGTGGCCGATGCCGCTGCTGGGGTCCAGGATGCGCCCGCCCTCGAAACCCAGGCGGCGCAGTGCCGCCCAGATCCAGCGGACGATGAAGGGCTCGGTGTAGTGGCTGTTGTTGACCGAGGCCCTGGCCGACTCGTACTCACCGGGCTGGAGCAGTTCCGACAGCTGCCGGGCGCGCTGCTTCCACGCAGCATCGGTGCCGTCGAGGTTGAAGCTCGCCGGTATGCCGCCCCATCCGGTGAAGCGCAGCAGCGCGACGCGTTCACCAGGAGCGGGCGAACGTGCTTCCCGCTCGATGGCGCGCAGCACGGCGATGGCTTCGATGTTGGCGTTGAACTTTGTCGCCTGGCCTTCGAGGCCATCAAGCACCGAGTCCGTCCAATGCGGCCAGGTGATCGCCGGGTTATCGGCGGTGTGCTGGGTGGCCTGGGCCATGGCAGGCCGCCAGGGTCTTGGCAGATCGCCGGCTGTGTCCGCGGTCGCGGACTCGCCTGAGTCTGCCGATAGGTCTGCTGCCGGGACTGCAGCTTCGTCGTTCGAACTGAAGAGGTCGGGATAGGCTGGGGCATCGATCTCGAAGCCCGGCAGCCAGAGGGATGCGTGCGTGGCTTTGCTTGCCATGGGGTACTCCAGGGAATGGAGAGCGCACGTCCCCCAGGGGGAGCGTGTGCTCCCCGGTTGGGAGGATTCGGTCGATGCAGGCTTGTGGGTTCAAGCGCGGCTGATCGACCCCGAAGGATCTGTTGGAGGCCGGCCATGCCGCTGGCCGCGCCGGTGATCGGTGCGGCTGGCGTTCGGAGCCTGGACTCGGCTGGGGATGTGCCCGGCGTTCAGGGCGCGTCGCAGGGGAGCGCTCTGGCGGGTCGTGCGTGCCGTGGATTCACGGCGTACGCCTTCGATGAAAGGTCATGGGCGGGTCACGACCGCTAACGCCGACTTGCGTCGGTGCGCCCGGGAGGGCGGCACGGGCTGATGCCTGAGGTGCGACGCCAGTATGGCGAAAGGCCGACCACGGCGAAAGGGTGCGACCGCGACCGTCGCATGCTCATCTGTACGTACGTCGGACGGATGCGCACGGTCTGGTGACCCTGCGCTGGCCAAGGGGTGTGGGCGCACGCGGCTGCAGCATCGTCCCGCGCCGGTGTCGAGAGCCTGAATGCTCATCCGGACACCACCCATGACACCGGAAAGCGGGCCATTTGAGGCGGGATTTCCGCTGGTGCGAGGTGGATCACGGGGGAACACTGGGCCCGAACGACAGCCGGCCTGCGCGACCGGCTTGGAGCCGACCCGGACGAGAAAGCACGCGATGAAGCCGGAGACGATCGCCAAGGCCAGGACGATGCTTTCCAGCGTCCTGCTCGACGGCCTGAGCTATCGCGAGGCCGGCGCCCCCTTCGGCGTTGGACGATCCACCGTCGAGCGCTCGATCAAGAGCCTGGTGCTGGAGGTCGCCCGCGAGCGCGGCATACCCGAACTGGACGAGGACGGACTGTCGTGTCTGCCGCGCCTGCGGCAGTTTCGCGAGCCTGTGCTGAGGGCCGTGGCCGCATACACACCGGCCTATCCCCGGTGCAAGCGCCTCACCTTGCTTGAGCCAGACGAAATCGCTGCGGGTGCGAACCGCGTGCGCCTGCGCAGCGAGAACGCCAACCGGGATGTGGCGCTGATCTACGTGCTGTTCTGCACCGGCGCCAAGCCGATCGAGATCGCACGGCTCGAGGTGCGCGACTACCTGAACAGCGACGGGTCGATCCGTGAACGCTCGGAGATGCGGCCCGAAACCGCCGTCAACGGGCGGAGTCGACCGCTCTTCTTCACTTCGTCGCGAGCCTGTGCCGCGGTTGATGCCTACCTCGTCGAGCGCCGCCGCCGCAAACTCGGCGTCGCCGTGCCTGCGTCCGGCTTCGACGCCTACAGAGGACTCGATCCTTCCAGTGCGTTGTTCCTGACCGAAGCTGGCTGGCCCTTCGAGATCGGCGGACGGGGCCCGAACGATCAGCGAGAGACCTGCCGCCTCATGATCGCGACCCTGCGCGCCATATTCAAGCGGGCAGGGTGGACGGGTGTCACTGCGCAGTCCGCACGACGCGTGGTGGCTCGGAGGCTCGCGGACAAGGGCGCCGATGGAGCGCAGGTCGGGGAGATCCTGGGTCTCTCGAGTTCGCGGGCGGTGCGCCGGCTGCTGGGCAGCAACCGCAGGCCGCTCGAGAACCTGGCCCGCGAACTGGTGTGAGCGGAACGCGAACGCCGGACGGACGAGAGTGCAGGGCGAGGACACGTTGGAGCCGACCCGCTACTTCATCAAGGGGCGGACCTACCCAGTGGCCGATCCGGGGCTGCAGGACGCCCTTGCTCAGGTCTATGGATCGCCGGAGCGGCCGCGTTGCCTGTGCGTGTCCGGCGGCATCGAGATGTACATCGCCAGGCACGCCGAATACATCGTCAAGCGCATGCCCGACACCGGGCACCGCCACCATCCGACCTGCCCGTCGTTCGAACCGGAACCGGGCATGTCGGGGCTGGGCGAACTGGTCGGCGAAGCGATCATCGAGCACGCACCCGACCAGGTCGAGGTGCGGACGGACTTCGCTATGTCGAGGCTGCCGGGCAAGGCCGTGCCGCGTGGCGATGCGGTCATCGACCCGGCCGAGGTGCACGCGCCGCGCAAGCGCATGAGCCTGCGCGCATTGCTGCACTTCCTGTTCGAGCGGGCAGGATTCAACCGCTGGTATCCGGCGATGGAAGGCCGGCGCAACCAGGGCGTTCTTCACAAGTACCTGTCCGAGGCTGCCAGGGGTGTGACGGTCAAGGGAGCATCACTGGACGAGCGGCTGTATGTCCCGGAGGCGTTCAGGGTCGAACTCAAGGACGAGATCAGCGAGCGCAGGCGAAAGAAGCTCGCGCTGCTGCTGTCGCCTGAAGATGCAGTCCAGTACAAGATGGCCATCATCGTCGGCGAGTACAACGGTTCGGAGCCGACAGCCTTCGGCCGCAGAATCGTCGTCAAACACATGCCGGATGTCCCTCTGTACATCGAGAACAAGGCATGGGAGCGCGTCGAACGCAGCTATGCACCCACCATGCAGGCCCGCGATGCGGATGTGCCGAAGAAGCCGCGCGTGATGATGGCCGCCCTGGTCTACGCCAAGCGCGAGTACGTCTACCACGTGGACACGGTGAGCATGATGCTGACCACGGATCAGTGGATTCCCCTGGAAGGGTTGCATGAGCTGCCACTGATCGAGTTGCTTCAGCGCGAGCAGCGCGCGTTCATGAAGCCGATGAGGTACGACGCCAGATCGGCGGCGGGTTTTCCCAACGTCTTGCTGCTGGACAGTGGAACGGTGCCGATGCCGCTGCACGTGATGAGTCCGCTCATGGAGGCGCAAGAGCGGTCGGCCAAGGAGAAGGTGCTGGCCGGCCTGCCTGCTGCGTGGGTATGGATGACCGCCAAGAGCATGCCGGCGTTGCCTGCCCACCGGTGAGGTCGTCCGGCCCCTGGATCTTTCGCGACGTTTTCTGACGCACGTTGCCTGGGCCTGCTTCTGACGCCCTGAAAAGTGTTCTTATCAGGACGCCATTCGGCAGTCGAAATTCGCGGACGATCAGTTCGCTTCAGAAGTCAGTGTGAACCGCGCGCCGTGGTTGCTCGAATTCACACGCGACGCATGCCTCAGCGCTCGGCAAACGCAGGGAACGGACTGCAGCAGTTTGCGAAGTGACGCGCCATGTAGTTTAATGAACGTTCGTTCAGTATCTATGGTTGAGCAACCGCCCGAGCGCCTGATGCCAAGAATCATCACAAAGAGAGCAACCCGGGAGGAAATCCTGGCCCTCTCGGTGCCGCTGTTTGCAAGACACGGTTACGAGGGTGTTTCGATGCGCGACGTCGCTGCAGCCGTGGCGCTCACGCCTGCGGCGCTGTATTACCACTTCGCCGACAAGGAACAACTCTACCTGGATGCGGTGGCCCACGAGTTCCGGGACAAGGCCGGCGAGTTGGTGGACGTTCTCACCGGTCCGAGGCCTCCATGGACGAAGCTCGAGGCATTCGTTGCCAGCTTGGCGCGGATGCTGTCGACACACAAGGACTTCTTGCGTTTGATGCAGTGGGTGCTGCTCGACGGAGACGAATTGCGCCAGCACACCTTGGCCCGGCATGTATTCAAAGACCTGCTGGTGGCCGTCCACGAACTGGCTGCGGACCTGGACGCGCGCCAAGACGCCCATCTGCTGGCGATTTCGATCCTGGCCACGGTCTTCTTCCCCTTCCAGGTGGGTGTCACCCGCCGGTTCATGCCGGGGCATCGCGCCGAGCAGGACGACCCAGCGGTGTTGGCTCGACATGTCATTGGGCTGTTGCGTATCGGGCTGAACCCGGCCGGACAACTCACCGGTGATGACGCTCGAAAGCTCGCGCCAGGGCGCAAGGCGCAGGATGCGTCGCGTCGCCGTCTTCGAGGCAAGGACGACTGATGCTGTGGCAGGCGCTGATGGCCGTGCGCGACCTGGGTCGCCTGCACGATATCGCCACGATCCTGATCCGGTACGGCTTCGGTGACCTGGTGCGCAGGATGGGTCTGGCCGATGCACTGGAGCGGGCCGGACGGGCCCTGCACTGGCACGAAACCGAGGAACTGGCCCACCTCGAACCGTCCGCCCGGGTGCGGCGAGCGCTGGAGGAGATGGGGCCGACCTTCGTCAAGCTCGGCCAGGTGCTCGCCACCCGCGTCGACCTGTTCGAGCCGGAATGGGTCGTCGAATTCGGCAAGCTGCAGGACCATGCGCCGGCCGCTGCCCGGCATCTTCGAGGTGCTGCTGGCCTCACTTTACATCATGCAGGCGCGCGTCACCGAGACCACCCTGCTGCAAGACCGGCCCGAGATCCTGATCCAGCCGCCGCTCGGCGCCGTGCGCTTCATGGAGTTCGACCGCGCCGAGGAAATCATCGAAATCGGCTATCGCAGCGCGGTCGAACAACTGGCGAATCTCGCGCCAGGCACTCTGAAGAAGCAATGAACAGAGATCCCCTATGAACCGAAGCAGCCTGCTTACATCCTTCGCGCCGCTCGCCCTGGCCACTCTTCTGGGCGCTTGCGGCAAGGCGCCCGAGGCCCAGCCACAGCCGACGCCGAGGAACTGGCCCCTGCCGGTCATGACGGCGTCCGCCAAGGGGGCGGTCGAGTACACCGTGGTTGGCTCGGTGGTGTCCGACCAGCGCGTCGACGTCGCCTCGCGGCTCAGCGGCTACATTCGCGAAGTCTTGGTTCAGGAAGGTGACCGCGTGCGGCGCGGGCAACTGCTGGCCCGCATCGATGCTGCGGACGTCGAAGGCGGCATCCGCCAGGGCAGGGCGATAGTCGGCGCTGCTGACGCGGCATCTCGCGATGCGCAGATCGACCTCGAACGTTTCCAGCGCCTGTTCGAGCGCGGCAGCGTCTCCGAGAACGAACTGCGCAAGGTGCGCCTGAAGGCCGAGGCTGCGCGCGAAGCCCTGAACCAGGCGCGCGCCGGTGCCGACACGGCGACGGCCCAGCGCGCCTATGCCGACATCGCCAGCCCGGTGGACGGTGTTGTGGTGACGCGCCACAAGCGCGCCGGCGATCTGGCGGTTCCCGGTGCGCCGCTGTTGACCCTGGAGTCGGGCCGCGGCCTGCTGTTCGAGACCTTCGTGGCCGAGGCCCAGGTTTCGGCCATGACCCCCGGCAAGCCGGTGGAGGTCAGGATCGACGGCCTGTCCGCCCCGGTGAGAGGCACGGTGAGTCGGGTGGTGCCCTCGGGCGACCCCGTCAGCCGCAGCTACCAGGTCAAGATCGCGCTGCCCGAGACGGCAGGACTGATGCCGGGTCGGTTCGGGCGCGCGGCCTTCGAACTCGGCGAAAGCCCGGCGCCACTGGTGCCCAGACCCGCGCTTGTCGAGCGTGGCGGGCTCACCGGCGTCTTCGTGGTCGATGCCGACGGCAGGGCGCAGTTTCGTTGGCTGCGCATCGGCCGCGAGTGGCCGGACCGCGTCGAGGTGAGCGCCGGGTTGGGTGCCGACGAGCGCTTCGTGGCGGTGGCCGAGCCCGCCCTGCGCGACGGTGACCTGATCACCTCCGCCAAGGCCGCCCGATGAGCGAGCCCAAGCTCAACAGCGCCGGTCGACTGGCGAGCCTGTTCGTCACGTCCAAGCTGACCGTGCTGTTCATGCTGGCCTGCGCGCTGCTCGGTGCGATGGCCGTGATCATGACCCCGCGCGAGGAAAACCCCCAGATCGTGGTGCCCGGCGCCCAGGTCTGGTTCGGGCTGCCCGGCGCGTCCGCCGAGGAGGTGGAGGAACTCGTGATCCGGCCGCTGGAGGGCATCGTCAAGCAAGTCTCCGGGGTCGACCACACCTATGCCACCGCCGTGAACTCGATGGGCGTGCTGATGGTGCAGTTCAAGGTCGGCCAGGACAAGGAAAAATCCCTGGTCAAGCTCTATGACCGCGTACTCGGCCAGCGAGACCGCCTGCCCGCCAGCGCAGGCGAGCCGCTGGTGCGAAGCGTGGAAGTGGACGACGTGCCCATCGTCACCGTCACACTGGCATCGGAGCGCTACGACGACTATGCACTGAAGCGCCTGGCCGACCGCCTGATGGAGGGGTTGCGCAGCGTGGAGACGGTGTCCGCCATGTCCGTCAAGGGCGGGCGCGATCGCGAGTTGCGCATCGAACTAGACCCGCAGCGCCTGCAGGCCTTCGGTGTCACGCTGGACCAGGTGCGCGCCACCCTGGGCGCCAGCAATGTCGCCGCGCCGCTGGGCACTGTGGTCCAGCAGGGGCAGAACCGCCAGGTGTTCCTGGACGGCTTCCTGGCCACGGCGGAGGACCTCAGGCGCCTGATCGTCGGCAGCCACGCCGGCCGGCCCATCTACCTGGGCGATGTGGCGCAGGTCATCGACGGTCCGCCCGACGAGCGCAACCGGGTCAGCCGCCTCGCCTTCGGGCCGGCGGACGGACGCTTCGGCAAGACTCAGCAGGCGGAGATCCCGGCCGTCACGCTGGCGGTGGCCAAGAAGGCCGGCACCAACGCGGTCTTCGTCGCCAACGACGTGCTCGGTCGCATCGAGCGCATGAAGGCGCAGTTCGTGCCAGCGGGCGTTGAACTGGTCGTCACGCGCAACGACGGCGAGAAGGCGGGTGCCGCAGTGTCCGGTCTGATCGAGCACCTGGGCATCGCGATCCTGGCCGTCTTCCTGGTGACCGCCGCGTTCCTGGGCCTGAAGGAGGCGCTGATCGTGGGCGTAACGGTGCCGCTGATCCTGGCCCTGACCCTGGGCGCCGCCTACCTGTCCGGCCTGACCATCAACCGCGTCTCGCTCTTCGCGCTGATCCTGTCGCTGGGACTGCTGGTCGACGGCGCGATCGTCGTCGTCGAGAACATCCACCGCAACTACAGCCGCCTTGGCCGGCAGGACAAGCGCCTGGTTACGGTGCAGGCCACCCACGAGATCGGCAACCCCACCAACCTGGCGACGCTGGCGGTGATGCTGGTGTTCGGCTCGCTGCTGGTGGTCAGCGGCATGCCGGGGCAGTATTTCTACCCGGTGGCCTTCAACGTGCCGGTGGCCATCGCGGCCTCGCTGCTGGTGGCCTACACGGTGGTGCCCTGGGCGGCCAACCGCTGGCTCAAGCCCGGTGAAGGCCACGACCTGGAAGACCACGACACCCGCGACCGCCTGCACCGGTTCTATCGCGCCGTGCTGGCGCCATTGGTCGATCGCCCGCGCCCGCGTGTGCTCGCGTTCCTGTTGGCAGGGCTGGCAATCGCCTTGTCGATGTGGCAGCCGGCTTGGCAGTTCCTGCGCCCAGCCGGATTGGGCGGACCGCAGTCCTGGTTCGGCGTCGAGTTGGCCATGATGCCCAAGGACGACAAGAACACCTTCAACATTACGCTCGACATGCCGGCGACCGCACCGGTGGAGACGACCGACCGGATCGCACGCGAGGTCGGCGCGCTGTTGCGCAAGAACGCCTACGTCACCAACTACCAGAGCTGGATCGGCGAGGCCGGTGTCATCGACTTCAACGGCTTGCTGCGCGGTTCGGGCGCCAAGCAGGGCTCCCATGTCGCCGAGATCCGCGTCAACCTGCTGAACAAGGCCGATCGCAGCAAGACCTCGATAGACATCGTGCGCGAACTGCGGCCCGCCGTGCTGGCGGTGGCCGCACGTTACCGGGGCAGCACGGTGCAACTGGTCGAGGACCCGCCGGGGCCGCCGGTGCGCGCCACGGTGCTGGCCGAGATCTATGGCAAGGACCTGGCGCAACTGCGCGCACTGTCCGCGCAGGTCAAGGCGGCGTTCGTGCAGACGAGCGACATGGTCGAGGTCACCGATACGGAGGCCCAGGACGTGCCGCAGTACCGCCTGACGGTGGACCGCGAAAAGGCCGCGCTGTCCGGTCTGAGCGTGGCCGAAGTGGCCCTTGCGCTGCGTCGCGTGATCGACGGCGAGGACATGGGGCGGGCGCGCATAGCAGGCGAGAAGAACCCGGTGCCGATCCGCCTGCAAATTCCACGCAGCCACCAGATCGATCCTGCGCTGCTCGCGCGGGTACTGCTGACCAATCGGCAAGGCCGGCAGGTGCCGCTGTCCGAGCTGGTGCAAGTGGTGTCCGGCGCGGCTGACCGGACGATCTCGCACAAGGACGGCGAGCGCGTCACCTATGTCGGCGGCGAACTCGAATCCACTGCGCCGGTGTACGCCGTGCTCGACCTGGACCGGCGACTGGACCGCTTGCAGCTGGCTGACGGCAACCGACTGAGCACGGCCAACCTGCGCTTGAACCCGGTTGCCCCGGACACCCTGGATGGCCCGCGCCTGTTGTGGGACGGCGAACTGCGCATGACGCTCGACACCTACCGCGACATGCTGGGCGCGCTGGGCCTGGCGCTCACCTTCATCTTCCTGGTGCTGGTGGCCTACTACCAGTCCTTCAGCATTCCGCTGGTCGCCATGGCAGCCATTCCGCTGGGGCTGGCGGGCATCTTTCCGGGCCACTGGCTGATGGGCCAGCCGTTCACCGCCACATCGATGATCGGCATCATCGCCCTGGCCGGCGTGGTGGTGCGCAATTCGCTGCTGATCATCGACTTCGTGCTGGACTACCAGCGCCAGGGGATGGACCTGCGCGAAGCGATCCTCGAAGCCGGTGCGGTGCGCTTGCGGCCCATCCTGCTGACGGCCCTGGCCATCGTGCTGGGCAGCGCCGTGATGCTGTCGGACCCAGTGTTCGGCGGTCTGGCCATCTCGCTGATCTTCGGCACGCTGGCATCCACGGTGATGACCGTGATCGTCGTGCCGCTGTTGCTGTACCTCTTGCTTCGCGACAAGCAGGCCCGGAACGCGGCCGGCGGAGGAACTGCGCCATGAAGCAGACGAATCGGATGTATGGCCTGACGCTGCTGGTGGTTCTGTTTTCCGGGTTTTCCGCCCGTACCGCCGCAGCCGAGTCGCTGCAACAGGCGTGGGACGCGGCCCTGGCGGTCGACCGCGGGCTCAAGGCCTCACGCGAAACCATCGCGGCGGCGGCCAGCCTGCTGGACGCTGCGAAGTCTGCGCGTCTTCCCAACGTGGCGCTGGAAGCGGGATACACAGCCCTCGGCAACGCGCCGACGGCACGGGCCGAGTTGCTCGGCCAGTCCCTGCAGATGCCGCTGGCCCAGCGCGACAGCGCTGCCGCCAGGGCGATGGTGACCTTGCCGGTGTACACCGCCGGCCGCATCGATCGTGGCATCGATGCCGCTGCGGCCGGCGTGGATGCGGCACGGTTCGGTGAAACCGCCGACGCTCAGAACCTGAAACTGCGCGTGGCTGATGCCTACGTCGGCGTGCTGCGCGCCGGTCGCATGTTGCAGGTCACCCGAAGCCATGTGATCAGCCTGGAGGCCCACGCCCGGGATGTGGAGAACCTGCACGGGCAAGGCATGGTAGCCAGGAACGACCTGCTCTCGGTCCGTGTCAGCCTGGCCGACGCCCGCCAGCGCGACCTGCAGGTAGCCAGCGGGCTGGAGTTGGCCCGTGCCGCATACAACCGCCTGTTGGGCAGGCCGATGGACCAGGCCCTGTCCCTGGACGAACTCGTGGTCGAACAGACGCAGGAGCCGTTGGTCGAATTGAACGCGCGAGCACTTACCGGTCGCAGCGAGTTGGCCGCGCTGGCGCGCCAGATCGAGGCCCTGCGCCACCAGTCAGCGGCCATTCGAGGCGAGGCCGGCCCGCAGGTCGCCATCTCCGGCGGCTACGGCTATCAGGACAACCGCTATCAGGTCCATCAAGGGCAGTGGATGGTCACCCTCGGGGCCCGGTGGACCCTGTTTGATGGCGGTGTGACGGGTCACCGTGCCGGCGCCGTCGAGCGCCAGGCCGCGGCGCTGGCGGAACAGCGGGACGAATTGGCCTCGGTCATCGGATTGCAGGTGCGCCAGACCTGGCTGGATGTGCAGGAAACGCGCAAGCGCCTCGCGGTCACCGACTCTGCTGTCGCCCAGGCCGAGGAGAACCTGCAAGTCGCCCGAGACCGCTACGCCAACGGGCTGGCCACCCACACCGAGGTGCTGGATGCCGAGACGCTGCGCGTCAACAGCGAGAGCAACCACGCGAACGCGCTGTTCGACGCCGCACTGGCCGGCCTGCGATTGAAGCGCGCCGCGGGCGAACTCTGAGTCCGACCGCCGATGCGGCGCTGCCAACACCTGGCCACGCGGTCGGGGGTTCATCGCCGTTCGCGGTCAGGGCCGCGAACCTCCCGTTTGTCAGGAGCGGGTCTCGGTGGAAACGTCGAGATTGAAATCAGCGTTCTTCAGCTCCCTGCCGCCTGCGCGCCAACCCGGATAGACCCGCGCGAAGTCAGCCCGCATGCGGTTCAGTGGCACATCGTCGAAACTGCCATGCTGGCGCAAGTACTCCATATGCCGCTGCCCGCCGCGGTCGAACGGGTGGTAGATGGAGTCGTCGATCCCGTTGAAGTCCAACGGCAGAAAGCCGAACTTGTCGCACAGACCGATGTTGAAGGCTGGCGTGGCCTTGCGCCAGGCGCCGTTCAGCCAGATCTCGGAAAAGCCGTGCCACACGAAAACGTCGGTCTGCATGGTCTGGCGCATGCGTTCGGTGGACAGGTGGTTGCGCACGTCGGCAAAACCCAGCCGAGCCGGGATGCCTGCGGCACGACAGGCCGCCGTCAGCAGTGTGGCCTTGGTGACGCACCAGCCGACGCCCACCTCGAGCACGGTGCTGGCGCGCATGCCGTGTTCGGTCAGGTCGGCTCGATACGGGTCGTAGCGAAAACCGTCGCGCACCGCGTAGTACAGCGCCACGGCGCGGGTGCGCTCGTGAGTCCCTTGG
>Ga0066445_1000426_pt1 | contig 12089 bp, 9 predicted proteins | sample LakWasMet67_HOW9_2_FD_59533 | JGI IMG/M metagenome (GOLD analysis project Ga0066445, IMG submission 59533) | Freshwater sediment methanotrophic microbial communities from Lake Washington under simulated oxygen tension - Sediment Metagenome 67_HOW9 | ecosystem: Environmental > Aquatic > Freshwater...
AATAAATACCAGTAGCATACTTAAGGTCATCACCAGTTCGGTGAGCAGCAATTTATGGGCGATTTTTAGGTGAGGGAGCAGTCTTAGCATACAAACTTAGTGAATGATATTGGTCGCCAATGACATCAAACGCGTGTCAAATACAATGCCGGCCTGTTTAGCCGATGAGAGGTGCAGTGCAAACTGGTAATGTTTGTCCTGCTCGTTAATTTCCACATGCCCGTATTCCGAAAATGAATTACCCACATATACAACGGTCAGGACAGCGTCTTTCTGAATGGTTTGTTGTAATTCTAGCGGCTTTTGGGCAACGTAATCCTGAATATACAATAGGTTACAGCGTTTTGCTTCGGCAGGCGCCCGCAATGTAATCAAAAAAATCTGTAAATTTTGCAGTTTTTGTGACTCGAGCGTAGTCGCTTTCAAGTAGCCAATATCCTCCTCGAAGGCGCAAATGGCATACGTCTCCTGCACTGGGCGGTTCGGGGCTTGGCTGAGTGTTGCTAGGTTAAACAGCAACGCACTCTTGGTTTCGCGCACTTGTTCAGTCCCCGCCTGGGTGAGGCTGGCCGCGCCCAGGCCGAGCAGGGGTAATATTAAACATGTCCGGCGCACTGCAATCATAATGATCTGACTCCATCACAACGGGTTGGTCTGAGGGGGCGATAGCGCCCTGTCGCGCGCAATGTGTGGAGACCTTGCTTTTGCTGGCCTGCTTTCAGGCACTACACAAAAACCATCGCGCACTATCTATCATACCTTGCGTGTTAGCGAGCAAAATGAGTCATTTTGATAAATTCTGTTTCGGTTTGATAAGCCAGTCATTTCACGTGGCCGGCGACTAAACGCTGGGTGGTCGCGCAGATTAATATTGGCTTCTTGTCATGGTCAGATGTGCGGCCGGTTTTAAGTCGAATGCGACACAAATGCGCTCAGCTTCGGCATGAAAGGGAATGGTTCGATGAAACAGTGAAGATGGAAACAACACTATATCGCCGACCGCCGGTTTAATGAAACGGGTCGGGAATTCGCTCTGCAATTGCGGGTATTGATCGCCATGGGTGCCATATTCAAAAGCCCCTTCTTGAGGGTCAGCGGTGTCTGGCATAGCTAGGTAGACTGCGCCGCTCAGCCAGCCGATTTCATGAATGTGGGCGTCTAAATGGCCGCCTTTTTGCATCTTGACGTACCATGAGCTGGTGAACTCTAGCGTGTCAGGAAAATGCGTGATCAGCGCACATTCAGCGTCCTTGAATTGCAATTGATATTGGCGAAATTCGCGTTTGACGATTTCTGCTAACATTCTAAAAGCCGCTTCGGGACGTTTAAATAAATTGCCGGCAGACTGCTTACCATTGGTGAGGCGCGCCTGCTTACGCTCTGCAATATCTGCTTGCGCAATATTCGAGAGCAGCTCAGCCAACAAGGGGCTCCCCGGCGCGAGCTCGGGCAGGGGGCGATGATAAACAAACGACAAGCCGTCAGGACAAAACTGATAAGGATCTGGTTCGCCGTGGTTGAGGCTATAGTGTGTCGAAAGCGTTGCAATAAATGGCGCGGTATGTGGCCCTTGCTTGATGATTTCATCGCGCAATTGCCTAAAGCCATCAAACTTTTCAGCACGATACAAACAATAGAGGACTCTAGATTGCCAGTCATCCAGTTGCGAAGCCTGAAAGTGAGGGATCGCTTCTTCAAAACGCTTTGCCAAATATAAAAACTCGCCCATATTATAATTGGCGCCGGCATGTTGTGGATCACGTTGCAGGGCCGCTTGGTAATGCGCGACTGCTTTGGTCATGTCACCCTGATCGCGCCAAGTTTCGCCTAAGTTGTTGTAGGCATCGGTATAGTTGGGAAAGAGCGCAATCGCCCGTTCATAACTCGCCACTGCTGCTTGCAATTGTCCTTGATCGCGCAACACCGTGCCTAGGTTGAAATGACCGCGTGCATCTTGTGGCTGGATGCGTAATCCTTGTTGATAGCTGCTGATCGCTTCTGCGAGCCGGCCTTGTTTTTGCAGCAGCGTCCCCAGATTGCCATGCGCTTCAAAAAACTGCGGATTCAAGGCAATCGCTTTGCGATAAGCCTGCTCGGCTGCGTCAAATGCTTGGAGTTGGGTTTGTACAATGGCATAGTTAAACCATAACTCAGCTGCATTCGGATTCAATTTAAGTGCCGCTAGATATGCCTCGGCGGCGGGCACATAGTGTTGGCTTTGGTCGAGTGCCAATGCTAACAAATGGTGCAGTACAAACTCACGCGGGTGTTGCGCAATTAACGGGCGCGCTTGTTGAATCACCGCGGCAAATTGGCCTTGATTCAATTGTTGTATCAATGAATTAATGGTTTGTGAGAGTGAGATGGCCATGATGCAGAATTCCAAACATAGTTACAATTTTGTAACATATATTACAATTCCGCAATGATTGCGTGCATTGATTTGGCGCAAGTCGCGGCAAAACTGGTGTTTTAAGTGTGTGTGACAGGCGCGAGCGTATTGATAAGCGCTGCATGCTGGGTGCGTGTTTTGAGCAATCGAACCGCAATCTGCGGATCGTCTTGTAACAAGTTTTCCATACAAGCCGCGTCAATCTCGATGATGGCCGCTTGTTCGGAGACAACAATCGCGCTAGCGGCGACGGCTTGGGCTGAAAACATGGCAATGTCACCAAAGAAATCACCGGTTTGCAGGATGCGTATAGTGTGTTCGCTACCGTCTGCTTGTCGTTGGCTCAAGTGCAATGTGCCTGCGACCACCCTATAATAATGATGTTGCGCATCACCTTGTTGAAATACGTAATCGCCGCGCGCATAGGTTTTGCCAAATTTGGCCATCAGCGCCTGCAAATAATGCTGCTGGTTCGGTAAATCCTCAAATAGCCCCTTCAGTAGCAACACATCTTTCTGTTTCAGGGTGACCAGCAGCTCAATGCCTATTAAGAACACGGCAAAATTGACATAAAGCCAGCTGATCGACACAAACATCGCTTTCATGCTGCCAAACACTGCACCAAAACTTTTGTTCACACTTAAGAATAAGCCAAACGCGGGTCGCATCAGCATCCAAAGCGTGGCGGTGAGTAATGCAGATAGCAGCAAATGTCGCCAATCCACCTTGAGGGGGCAAAACGTATGATAAAAGCCGGCAATCAATAGCGTGGTCAAGCTTAATGACAGTAGCGTGCCAACCTGGTTGATCAATGCAGAGGGCAAGTGATTGGCCAGAAACACAATGATCGATTCCAGCACAAAGCCTGCGGCGGTAAACAGGAAGAAAACCAGTAATACGCCAAGCACCGCCACGATATCGTGTAATTTTTTATGCCAAAAAGAGGGTACATCTCGACGACTGGCAATTTGATAAAAACTGGCGCGCATGTGGGCAGCCAGTGGCATGATCGTCCATAGAAGCACAAAAAAGCCGACCGCCCCCCAGGCTGCTTGGGTACGAGTATTGTCATAGACTTCAATCATGATGCGCTGACTGAACTCGGGCAATAAATTACTGGTGAGAATCGCCAGCTTAACGATGGCGTAATCTGACGAATACACCAAATGGCTGATCAAGAAAAAGATCAGCACAATCAGCGGGATCAATGCGAATAAAGCATAAAAAGATAAAGCGGCAGATAAGCCCATCAGCCGGTGACGGCTCACCCCCTGCCAGGTCGTTTTTAATACGAACAAGGGCGTGCAATAACTCAGTGCGGAAAATTGCCTTTGCAGCGCTTGCAAATATTGTTGCCCCATTACCCACATACGAGACGGCATTGGCTTGAATTTTTAAGCGCTAAGTTGCTTGTAGCGCTCTGTGGCGCTCAGCAAGGCCTGACAGGTGCCAGTTTCCATGGCTGAGTGACCGGCATCCGGCACCATCACCAATGTCGCCTGCGGCAAGCGTTGGCTAAGCTCCCATGCGGTCTGCGGCGGGCAGACCATATCATAACGGCCCTGTACAATGGTCGTCGGGATATTGCGCAATTGCTTGGCGGCCGACTCAAGCATGTCTGTACCATTCACAAAACATAGGTGCGCAATATAATGTATCTGCACGCGCGCCCGGGCGAGTTCGATAACGCCATTCACCTCAGCATTGTCTGCTTTGGGCAGCAGGCTCATGATGCTTGATTCAAAAGCGTTCCAGCGAATGGCGGCTGGGATGCTCACTGCAGTATCTGTATCAAACACCTGCGTCTCATAGTAAGCCAGGACATTTTCCCGGTGGCTGGCTGGGACAGGCGCTAATAACTGATGCCAAGCCTCTGGAAAAAACAGAGATACTTGGCCTAAGAACCAGTCTATTTCATGTTGTCTGCTTAAAAAGATACCGCGTAAGGTGAGGCTGATGACACATTGCGCGTGCTTATTGGCGTAGGCTAAAGCAAGTGTGCTGCCCCAAGAGCCGCCAAACACATGCCAGCGCTCAATGTTTAAATGCGCGCGGATACGTTCTATATCGCTGACCAAGTCTTGCGTGGTGTTGTCTGTTGTCTCACCTGCAGGTAGGCTACGGCCACAACCGCGTTGATCGAAGAGAATAATATGATAATGACTTGGGTCAAAAAATCGTCTTTGGCCGGGATTACATCCACTACCGGGGCCGCCATGTAAAAATAGAACAGGCACGCCATTTGGGTTGCCGCACTGTTCAACATAGATAGAATGTAACGGGCTCACCGCAATATGTGAATTTGTAAATGGCTGGCATTCTGGATAGAGGCTAAAGTTGGTCATGAGATTTTTTATTAACTATATGATTTTAAATGATAATTTAAATTGCAGAAAAGTTGCATAAAAATGCAAAAAAATATTTCTCGAAAATTGTAACCAATTTGTAACCAAACTGTTGCAATTGAAAACAAATTGTTCTATATTGCAATCCTCACAGACGGCAAGTGATAAATTCTCAGATGTTTCAGGAATTCTTCCCTTGTCTCTAGAGTGAAAAGTATGCGGGAAATTTGGTTTGCTAATCCTAGTGTTGGCAAAATTTAACGTGTACTTATATTAAACCCTTAGTACTAACTTTGGAGATCAATATGCAAGTTAACAAAATCAAACTGGCCCTCGGTCTGGTAGCAGCTTTGCCACTGGTTGCTTTCGCAGCAGCTGACCAAGAAGCCGCGTTGAAAGATGCAAACAACTGGGCACATCCACGTGGTCAGCATAACAACAACGGTTACAGCGCCTTGGCACAAATCAACAAGGGTAACGTTAAAAACCTGAAAGCAGCTTGGACATTCGCAACCGGTGTAAACCGTGGTCACGAAGGTTCACCAGTTGTTGTGGGCAACATGATGTACGTTCACACAGCTTTCCCAAACAACGTATACGCTTTAGATCTGAACGACAATCAAAAAATCGTTTGGTCTTACTTCCCTAAACAAGACCCAAGCGTTCAAGCAGTTCTGTGCTGTGACAACGTTTCACGTGGTCTGGGCTACGGCGACGGTAAAATCTACCTGCAACAAAACGACGGTATGTTGGTTGCTTTAGATGCAAAAACTGGTGCTAAAGTTTGGGATGTTAAAAACACTGATCCAAAAGTCGGTGCTACTAACACAAACGCTCCACACGTTATCAAAGACAAAGTTCTGACAGGTTGTTCAGGTGCTGAATTCGGTGTACGTTGCTTTATCGCAGCATACAACTTAAAAGACGGCTCACTGGCATGGAAAGCTTTCTCTACAGGTCCAGACAGCGAAGTAATGATCGGTGCTGACTTCAACAAAGAAAACCCATCCTACAGCGCACTGTCAGTTTACCAAGACGTAAACGGTGGTAACAAACAAGGTGGTTCTTTCAAAGCTGTTGCTGCTGATCAAATCAAAGGCGGCGAAAAAGAACTGGGTACACGTACATGGTTGAAACCACAAGCTGTTAAAGACGGCTGGCAGCATGGTGGCGGTTCCGTATGGGGCTGGTGGCCATATGATGCACGTACAAACTTGGTTTATTACGGTACTGGTAACCCATCCGTATGGAACCCAGATGTACGTCCAGGCGACAACAAATGGTCTATGACAATTTTTGCTCGTGATTTGGACACTGGTGTGGCTAAATGGGGCATGCAAATGACTCCACACGATGAGTGGGACTACGACGGTATTAACGAAGTAATCTTGTTCGACAAAGGTGGCAAAACATACGCATGGCACCATGACCGTAACGGTTTCATCTACACATGGCAAGCTGGTAACGGTACATTAGTTGCTGCTGAAAAAGTGCATCCATTCGTTAACTGGGCAACTGGTGTTGACCTGAAAACAGGTGTACCTGATAAATTGGCATCTGCTTCTACTCACCAAGACTACAACGCTAAGGGTGTTTGCCCAGCTGCTTTAGGTACTAAAGACCAACAGCCTGCTGCTTACTCTCCAAAAACTGGTTTGATGTACACACCATTGAACCACGTATGTATGACATACGAGCCAGTTGAGTCCAAATACGTTGCTGGTCAACCATGGGTTGGTGCTACATTGACTATGTTTGCTGGTCCAGACGGCGTGATGGGTGGTTTCGGTGCTTACGACCCAATGACCAACAAAAAAGTTTGGTACAACAAAGAGAAATTCTCTGCTTGGGGCGGTGCTCTGACTACAGCTTCTAATATCGTGTTCTACGGTACTTTGGATCGTTGGTTCAAAGCTGTTGATGCACAAAGCGGTAAAGAACTGTGGAAATTCCAAGTTGGTTCCGGCGTGATTGGTAATGCATTCACATACGGCAACAAGGGTAAACAATACGTTGGCGTACTGTCCGGTATCGGCGGTTGGGCTGGTGTTGCGATGAACTTGGGTATGACCAACGACACAGACGCACTGGGTGCTGCTGGTGGTTACAAAGAGTTGACCAAGTACAACGCTGCTCCTGGCGGCGGTGCACTGAACGTTTTCTCACTGTAATTTAAGCTAGTCTTAACTTACACGTAGTAATACGTTGACTCCTTAACACCCTGCTTCGGCAGGGTGTTTTTTTTCATGATATTCATGAATCAAAACAGCGATCATAGAAATTAAATGTGTTTTGCTACAAATCAAAACGCATTCAAGATAAGATGATTCACTTTGTCGTTGGTTGGTAGAACTTTTGAGCAAAGGTAGGCTCCAAAAACGACAAGACACAATCACAACAAGGATGAAGTCATAATGAGAACTACATGGAATTTACTGGGTGCGTTTGCGATGCTGTTTGCCACACAAAGTGTGGTGTTTGCGGAAGAGATCGATATTCCGTCGATTAATCCGGATGAAGGCCGTATTGGTGAAGTCCGCCGCGTTGCGGATGAATCAGAATTTAAAGTTTGCTCTGACCCAGACAACATGCCTTATTCTAATATCAAGTTAGAAGGGTTTGAGGACAAAATTGCGCAGGTATTGGCAGACGATCTTGGCAAAAAGCTGACCTATCAATATGCCTACAATCGTCAGGGCTTCTTGCGTAATACAATTAATGCGATGCGCTGTGATGTCATTATCGGTATGACCTCTGATTTTGATGGTTTGCGCACTTCTAAGCCATACTACCGTTCAGGTCACGTCTTCGTTTGGCGTAAAGACAGCAACTACGACATCAATAACTGGGATTCACCAGACTTGAAAAAAGGCATTATCGGCATTGTGGATAAAAGCCCAGCAACGATTCCTTTAAACGACTTTAATTTGATGACCAATGCAAGACCTTACCGTTTGCAGCGTGATTTGAATTTACCAACCAGCTTTATTATCGATGACTTGGTCAAGGGCGACATTGATGTGGCCGTGATGTGGGGCCCGATTGCAGGCTACTATGCCAAGCAATCTAAAGTACCCTTAGAAGTCCGCTTGATCCCTGAATACAACAAAGTCAATTTGAAGGGTAAAGAGTATTGGAACATCTCAGTGGCCGTCCGCATGAAAGATAAAGACCGTATGAAATTGATCAATGAGTCTTTAGAGCGCAACAAAGACAAAATTAATGCAATTCTCAAAGATTACGGCATTCCAACAGTGCCTGTCGTTGAAGGAGATAGCGTCTATAAAAAATAACACCGATGATGAAAAAGTTTTAAAAACAGGCAGTTGGTAATGACAAGGCCATAGAAACACAGTAGAATCGTGGCCTTGTTTTGAGATGGCTTAGTGAAACATTCTGTAATTTTTTTCAGAAATTTTCGTCAACCGTTTCTGGAACGATTCGTTAAATGTGCATGCGTTAATTGTTTTAGGATTATCAGTTAGCGTTGCTCATTTTGTTTAGGATTAGGAGAAAACATGTTAGGCAACACATTTAAATCAGCATTGTTGGTTTCCTTGATGGCATTTGCCACAGGTGCGATGGCTGAGATCACATTATCAGCCACTCAAGACGGCTCAACCATCAATATCGACAAAGCATTGTTTGATACAGACGCTTCAAAAGAATTCTTGGCTACTGGTAAGAACCCTTACATTGGTAACGAAGAAGCCATCAAAAAAGGCAAAAAGATTTTTAACCTTTATTCCTGCGTCGCCTGTCATGGCGGTAAAGGTGAAGGTGCTGTTGGACCTGGCTTGATTGGTGCAAACTTCCGTTATGCTAAAAATGCGACAAACAAAGGTATGTTTGAAACTATTTGGCATGGTACAAATGGCGGCATGGGCGCTAAAGGCTTTGGCCTGATGGCTCCAGATGATGGCATCAAACCAGATGAGTTGCTGAAAGTGATTGCTTTCATTCGCAGTAACAGCAATGTAGGCACTACCGGTAACGAGTAATTCGTACTGAATAAAAAAACGGTCACCTTGGTGACCGTTTTTTGTTTTTGTGGCACAATAAAACTGAACGGTGCATTATTAAAAACAACATTAAAAACCGTCTTTTTTTACAAAAATAACGATTGAATAAATGGGGGTAACAATGAGAAATGTATTTTTAACAACGATGCTGGCTGTCATGCTGGCCGCATGTAATAACAATAGTACAAGTAGTAGTGCAGCAGAGGCTGACAGTGATATTAAAGCCGTTCAGTTCGTCACTACTCAAGATGGTCAACCGATGCAGATTGACCTCAAAATGTTCGATACCCCAGCGGCTAAAGAGTTTTTAGCCTCGGGCAAAAACCCTTACATTGGTAACGAAGAGGCCATTAAAGAGGGTAAGAAAAAATTCAATTTGTTTTCTTGTGTGGCTTGTCATGGCGGCCATGGTGAAGGTGCAGTTGGTCCTGGTTTAATAGGCGACAATTTCCGGTATGCCAAAAATGCTACCAATAAAGGAATGTTTGAAACCATCTGGCATGGTACAAATGGTGGCATGGGTGCGAAGGGATTTGGCTTAATGGCACCAGATGACGGCCTGAAGCCAGATGATGTATTGAAGGTCATCGCATTTATTCGTAGTCATGCCAAAATTACTGGTAACGAATAACGGTATAATAGCGTTGTTGTGCGCGCTTGGCAGTACGGCAGGCGCGCTTTTTTATTGAAGGATAAAGTGTGGCAGACGAAAATGATTTACACCATGTCATCATTGTAGGTGGCGGCGCCGGTGGGCTCGAGTTGGCGACTAAATTAGGTGATTCTTTGGGTAAAAAGAAGAAAGCAAGCATTACCCTCATTGATGCCACCCGAACCCATGTTTGGAAGCCATTGCTGCATGAAATTGCTGCAGGGAGCATGGACCCAGACCGCCATGAGCTCGAATATTTGGCACAAGCGCATTGGCATCATTTCAAGTTCCGTTTGGGCCGAATGGATGGCTTGAACCGCAACACGCGTGAGGTGTTGTTGGCGCCCGTGTACGATGAAGACGGTAACGAAATCATTGCACGTCGGTCATTCAAATACGATACGCTTATCATCGCTGTGGGGAGCACCACAAACGATTTTGGTATCAATGGCGCAAGAGAGTATTCTATGGCGCTGGATACGCAGGAGCAAGCGCAAAAATTCCATCGTTATTTACACAACGCTTTATTGCGTGCACAAACGCAACCGGAATCCCTAAAACCGGGCCAATTGGAAGTAGCCATTGTGGGTGCTGGAGCCACCGGCGTTGAGTTGGCGGCGGAATTACATAATACGACGCGTGAATTAACGGCGTATGGTCTGGATAAAATTGATCCAGATCGGGATGTCAAAATTTCACTGATCGAGGCGAGTGATCGTATTTTGCCAGCGCTCCCTGCTAAGTTATCTTATGCCGTTGATGTTGAGTTACGCAAATTGCGTGTCAATGTGTTTACCGGCGAGCGTGTGACTGAGGTCTCGGCCAAGGGAATCACAACGCATAGTGGCCGCACCATTCCAGCAGAACTGGTGGTGTGGGCGGCAGGGATCAAAGCGCCAGACTTCCTAAAAGATATTGATGGCTTGGAAACAAACCGCATTAATCAATTGGTGGTGAATCAGCATTTGCAAACCACCCGTGATGCCAACATTTTTGCCTTTGGTGATTGTGCGGCTTGTCCATGGCTGGGTCATGATGCAACAGTGCCGCCACGCGCACAAGCAGCTCACCAGCAATCGTCCTTATTGGTTAAAACAGTGAAAGCGCGTGTAGCAGGTAAAGCACAACTGCCTGAATTCCACTACACGGATTACGGGTCACTGGTAAACCTTGGCAAGTATTCGACCGTAGGCAGTTTGATGGGTGCGGTAGCCGGCGGTAGCATGTACATCCAAGGTTTGTTTGCACGTGTCATGTACCGTTCTTTGTATAAAATGCACTTGATGGCATTGCACGGTATTTTCGCGGTGATTGTGCATACCATCGGACGAATTATCTCCAGACGAACGGAACCTCACGTAAAACTGCACTAGTTTGAATCGGTTTGTCAGTCAAGAAAGGGCGCTTTAAGCGCCCTTTTTTATAGGTGATGATTATTAACGTTGAATTTGTTTTCGATAAAGTATCGTGATCAGCGACATACTGACAATAATGAATACGCCAAAAATCGCGACGATGGTATTGATGTCTAGCTTTGCGCCGACCATCCAGGTGTAGGCGCCCAGCAGTAATAAGATACCGATATTTTCATTAAAATTTTGTACGGCAATCGAGTGGCCAGCGCCTAATAGATGGTGCCCTCGATGCTGCAACAATGAGTTGAGTGGCACCAAAAAATAGCCGGATAGCACGCCAATGACGAACAGTAAAATGCCTGCCAGCACAGGGCTGTGAATCAGCATCATACTGATGACCAGAATCCCCATATAAATGCCCGCAGGTAATACTTTTACGGCGTTTTCAAGCTCTACATATCGCGAGGCAATGATGGAGCCAGCCGCGATACCCACCGCCAGAATGGCAATCAAGTAAGTTGCTTGTTGTTGCGAAAATCCCAACCTGACATCAGCCCACTGTAGTACGACAAATTGCAAGGTCGCCCCCGCGCCCCAGAATAAAGTCGTCACCGCCAGTGATACTTGGCCTTGCGGGTCCTTCCATAACGTCACAAACGCATGCCAGAAATCCTTCAGTAAAAATTGCAGATTTTTCTGCTCAACCTTGTGATCAATGGGTACTTTAGGAATGTAATAGTTAAAGCCAGCAGCCATTAAATAAAGCACCATGATGAAGGCAATGCCAGTGTAAGGGTCGTTTGCTGACAGAGTAGAGCCTAGTACTGGCCCCAGAATAATGGCAGTGACGGTGGTCCCTTCCATCCAAGCGTTCGCTTTAATCAGTAAGCTCGACGGCAGCATTTCGGTCAGAATGCCGTATTTGGCTGGGGAATAGGCCGCAGCGCCTACCCCCACCATGGCATAGGCATAGAGTGGCGGTACGCCGACCAATGCCATCAAACAGCCAATGAATTTCAGACCGTTACTTAAAAACATCACGCGGCCCTTAGGTAGTGCATCGGCAAAAGGGCCAACAAATGGCGCTAGGATGATGTAAGAAATGACAAAGAACTCTCTTAGCAGCGGTTCATGCCAACTTGGCGCATTGAGCTTAGCAAGCAACGCAATCGCGGCAAATAAGAGCGCATTATCAGCGATTGCCGATAGAAACTGGGCAATCAGTAAGGTATAAAAGCCTTTGACCATAACATGCAAGCAGACAGTGTCTACAGGACCTCGGCAGCAAAATCGGCCAAACGGGAGCGTTCGCCGCGGACCAGG
>Ga0066445_1000431_pt1 | contig 11985 bp, 9 predicted proteins | sample LakWasMet67_HOW9_2_FD_59533 | JGI IMG/M metagenome (GOLD analysis project Ga0066445, IMG submission 59533) | Freshwater sediment methanotrophic microbial communities from Lake Washington under simulated oxygen tension - Sediment Metagenome 67_HOW9 | ecosystem: Environmental > Aquatic > Freshwater...
CAGTTCATGCAATACCAGACCGCCCAGGCCATCCCGCGCCTGGCCGAGGGGGCGGCGGGCGGCGGTGTGGCCGGTGACGCCATGGGCCTGGGCGCCGGCGTGGCCCTGGGCCAGGTGCTGGCGCAGAACCTGCAGGCCGGCCTGCAAGGCGGTGGGGCGGCCGCGGCCGCCGCAGCCGCTGCGGCCAGCGGCCTCAAGCCCGACGAGATCATGGCCACGCTGGAGAAGCTGGCCGATCTCAAGACCAAAGGCATCCTGACCGCTGAAGAGTTCGACGCCAAGAAGGCCGAACTGCTCAAGAAGCTCGTCTGAACCGCACCGCCCGTTCGTGACAGAGCGTTCCTACCGCGCGCCCTGCCCGGGCTGCGGCGCCCCCGTTGAATTTCGCAGCGCCCAATCGACGCATGCGGTCTGCCCCTACTGCCAGAGCACGGTGCTGCGCCAGGGCGAGGTGCTGAGCCGCATCGGCCGCATGGCCGAGCTGTTCGACGACCACAGCCCGCTGCAGCTCATGGCCAGCGGCCGTTTCGACAACAAGCCCTTTGTGCTGATCGGCCGGCTGCAGTACAAGTCGCCGGCGGGCGTCTGGGCCGAATGGATCGCGCTGTTCGAAGACGGCAGCCAGGCCAGCCTCAGCGAAGACAACGGCGCCTACGTGATGGCGCGCCCGCGCGAGCTGCAGCGCGAGATGCCCCCCGCCTCGGCCTTCCGCCCCGGTGCCAGCACGGCGGTCAACGGCCAGCCCTTCACCGTGGCCTTCAGCGATCAGGTGTGCCTGATCTCGGCCCAGGGCGAGCTGCCGCGCCTGCCCCCGCTGGGCTTTGCCTTCGGCCTGGTGGAGCTGCGCAGCGACAGCGGCGAGGTGCTCAGCCTCGACTACAGCCGCACCCCACCGGCCCTGTCGGCGGGCCGCGCGGTGCGGCTCGAAGACCTGGCCCTGAGCGGCCTCAAGGACGCGTCGGTCAAGAACGAAGTCGGGCGCCAGTTCAACTGCCCGCATTGCGGCGCGCCGGTCGAGATCACCCTGGCCAGCACCAAGACCCTCACCTGCCGCAGCTGCAACAGCCTGATCGATGTCTCACAGGGCATCGGTGGCGAGCTGCGCCACGCCCTGCAGGACGAGCCCGTGGCCCCGCTGATCGCGTTGGGCAGCCTGGGCCGGCTTGAAGGGGTGGACTGGCAGGTGGTGGGTTTTCAGCACCGCATGGGTCGCGAGCCCGGCGATGACGAGCTGTTCGGCTGGGAGGAGTACCTGCTCTACAACCGCCAGCGTGGCTTCAGCTTCCTGGTCGACGCCACCGATGGCTGGAGCCTGGTGCGGCCGGTCACCGGCGCGCCCAAGCTCGATGCCTCGGGGCGTGTGGCCACCTACCTGGGCACCCGCTACGACTTGCAGTACCGCTACGACGCCGAGACCAGCTACGCCTGTGGCGAGTTCTACTGGCCGGTGGCGCGCGGCCAGAAGACCAGCAACCGCGACTTTGCCAGCGCCAAGGGCCTGCTGTCCGAGGAAAGCACCCCCAACGAGATCACCTGGTCGGGCGGCAGCCGCCTGGATGCGGCCACGGTGGCCAAGGCCTTCAAGCTCGAAGCCCGACAAGACCTGCTGCGCCGGGCCGACGTGGCGCCGGCGGGCAGCTTCCGCGCCCTGGGCTGGGGCACCATCCTGGTCATTGTGGTGCTGCTGATCGTGCTGGTGCTGCTGCTCAGCCGCTGCTCCCGCTGCGATCCGGCGGTGGAAAACTGCAACAGCAGCGGCTACCGCAGCTCGGGGGGCTCCTACGGGGGTTATTCGGGTGGCGGCGGCAGCCACAAGTGATGATGTGACACCGACATGCTGAACCAACCACTCTTTTTCGGAGGTTTCCATGGGACTTGAATGGCTGCGCCCCGGCGCCGTGCTGGGCTCCATCGTGTTCGCCCTGGTGGGCGTGCTGGTGTTCTGGCTGAGCTTTGTCGTCATCGACAAGCTCACGCCCTACGATCTGTGGCGCGAACTGGTGGAAAAGCAGAACGTGGCCCTGGGCCTGGTGGTGGCGGCCATGTCGCTGGGGATCTGCCTCATCGTGGCGGCTGCGATCCACGGCTGAGCCTGGAGCCTACTAATTTTCGAGTCCGTCGATTTGTCGGCGGCCCTGTTTTGAAGACTGTGGATTGTTTTGAGCCAGCGACCTGATTCCTCCGACCCCCTGCTGCCTGCGGCGGTCGTCTCCGATGTGCCCTGGCGCCAGCCCGGGCGGCGTGGCGCGCGATCGCCGGATTCCTCCGATGGGCGCGGTGCGCCCCGGCCGGTCGAGCTGGCCCTGCTGAGCAGCGTGTTCGTGGTGGCCGCCTGCGGGCTGTTGTACGAACTGGCCGCCGGCACCCTGGCCTCGTACCTGCTGGGCGACTCGGTGCTGCAGTTCTCCACCGTGATCGGGGCCTACCTGTTCGCCATGGGGCTGGGTTCCTGGGCCTCGCGGCATTTCGAACGCCAGTTGCCGGCGCACTTCCTGCGCATCGAGTTGCTGGTGGCGCTGCTGGGCGGTGGCATGCCGGCCTTGCTGTTCCTGTGCAGCGCCTTTGTACCCGGGGCCTTCCGCCTGGTGCTGTACCTGCTGGTGGGGGCCGTGGGGGTGCTGGTGGGGCTGGAGATTCCGCTGGTCATGCGCATCCTCAAGCGCCACGTGCAGCTCAAGGAGCTGGTCTCGCAGGTGCTCACCTTCGATTACCTGGGCGCGCTGGCTGTCTCGCTGGCTTTCCCCATCCTGCTGGTGCCGCACCTGGGCCTGGTGCGCACCGGGCTGGTGTTCGGCCTGCTCAATGCGGCGGTGGCGGTGTGGGCGCTGTGGCTGTTCCGCCATGAGCTGCGCCGCCTGCGCGTGCATGTGCTGGCCTGTGCGGGCGTGCTGCTGACCCTGCTGGGCGCCCTGATCGGGGCCGATGCCATCACCACCGTGGCCGAAGACCGCTTCTACCAGGACCGTGTCATCTACACCGCCACCAGCCCCTACCAACGCATCGTCGTCACCAGCGGGGCGCAGGGGCACCGGCTGTTCCTCAATGGCAACCTGCAGTTTGCCGAGCGCGACGAGTACCGCTACCACGAGGCCCTGGTGCACCCGGTCATGGCGGCACAGGGCAACCCGCGCCGGGTGGTCGTGCTCGGCGGGGGCGACGGCATGGCCGTGCGCGAGGTGCTCAAGTACCCCGGCGTGCAGCAGGTCACCCTGGTCGAACTCGACCCCGAGATGACGCGCCTGTTCAGCACCCAGCCCGCGCTCCAGCGGCTCAATGGCGGGGCCTTGTCCGACCCGCGGGTGCGCATCGTCAATGCCGACGCCTTCCAGTGGTTGCAGACCGAGGCCGATACCTTCGATGTCATCGTGGTCGACTTCCCCGATCCGACCAACTTTGCGCTGGGCAAGCTCTACAGCCAGTCGTTCTACGCCCTGCTGGACCAGCGCCTGTCCGCCAGCGGCTATGCGGTGGTGCAGACCACCTCGCCCCTGGTGGCGCGCATGAGCTTCTGGACCGTGGTGCACACCATCGAGGCCGCCGGCCTGGGCGCCACGCCCTACCACGCCAACGTGCCCAGCTTTGGCGAGTGGGGCTTTGTGGTGGCCTCGCGCCGCCCCTGGCGCCAGCCTGCCAAGCTGCCCGAGGGCCTGCGCTTTCTCAACCTGCAGACCCTGCCCCTGCTGTTCGACTTTCCGCAGGACATGGCGGCCGTGCCCACCGGGGTGAACCGCCTGTCCAACCAGATCCTGGTGCGCACCTATGAGCAGGAATGGGGCAAGGTGGCCCATTGATCCGCACTGATAACGCCGCTGATCCGATGGCAGGCGGCCTGCACCGCCGCGACTGGCTGGCTTTGATGGGGGGCGCAGGTCTGGGCCTGGCGGGCTGCTCGCCGGCTGCAACAGCCCTGCAAGGCGGGTTTGAGGGGGCGGCCTTTGAACGCGGCCACCTGCTGCGCGACAACCCGCGCCGCTGGCCGGCGCCAGCGGTGTCGCGCCGGGTCGGCGTGGTGGTGGCGGGCGCGGGCATCGCCGGCCTGGCGGCGGCGCGCTCGCTGCGCCTGGGCGGGGTGGACGACCTGGCCATCCTGGAGCTCGACGAGCAGCCCGGCGGCAACAGCCGCGGCCGCCTGCTGGGCAGCCAGCCCTGCCCCACCGGAGCCCACTACCTGCCCCTGCCCGGCGACGACGCGCCCCAGGTGCAGGCTCTGCTCGAGGAACTGGGCCTGCGCCAACGCCAGGCCGGCCGCTGGGTGTACGACGAACAAGCCCTGTGCCACAGCCCCCAGGAGCGCCTGTATGTGGACGGTGGCTGGCAAGAGGGCCTGCTGCCGGCGCACGACCTGAGCGCGGCCACGCGGGCGCAGTACCAGCGCTTTGCAGGCCTGGTGGCCGGCCTGCAGCGCCAGGCCCGGTTTGCCATTCCGCTGGCCAGCCAGGGCCTGAGCCCGGTGCAGTTGGCGCTCGACAGTCAGACCTTCGCGCAATGGCTGGCCCAGCAGGGCCTGGACGACGCCCGCCTGCGCTGGTACCTGGACTACTGCTGCCGCGACGACTACGGCGCCGGTGTGGCCGAGGTCTCGGCCTGGGCCGGCATCCACTACTTTGCCAGCCGGCATGGCTTCCATGCCCCGGGCAGCGATGAGGCGGCCGAAGCGGCTGACACCCCGGTGCTCACCTGGCCCGAGGGCAATGGCTGGCTGGTCGACCGGCTGGCCGCGCCCTGGCAGGGCGATGCCCGCCACGGCCCGCTGTACCCGGGCCGGGTGGTGCTGCGCATCGAAGACCAGCGCCAGGGCGTGGCCGTGGACGTGTGGGACGTGGCCCGGCAGCGCGTGGAGCGCTGGCTGGCCGCGCATTGCATCGTGGCCCTGCCGGTGCATGTGGCCGCCCGGGTGGTGGTCAGCGCGCCCGACTGGCTGCAGTCCACCGCCTTGCGCTGGCAGCATGCGGCCTGGGTGGTGGGCAACCTGCTGCTGGACCAGCCGCTGGCCGACCGCCCCGGTGCCGCCCCGGCCTGGGACAACGTGATCTACGGCTCCAGCGGCCTGGGCTATGTGAACGCGGCGCACCAGCGCCTGGACCCGCGCCCCGGCCCCACCGTGCTCACCTTCTACCGCGCGCTGGGGGCCGCCAAACCGGCCCGCAAGGCCTTGCTGGAGCAGCCCTGGACGCACTGGCGCGGCCCCATGCTGGACGAATTTCTGGGCCCCCATCCCGATCTGCTGAGCCATGCCCGCGAGTTCTCGCTGAGCCGCCATGGCCACGCCATGGCCGTGCCCGTGCCCGGGGTGCTGGCCCACCTGTCACGCCTGCCGCTGGCTGCGGCCGCCCAGGCCGTGCCCGGCTTGCGCCAGCGCCGCACCGGCGTTGGCGTTGGCGTGCCCGCGGCCCTGGCCCAGGGGCGGGTCAGCTACGCCCACAGCGACTGGTCGGGCTACTCGGTGTTCGAAGAGGCCTTCACGCGGGGGCACGATGCCGGTCTGATGGCCGTGCAGCAACTGCGTGGGCGCACCCCCTCATGAGCCCGGGTCTGCTCACCTTGCGGGGCCTGCAGGCCGCCGATCTGCCGGGTCTGATGGCCCTGCAGGTGCAGGCCTATGGGGCGGGCTTTGTCGAGCCCTCCGCTGTCATGGCCCAGCGCCTGGCCATCACGCCGGACACGGTGTGGGGCCTGTTCGATGCGTCGGGCACGATGCGCGCCTACCTGCTGGCCTACCGCAGTGTGTCGGGGGCGGTGGCGCCGCTGCACCAGCCTTTCGACCCGGCACCGCGGCCCACGGCCCTGTACCTGCACGACCTGGCTGTGCATCCGTCTGCCAAGGGCCAGGGGCTGGGGCCGCGTCTGGTGGCGACGGCGCTGGCGCTGGCCTGCGACGAGGGTTTGAGCGGCCTGGGGCTGGTGGCCGTGCAGGGTTCTCAGCCCTTCTGGCAGCACCTGGGCTTTGCGCTCAGCCGGCCCGCTGCAGCGTCGCAGGCCAGCCTGGCGGGCTATGGCGAAGGCGCTGCCTACCTGTGGCGATCCTTGCCCTGAGCCACGGGCCTACCGGTGCTGGCCGGCCGCCTGGCGTCGGGCGGCCAGCAGCTTGCTCTGGTGCGTGTGGCGCCAGTGGTCGAAGGCCTGCCCCATCAAGGGCTTGGCAAACAGATAGCCTTGGCCCACATCGCAATCCAGCGCCATCAGGGCCGCGGCGGTGCTGTCGTCTTCCACGCCTTCGGCCACGGTGCGCAGGCCCAGTTTGCGGCCCAGGGCGATGGTGGACTCGGCCACATGGCGGTCGCGCGGGCTGCGCAGCAGGGCGCTCACAAAGCTGCGGTCGATCTTGATGCTGGTGAAGGGGAACTGGCTCACATACGACAGGCTGGAGAAGCCGGTACCGAAGTCGTCCAGCGCCAGGGGCATGCCGGCGGCCCGCAATTCCTGCAGGCGGCGCAGCACCAGGTCGGGGTTGACGGCCAGGGCCGACTCGGTGACCTCCAGCTCCAGCCATTGGGCCTGCACGTTCTTCTGTGCCAACAAGCCCTTGATGTGGTCGGTGAAGTCGGGGTCTTGCAGGTTGTTGGCGCTGATGTTGACGGCCACCTTCAGCGGCTGCCCCAGGGTCTGCCAGCGGGCCATCTGGTCGAGCGCCGCACTGATCACCCAGCGGGTCAGCGGGTAGATCAGCTCGGTGGATTCGGCCAGCGGAATGAACTCGGACGGTGGGATCCAGCCCAGGCGCGGGTGGTGCCAGCGCAACAAGGCCTCCACCCCTTCGAGCTCACGGCTTTCCAGCCACAGCTTGGGCTGCCAGGCCAGTTGCAGCTGGCCACCGCGCAGGGCGGCCGACAGTTCGGAGCGCATCTTCAGATCGTGCCCGGGGGCGTGCTCGAAGCTGCGGCTGTAGCGCACCTGCGAGCCCACCACGGTGCGTGCCCGGGCGGCTGCCACATCGGCACAGCGCAGCAACTGGCCGGCGTCGGGTGCATCGGCAGGGTATTCCGCGCTGCCCAGTTTCAGGTGCAGCTCGACCGCGGTGTCGCCCAGCGTGATGGGCTCGCGGCTGACCTGCACCATCAGCTCGCAAACGGTCTCGGTCGACAGGCTGAGCGCCGGATCGTCGGGGGGCGGTGGCACGGCCACGAAGTCGGTGCCGCCGGCCCGTGCCAGGCGCCAGCCATGGGCGAGCAGCTGGCGCTCCAGGCGCCGCGCCGTGATCTCCAGCACCATGTCGGCGGCGCGGTGGCCAAAGGCCTCGTTGATTTCCTTGAAGCGCGCCAGGTTCACGAACACCAGCTCGAAGCGATGGCCGGGCTGGCGCTCGATGCGTTCATCCAGCTGCCGCAGCAGGCTGTGCCGGTTGGGCAGGCCGGTCAGCGGGTCGTGGTTGGCCAGGTAGTCCTGCTGGCGGTTGAAGCGGCGCTCTTCGCTCAGGTCGCGCACCAGGCACAGCAGCTGGGGCGCACCGTCGAGCGTGAAGGACGACAGGCGCATCTCGCAGTCCACGCGCTGCTGCGTCAGCGGGGCGTCAAAGCTGTATTCGAAGCGCAGGTGTTCTCCGCCCAGCGCCCGCTGCATGCGCTGGCGCGGCAGGGTGCTGGGCTGGCCGGTGGCCGGGTCAATGGGGTGGGGAAAGAACTCCGACAGGGCGTGGCCCACCACCTCCTCGCTCTGGCTGCACCCGGTCAGGCGCAAGGCCGCCGCATTCAGGGCCAGCACACGGCCTGTGGGGCCCAGCACCAGCACGCCGTCGGCCACGTCTTCGAACAGGCGCCGGTACACCGATTCGCTGGTGGCCAGCACCTGCAGCATGCGCTGCAGGGCGCGCGTGCCCAGGCCCAGGGCCAGCAGAGCCAGGGCCAGCATCACCAGCTTGGTGGCACTGCGTTGCCGCCAGGGGGCCAACACCTGGCTCTCGGCTTGCAGGCTGGCCACCAGCAGTGGGTAGCGTCCGGAGCGCCTGAAGGTGCCCGACAACTCAGGACTGGCGTTGGTCGAGGTCTTGAATTCGCCGCTGGGCTGCTCGCTGGCCAGGCGCGCCAGCAGCTCGGATTCGGGGGCCATGCGCCCGGTGCCCGGCGTGGGCTCGCCGGTGTGCATCAGCACCTGGCCATCGAGCAGGTAGACCGCCTGGTCGAGCCGGTTGAGCGGCGCCTGCGCGTCGCCGTCCTGCGGCGGTGCGGGCGGGTGCAGCGCCGTCAACGGAATCAGTGCGCCCAGCAGCCATTCCTGGCCCGACTCCGGGCTGCTCAGGCGCATCAGCATCGGCAGCAGTTCGCCCTGTTGTTCGTTCAATCGGATCGGGCTGAGCAGTTGCAACGGGCCGGCCACCTCGGGGGGCGGCAACTGGCGCAGGCGCTGCAGGGCCGCGGGCGACAGGCTTTGATGCCGGTCTGCCGCCACCAATTGCTCGCCACGGCGCACGAACAGCAGCTGCGACACGCTGTCGAACCGGATCGCCCCCTCCAGCAGGGCCTGCAGTGCGTGGGCATCGGGCACGGTGCGCACGCCGCTGGCGGGCAGCAGCTCGCTGCCCAGGCTGCTCAGGCTGAGGGCGGTCTGCTCCAGGGTCTGTTCGCTCAGCTGGCGCAGGCTTTCGGTCAGTTGCTGGCTGTTGTCATGGGCCAGGCGGCGGGTGCTGTGGTAGTCCAGGGTGATAGACCACAGGCCCAGGCCGATCAGCCCCAGGCCCACCGCCAGCCCGGCCCAGCGCAGCAGGCGCCGGAAACGGCGGCCCAGCAGGTAGCTTTCGGAGGCGGATAGGAGTTGCACCAAACCATCCTACCCAACATTCCAAAGTTGTAACCAATTGCCGCAAGTCTTTGCGTGACATTCCTGTCATCGGCGCGTCACGGCCGGCCCCGACATTGAGGGCTTGTTTTCTGTTGTGATGATTCTTCCGATGTCCCGCGCTCTCAATTCTGTTGCCGCTTCCATCCTGGCCGTGACGGCCTGCCTCTGGGCCCTGCCCGTGGCGGCCCAGTCCAACCCCGCCGCACCCCAGGCCTTCGAGGCCCGCCTGGCAGGCCACGCCGTGCTGCCGGCCCAGAGCTTTGTGCCGGCCCCCAAGAACGCCCCGCAAGACCTGCAGAGCAGCGGTAAATACACCACCGGCGTGCGCGTCGAAAAGCTGGGTTCGGTGCCCGGCCTGTCGTTTGGCCGCCCCACCGGCGTGTCGCTGCCCTTCAAGGGCCAGCCGCTGCAGGGCCATTCGGGCATCAAGCACATGGCCGACGGCACCTTCTGGATCATCACCGACAACGGCGCCGGTGCCAAAGCCAATTCGCCCGACTTCATGCTGTACCTGAACCACTATGCGGTGGACTTCAAGAGCGGCCACTTCAAGCGCCTGGACACGGTCTTTCTGCACGACCCCGACAAGAAAGTGCCCTTCCGCATCGTCCACGAAGGCACGCCCGAGCGCTACCTGACGGGCTCTGATTTCGACACCGAGAGCTTTCAGTTTGCCGGTGGCTCGATCTGGATCGGCGATGAGCTGGGCCCCTTCCTGATCAAGGCCGACATGAAGGGCAAGGTGCTGGCCGTGTTCGACACCCAAGTCGACGGCAAGGTGGTGCGCTCGCCCGACCACCCGGCCCTGACCACGCCGGCGGCGCCAGGCGGCAGCGTCAACTTCGAGGTGCGTCGCTCCAAGGGCTTCGAGGGCATGGCCTCGTCCAAGGACGGCAGCAAGCTCTACGCCCTGCTCGAAGGTGCCCTGTGGAACCCCGAGGCCAAGGCCTACGAATTGCTGGACGGCAAGCCCTATCTGCGCGTGCTTGAGTTCGACGTGAAGACCGAGCAGTGGACCGGTCGCCACTGGAAATACGTGTTGGAAGCCGGCCACCATGCCATCGGCGACTTCAACATGATCGACGACAGCACCGGCATGATCATCGAGCGCGACAACGGCGAAGGCACGGCCGACAAGGCCTGCCCCGAGGGCCAGCAGCGCCCGGATTGCTTCCATGACCTGGCCAAGTTCAAGCGCGTCTACAAGATCGAACTGAGCGAGGCCAACGTGGGCGGCCCGGTGCGCAAGATCGGCTACATCGATCTGCTCAACATCGCCGACCCGGCCCACCTTGCGCGCAAGCCGTTGAACAAGGGCGTGCTGACCTTCCCCTTCTTCACCATCGAGAACGTGGACGTGGTGGATGCCACCCACATCGTGGTGGGCAACGACAACAACCTGCCCTTCAGCAGCAGCCGCGAACCCAACCAGGCCGACGACAACGAGCTGGTGCTGCTCGACGTGGCCGAGTTCCTGAAGGCGCGCTGAGGCGCACTAGGCACCGGGCTTTATAAGCGGCGCTGTGCCTGGCGCTGTACCCGGCGCGATGGTTTTTTTCGCAGTCAGTCCTTGGTCGGCCCGGTGCGCTTGCGCATCGGGCCGCTTTTTTTTGGCACACGGCAAAATCGAGTGGCTTGAACTCTCCCGTGCTCCCAAGTCATGCCCACCTTGCCCGTCTTGTATTCGTTTCGCCGTTGCCCCTATGCCATGCGCGCCCGCCTGGCATTGAAGGCCGCGGGCGTGCCGGTGGCCCTGCGCGAGGTGGTGCTGCGCGACAAACCGGTCGAACTGCTCGCGGCCAGTCCCAAGGGCACGGTGCCGGTGCTGGTGCTGCCCACGGGCGAGGTGATCGAGCAAAGCCTGGACATCATGCGCTGGGCGCTGGCCCAGCAAGATCCACTGGGCTGGCGGCCCCCTGAGGACAGCCGCGAAGCCGAGCTGACCCGGTACTGGCTGGCCGCCAACGATGGCGGGTTCAAGGCCCTGCTGGACCGCTACAAATACCCCGAACGCTACCCGGAGCACCCGGCCAGCCACTGGCGCGAGCAGGCCCTGGTGCAACACCTGCTGCCCCTGGAGGCCCTGTGGCAGGCGCAGGGCGGCCCGCAGTTGCTGGGCCCCCGCCCCGGCCTGCTGGATGCGGCCCTGATGCCCTTTGTGCGCCAGTTCGCCCAGGTGGACGCCGCCTGGTGGGCCCAGGCGCCCTTGCCCGGCCTTCAGCAGTGGTTGGCGCAATGGCTGGCCAGCCCCTTGTTCGACAGCGTGATGCGGCGCTGGCCGGTCTGGCGCTCCGGCGACGCAGAGCCGCACTTCTGACGGGGGGCCGGACTCAGTTCCGATGCTTGGCCCATTTGGCGGCCAGGGCTTCGACAATCCCCAGGCCGCGCTGGCCGGGACGCAGCTCGAAGCGTTGGCCGGCGGTGATCGTGCCTTCCTGCACCACCGACAGGTAAAAGCCGCAGCGGCCGCTTTGCGCCATCAGGCGAGCGGCCTGGGCAAAGCCCATCACGGTGTTGAACTTGAAGCAGGGCTCGCGCGGGGCGGTGACGCGCAGCACACAATCCGGAAAGTGCAATTCGTCCCCGACCCAGACCTCGGCCTCCAGCAGGCCTGTCAGGGTCAGGTTCTCACCCGCAAACCCCGGGGGCAGCGCTTCGTCAAACAGGCTGACGCCGGCCTCGCGGCGCTGCTGCTGCCACCAGGGGTAGTGCTCGGCGGGCCAGGCATAGACGGCCTTCGAAAGCCCCCCATGCACGCTGAGGTCGGCCTGCTCGTCGCCCGCCAGGCCCAGTCGGGCCACGCTCACCGTGCCGTCGACGGGGCGCTTGCCGATGGCACTCATGACACGGCGACCCTGGATCTGCAAGGGGCGCACCTGGCCGGTGTTCACGCTGAGCACTTCCATGTCACACCTCGCCGCTCAACTCGCCGTTCAAGGGCAGTTCGGCCGCGCTGGCGGGGCGTCCGTACAGGTAGCCCTGGTAGGCATCGCAGCCATAGCTGGCCAGGCGGTCGCGCTGCGCCACCGTCTCGACACCTTCGGCAATCACCGCCAGGCCCAGGTTCTTGCCCAGGGCCACGATGGTGCGCGCGATGGTGGCGTCGTTGGCGTCTTCCAGCAGGTCGCGCACAAAGGACTGGTCGATCTTCAACTGGTCCAGCGGCAGGCGCTTGAGGTAGCTCAGGCTGGAGTAGCCGGTGCCGAAGTCGTC
>Ga0066445_1000434_pt1 | contig 11952 bp, 11 predicted proteins | sample LakWasMet67_HOW9_2_FD_59533 | JGI IMG/M metagenome (GOLD analysis project Ga0066445, IMG submission 59533) | Freshwater sediment methanotrophic microbial communities from Lake Washington under simulated oxygen tension - Sediment Metagenome 67_HOW9 | ecosystem: Environmental > Aquatic >...
GTTCTGCAATAAATAATTTAGTGATTTAGCGATTTAGTGAATGAGTGATTACAAGTATTTTAATCACTAAATCACTCATTCACTAAATCACCCAATAAAATTTACGAAGCTATCCAACTGAATTCGTATTCTAAAGTAGGTACTTTGCTACGTTCTGCTACTCTTCTTAAACGAGCAGGTAATGCCATCAGATAATCTCTGGCGCGCTCGCCGGCATCATTCAGATTGCTTATGCCTGCTATTTTCCATTCGTCTAATAAAGAATCCATTATCTCGATATAATCCATTGTTGTATAAACGCCCAAACGTTGTGCCGCATCAGAGAAGTGCGAGAAAGTTTGTCCGATTTTTACGCCTGATTCTCTCAGGAAGTGTGCAGGCATCACGATTTTCTTTTTCATCATATCTTCAAAGGCCAGCATCATTTCTGATGGGTCAACTTCAAAGATATTGCTGATAAAAGTCTTATAGGCTTTGGCATGGCGCATCTCGTCGGAGGCAATTACCCCGCACATTTTAGACAATAAATTATTGCTGTATTTCTTAGCTAAAGTAGCCGTGCGTCGGTGAGAGATATTGGTGGCTAATTCCTGAAAAGACGTATAAACGAAGTTACGATAAGGGTCACGGCCTGTACCAATATCAAAACCGTCGGCAATGAGATATTGGGTTGAGGTTTCCATAGCACGCATATTTACACGGCCTGACAGATACAAGAATTTATTCAATAAATCTCCATGACGGTTTTCTTCGGCTGTCCATCCACGTACCCATTTTGCCCAACCGTTTGGTTCGTCTACCTGGTCTATTCCCACTACATCGACTAACCATGATTCGTAAGTTGGTAAGGCTTCCTCTGTAATGGTGTCGCCAATTAATACCGCTATATAGTCGTATGGCAATTCTCTGGCATTCTCTTGTATTAGCTTTACTTCTTGAAAAAAGTTTTCGTTTGTTGCGTCAGGAAGAAAGTCTGAAGGTTGCCAATTAGTCTCGATGGGTTTCAGGAATTCGTCGAAAAAATAATCAATTTTTTGTCCGACAAATTTCATCACCTCTAATCTTGAATTGGATAATTCCATGATAATATCTTTTAAAGCTCTGTTAATTTTAAAAACGTTACAAGTTAAATGATATTTAGCTAAAAACAGTAAAATATTGAGGTAATTTGTGATAGAAACCTTTTTCTGCCTATTTTTGCACAAAAAGAAAATTGCATGAAAAAAATTCTTGATTACATACTTAGTGTTATTTATTTACTCTATTTTGGACTATTATTAGTTGTTTTTCATGTAATTCAGGTGATTGCTTTTAATGTTTTTGGTAAAAAAGCCCATAAAAAATCGGTAGACCTCTTTAATCTGGCACTTAATACGAGTTATTATGTAACGGGTACAACTGTTGGTTTCAAGCAATTAGAAGAATATCCGACTGACCGACCTATCATCTTTATTGCCAATCATCAGAGTACTTTTGATATTCCGGGCATTATATGGTACCTCAGAAAACACCAACCCATTTTTGTATCTAAACAAGAATTGGCTCATGGGATTCCGGCTATTTCCTATAACTTACGTAAAAGTGGAGCGGCCTTGATTGATCGTAAAGATGGGAAGCAGGCGGTGTCGGAAATTCTGCGGTTAAGTAAGTACATTCATGAAAATAATTTCTCTGCGGCTATCTTCCCTGAGGGTACGCGTTCAACAACCGAAGAAATGAGACCCTTTGCCGAGGGAGGTATTTCTGCTTTATTAAAAAGAGCGCCGAATGCTCTGGTAGTGCCCGTAGCTATTCAAGGGACACGTAAATTTAACCCAACAAATGGGATGTTTCCTTTGACTTCTTTCTCAAAATTATCGTGGACGGCACTGAAAGCGATTGAGCCTAAAGGGAAGACTACTAAGGAGGTGGCTGATGAGGCGAGAGCGGCTATACAGGAGGTTTTGGATGGCGGTAAGGTTTAATCATAGAGCATACAAGCAAAAAAGACGTAGGTTGCCTGCGTCTTTTTTGCTTGTATATGTGTAATTACTAAAGTGTTCCCCCTCTGCCCGGAACGGTGAATGAATTCACCGGCTAAGATAGCAGAGGTCTTTTTTTCATGCGGACTCAAGTCCTCTTAACATTATTAAAATACTTCCGCGCGGCGACCGCCTTTGTTATTTTAGGCACCGACCGTGAAGGCGGGTCGTTTTATTCGTGATGCTATTGAGAGACTTATAACGCAGCCCCTGCAGTCTCTACCTCTGGTGCTATTTTCTTTACTAATCCTTGTAAGACCTTGCCCGGGCCACATTCTACGAATTTAGTGGCACCATCTTCTACCATGTTACGAACCGTTTGTGTCCAACGTACAGGTGCTGTTAATTGAGCAATCAGGTTGGCTTTGATTGTGCCAATATCTGTTGACGGCATGGCATTTACGTTTTGATAGATTGGACAAGCAGGTGTTGAGAAAGTTGTATTCTCAATGGCTTTTGCCAATTCTTCGCGGGCGGGCTCCATTAAAGGTGAGTGGAAAGCGCCACCAACTTGTAAAACCAATGCTCTTTTTGCTCCGGCGGCTTTCAGTTCTTCGCAGGCGATGTTGATACCCTCGATGCTTCCTGAAATTACTAATTGTCCCGGACAATTGTAGTTGGCAGCTACTACCACATTATCTGCTGATTTTTCGGTGATAGCAGCACAAATATCTTCTACTACTTTATCGTCTAAATTCAGAATAGCGGCCATCGTTGACGGATTCAACTCACAGGCTCGTTGCATGGCGTCGGCTCTTTGCGCAACCAGTTTCAAACCATCTTCGAAAGATAAAGCTCCAGCAGCTACCAAGGCAGAAAACTCGCCTAGTGAGTGTCCTGCAACCATATCGGGTTTGAAATCAGGGAGATTTAATGCTAAGATAACCGAATGGAGAAAGACAGCAGGTTGTGTAACATTGGTTTGTTTCAGGTCTTCGTCTGAGCCCTCAAACATAATTTTGGTAATATCGAAACCGAGTATTTCGTTGGCTTTATCGAAAAGTGCTTTGGCTTGGGGGAAATTTTCGTACAAGTCTTTGCCCATTCCACTGAATTGAGCCCCTTGCCCCGGAAAAACGTAAGCTGTCATAAGTAAGATTTTGTATTATCTGTTGGTTTGTTATTTCGACTGTATGCTTTTACGAATATCTATTCGCTCGGTCACAATCATGGCCATAGAATAGCGTTGGCGAATGGTATTGTAGTATCTTTCGGCATCCATCCGGCTTGTGAAATCACCTGCTTTGAGTCGGTAAGTAGGTTGACTGAATGTAAGATAGGTACTCAAATCAGGGAAGTTCTGATAAATATACGATTTGGCTTCATCTACCTCGCGGCGTTCGTTACCTACGTATACCTGTATTCTATATCCGGCTGAGTAACGAATATTTTTATTGTGCACCGACATTGAATCCAGGGCTTTATCAACTTGTTTGTTGACATTCATAGGAACCTCATCTTTAACCGCATTGTACACGTTATCTTTGTTGACTTTGCCCTCTTTGCTGTCAATATCAGGTTTTTTATCGTAGGTCAGACGAACGGCTGACAAATCTTCTTCGTATTCACCAACAATGCCACCTTTGGTTGGTGTAGCCGCTCTTTTACAAGAATAAAAAACTCCCGTCAGTAAAAGACAAAATACTATTTTGGTGAGAATCTTCATAGGTTTTTGTTTTTAATTGGGGTCTTTGTTAAGAATATTTCGTCAAAATTATAAAAATATTCTTTTTACAAGATATAACACGTTTAAACTTATTTCTGTTTGCTAAAAAACGATTGGTGCGGACTTATATTTCAGGCTAAGGGTAGAAGCATAAAAAAATGCCCCGTTGCGGCGGGGCATTTTTATTAGAAGATATATTTTGTAGAAAGAAAATGTGAACTATGGTCTTCTACAATTTCGTTGAAAATCTTTTTGTTTTCTGCGGTTTCTTTGGTGGCTACTACCGTTCTGATTGAGAATGCTCTCAGGGCATCTTCAACCGAGAGTGTACCCTCTGCTGAGTCTTTTCTTCCGGTGAATGGAAAGGTATCTGGCCCTCTCTGGCATTGGGCATTGATATTTACGCGGCTTACCTGATTTACTAATGGGTCAATCAGATTGGCAATCTGGTCTGGGTTTGTACCGAAAATACTAACCTGTTGCCCGTGTGACGCATCAATTAAGTATTGAATAGGCTCTTCTACATCATCAAATGGTACTACCGGAATCAACGGGCCAAATTGTTCTTCTACATAGACCTTCATTTTATCGTTCACCGGATATAATACGGCAGGATAGAAGAATGAGTTAACAACGGTTCCACCGCCTTCGTTGATAACTTCTGCGCCATTGGCTTTGGCATCGGCAATGCATTCAGTCAGGTAGGCTGGTTTGTTAGGCTCAGGGAGTGGGGTAAGATTCACACCTGCTTCCCAAGGCATTCCAAATTTTAGTTTTTCGAGTTCTTCGGTAAATCTGTTCAGGAATTTCTTCGCAATTGAGCGGTGTACCCAGATGATTTTAATGGCTGTACAACGCTGACCATTGAATGACAATGAACCCAGGATACACTCCTTAACTGCTAATTCAACATCTGCATTTTTCAATACAATGCCCGCATTTTTAGCATCCAAGCCTAAAACTGCTCTCAGACGGTTCAATTTAGGGTGCATTTTCTTTAAGTCGTTGGCTACTTTGCTTGAGCCAATCAATGTAAGAATATTTATTTTGCCACTTTGCATGATAGGCGGTACTACATTTGCGCCACGTCCGTAGATGGTATTAACCACACCCTTAGGGAAACACTCTTTAAACGCCTGCAACATGGGGTAATGCAAAAGTGTACCGTGTTTTGGTGGTTTGAAAAGAATGGTATTACCCATCAGGATAGCCGGGATAAGCGTAGTATAGGTTTCGTTCAACGGGTAGTTGAATGGCCCCATACAAAGCACTACGCCGAACGGTGAACGGCGGATTTGCCCTATAATGCCCTGCTCAATCTTAAATCTTGAAGAGGCACGGTCTATATCTTTCAGGCAATCGATGGTATCATAAATATATTCAACAGTACGGTCAAATTCTTTGATTGAGTCAGCCAGAGATTTACCGATTTCGAACATCAGCAGATTTACAATGGCTGTTTTCTTCTCCAACATCTTCTTTACGAAGTTTTCCATGCAGACTATACGCTCGCTTACACTCATGGTAGGCCATTCGCCACGACCGCTGTCAAAAGCTTTAACGGCAGCGTCTAAGGCTTCCATCGCTTCCGGTACGTCTGTAATCGGGAAACTGCCAATGTATTTGCTTTCAAACTTACCGTCTGCTCCTTTAACATACACAGGTGAGTAAACATCTTGTGTTTTACCTGTCCATTGGCGCATTTCGCCACCTACCAGATACTCTTTCTGGTGAACGGGTTCAATCTGATAAGCTTCCGGAATCTGGTCGGCAGTAGGAAAAATAGCCGTGATTTTCTCTTGTAGGTTATTCATGTTTTTTCTTTGGCTTGCGAGTAATTTAAATAATAGAATCCGACGGCTGCAAAAGTAATCTTCAATCAGAAAAACACTATTTAAACATCCTCTAGTGAAGTTTTGTTGTAAAACTGCGACGAAATTACAGCCCCTGATAAGAAAACCAAAGAGAATTTTATTTTTATGAAATATTGGACAAAATACTACTAGTCTGTGTTAATCCAATACTAATCTGCTTTAATGTTTGCAGATAACCTTATTTCTTATGAATTTTAAGGTTTAAATAGATTTTTTGTACTACCTAAACATATATAAGCCTTGCTTTACGATATTATTAGAGTATTCTCTCCATTTCTTTTAAAGTTCTTTATTAAACGTATAGAATTTACGGGGTTAGAAAATATACCAAAAAAGGGGGCTGTGTTGCTGGCTTCCAATCACTTCAATTCATTCTTTGATGCGGTAGTGCTTTGTGGGCATTATGAACGCAGAATCTGGTCTCTGGCACGCGGTGATGTGTTTAAAAAACCATTGGCAAAAAAGGCGCTAAACAGTCTTTATATGATGCCTATGTATAGGTTATCGGAGGGGAAAGAGTATCTGGGTGATAATGACGATACTTTCAAGAAATGTATTGAGCTTTTCAGACAAGGTGAGATAGTATTGATATTTTCGGAAGGACTATGTACGAACCAGACGAAGTTATTACCCTTGAAAAAAGGCACGGGTAGATTGGCGCAAAAAGCATGGGGAGATAATATGGACTTGACCGTGGTGCCTGTAGGGATTACTTATAATAACTATAATAAATTCGGTAAGATAGTTGAAGTAAATATCGGTGAGCCTTTGCATAAAGAAGAGTTGCCTGATGATGCTACAGAGGGTATATTCCTGAAAGAGTTTAACCGGATCTTAAGTGAGAAGCTAACGAAACTAATAGAAGTGCCTTTGCCAAAAGCTAGTTTCTGGAAAAATCCTTTCTACTATATAGGAAGAGTTGTTAATTTTCCTGTGAATTTCCTGGCTGAGTCGGTTTCAAGAAAGGTGACCCGTGGCTCGGTTTTCTTTGATTCTATTACCGGTGGAATAGTAATGTTTGTTCTGCCTGTTTACTGGATTTTAGTGGCATTGTTAGTTTATTTTTTAATTTAGGTTGTGTAGATTTGTTAAAAAAACACACACAATGACCGAAAATGCAATAAGGCATCTAAAGAATATTCTTTTCATAGATATAGAGACTGTCTCTCAGAAATCTCATTTTGATTTATTAGATGACCGGATAAAAAAACTGTGGCTTAAAAAGGCAAGCTATCTGCAGAATGTTGATAATCTGTCAGATGAAGAGTTTTATCTGAAACGTGCCTCAATTTATGCCGAATTCGGAGAAATTATCTGTATAGGTATCGGTGGTATTTTTTTTGATGATAATCTGGAACCGACACTTAGGGTAAAAATGATTAGCGGGGAGTCGGAAGAAGAGATTTTAAAGCAATTCAAGACAATTGTTGAAAAACACAAGGCTGGAGCCAACTTGATGCTGTGCGCACACAACGGAAAGGAATTTGATTTTCCTTACATTTGTCGCCGCATGTTGGTGAATGGTATTACACTACCCAGAATCTTACAGGTATCAGGCAGGAAGCCCTGGGAAATCAATCATCTTGATACCTTAGACCTCTGGAAATTTGGTGATTACAAACACTTTACGTCTTTAGATTTATTGGCTTGTATTTTTGGTCTTCCTGAATGTAAATCAGAAGTGAGCGGTGACCAGATAAATCATATTTATTATGTAGAAAAAGATATGAGTAAAATTGAACGATATTGCGCAGAAGATGTTAAAGTTTTAACTCAACTGTATATGAAAATGAATAGTTGGCCGTTAATCAATGAAACTCACATAGAAGTAATTTTATAGTATCATATTTTTAAACGCATGAAAAAAGCCCTTTTTATATTGTTATTTGCCTCGTCACTGGCAGCCTCAGCACAGATTCTTAAACCTGCTAAGTGGACATTTACGCCATCTAAAACTTCAGCTAAAGTAGGTGAGACGATTGAATTAGTATTCACGGCTAAGATTGATGAGAACTGGTATATGTATTCGTCGGAACTGAAAGTAGATGGGCCATTGCCAACCACAGCTAATTTTACCAAAAACGATACTTATACGCTGGTAGGTAAATTGGTGCCAGTGAAACCGAAAGAAAAGTTTGATGAAATCTGGGACGGTAAAGTGCAATACTTTGAGCATGAAGCCAAGTTTATTCAGAAAGTAAAAATTACCAAAGCGAATCCTGTAATTGAAGGCAAAATAGAGTGCCAGACCTGTACAAACAAAGATGGCAAATGTGTGCCGAATAAGGATAAATTCAAGTTTGATGTGAAGACGATTTAATAGCTGTTTTGCCGGAACTATGAGAAAAATCCTTTTAGCTTTATTGTTTGCGTCTTCACTGATAACATCGGCACAAATTTTAAAGCCGACGAAGTGGACGTTTAAGTCCTCAAAGACTTCGGCTAAAGTAGGAGAGACTATAGATTTGGTATTTACAGCAAAAATCGATGATAACTGGTATACCTATTCATCAGAGTTAAAGGTAAAAGGCCCTGCACCAACGGCAGCTAATTTTACCAAAAATGATACTTATACTTTAGTGGGTAAATTGATACCAATCAAACCAAAAGAAAAGTACGATGAAGTGTGGGGCGGTAAGATAAATTATTTTGAACACGAAGCGAAGTTTGTACAGAAAGTGAAGATTACAAAGGCTAATCCGGTAATTGAGGGGAAGATAGAATGTTATACCTGCACCAATAAGGATGGGACTTGTGTACCTAGCAAAGATAGGTTTAAGTTTGAGGTGAAGGTGATATAGATAGCACTATAGATAAGATATAATGAAAAAGGCGCTTGATTGTGAAATCAAACGCCTTTTTCATTTATATACTACTAAGAATTAAAACTTCCATCTTACAAATGCTTCCATTGCTTCGTATTCTGCCAGACCTAGTTTGTTGTAAAGACCTGCTGTGCCTCTGTTACGCTCTTCGGCACGTTGCCAGAATTCACGGGCATCGGTACCCTGGAATACCACACCATCTTTTTGTGACTGGTGTTTGAAGATACCCATACGTTTTTGTAGCACCTGGTCTGGCGACATTGGTACTGCCATTTCGATTTCATGAATATCCCACTCAGCCCAGGCACCACGGTATAGCCATACCCAGCAATCTTTCATGAAGTTTTTATGTTTCAAGCCTTCAATAGCTGCAAAAATTGCATCCAAGCAAACTTTATGCGTACCGTGTGGGTCGGCTAAGTCTCCGGCTGCATATACCTGATGTGGTTTTACTTCTTCTATCAGGTCGGCTACTATCTTTACATCTTCAGAGCCAAGCGGTTTTTTCTCGATACGACCTGTTTCATAGAATGGCATATCAAGGAAGTGAACGTTTTCGTCAGGAATGCCTACGAAACGACAGGTAGCTTTTGCCTCGCCTCTACGTATCAAGCCTTTTACATATCTTACGGCAGCAGTATCTACATCGCTATCCTTCTTATTTTTCAAGAACTCTTTTGCTTCATTAAATAGTGCTCTGGTTTCTTTGTTTTCGATACCGAATTTATGGTTGAAGTCAACCACGAAGTCAATAAAGCGGATGGCTTCATCGTCTGCTACGGCAATATTACCAGAAGTCTGGTAGCCGATGTGTACATCATGCCCCTGGTCGACTAAACGTTGGAAAGTACCACCCATTGAGATAATGTCGTCGTCCGGGTGAGGGCTGAAGATAATTACACGTTTTTTAGCAGGCAAAGCTCTTTCCGGGCGATTGGTATCATCAGCATTTGGTTTACCACCCGGCCAGCCAGAAATTGTATGTTGTAATTGGTTGAAGACATCGATATTGATTTCGTAGGCCTGGCCGTGTTGAGCCAATAAATCGCTCATGCCATTATCGTTATAATCTTTATTAGTTAGTTTCAGGATAGGAATACCCAACGAAAGCGAAAGGGTAGTAACGGCCTTTTTCACCATTTTGCTTGTCCATTCCACATCTTCTACCAACCAAGGCGTTTTCATACGGGTTAGCTCAGATGCTGCTCTTTCGTCAATCACAAACATAGCATTCGGATGCGTTTGCAGGTAAGAAGCAGGTACTGATTCTGTTACTCTTCCTTCTACGGCTTCTGCAATGACTGGTGCTTTTCTTTCACCCCATGCTAATAGTACTACTCTTTTGGCATTCAGGATTTTAGAAACCCCAAGTGTAATAGCCTTTTTAGGAACTTTTACCAGACTACCGCCGAAATCTGAAGCCGCAGCTACACGGGTCGAGTGGTCGAGCATCATGAGGCGTGTTCTTGAATTAATCAATGAACCCGGTTCGTTGAAACCAATATGACCATTGGCCCCTATACCCAATAACTGAAAATCAAGGCCACCCATCTGATCTATTTTCCTTTCGTATTCATCACTAAAATCTTTTACTCTAGCGGCTGGAACAGTACCGTCTGGAATGAAAAAGTTTTCTTTCGGAATATCAACCTTATCGAAAAGCTGCTCTTTCATGAAACGAACATAGCTTTGCAAAGAGTCAGGCTCCATCGGAAAGTATTCGTCAAGGTTAAAAGTCACTACGTTTTTAAAGCTCAGACCCTCTTCTTTGTGCATGCGTACTAATTCGGCATACACTGATTTAGGAGACGAACCAGTAGCTAAACCAAGCACACATTGTTTTCCTTGTTTTTGTTTTTCACGAATCAAATCGGCAATCTCCTCAGCAACGGCTTTTGAGGCTTCTTTTGAATCTTTAAAAAGTTTGGTTGGAATCTTCTCGTAAGCAATAGGTTCATTTGTGATAATCTGCTGTTCCATTATGATTGTAGTTTTGTTTAAGAGGCACTAAACGTAGGAAATTTTGACAAATTTAAGGCTTTTCTTATTATCAATGCACTTTTTTGTTGTGCAAAAAGTTAATTTTTAAAAAAATTTAAAAATGTAAAACAGACACTTATCGGATAAAACGGTTTAATCAGGTTCATTTGGTAGGAAAGCCACTACTTTTGAGTTGTTCAAAAAAAACTCTGGTCTTCTCCAGGTTCTGCGCACCGTTGGCCTCAAAATACCAGAATGTTTCTAAATCTCCGCGGTGCATGGCGGCGTTCATATCTCCACTTTGTGATTTATGACAGGCTTTTACCCAATCTGCTACTATCATATAGCTATGCTTATTGTTTTCGCCAAATCCAAAAGAGCGGTCAAAGTAAAATACTGGTGCTTTTTCAAGAATTTTGGTTTCGGGGTAATTCTCTAATTCTACGAATTTATAATCAGAATCTTTACCTGCCGACCTGCCACCTAAAACGATTGGTTTATTGGCACCCTTGTATCTTTGGGCTGCCCGCAATGCCATAATACTGGCTGTTTTGTGATGTGCATGCTGGCCTGCATCAGGTACCAGGCAGAAAATGAAGTCGTATTTGCCTTGTTCTAATATTTTATCCAGTTTTTTTTCAATATAACCAATATCCCAGCGCTCACCTGATAAGAAAGGTTCCGGGTTCATCTGATAGAAATCGTCTATCTGGTCGAAGAAGTGAAAATTTCTGATACCCATTACTTCGCCTGAGCAAAGCAATTCTTTTTTTCTGATTAATGGCAGGTAGGTTCTTCCTGTTGCCGAATCGGTCATATTCTTGCCATAATAGCTGGAAGCTACTAAACCATTATAGCCACCTGAACCATCGGTCATCAGCGCTACATCAGCAGTACCTTTCATTTCGTGAGTAACTTTAAAAACAGTTACCGGAAACATCGTTTCGTCGTCGGGGTGGGCTGTTATGATTAATATTTTAGGGCCCTGGCTATAAGCCTGAAAACAGAAAAGTACAAGCGAGAAGGCAATGCATAGTGCATAAGTTGCTTTTTTCATAGGTTAATAAGCGTCTGTTTAAATATAAATCAGGTTATGAAAGATAGAGTGCTATTGTTTAGCCGTATTTGAGCCAAAATCCACCACACGTATATTCTTCTTGTCCATCCATCAATTCTGACTTTTGCAGCGTGTGGGCATGCATTAATTTTGAACCATCAAACACATACAATTAACAATCAAGTATAGTTAAATATTTTTTAAAAGCCATGAAAACTAATTATAAAAGTTTTCATTATGATAAACGCTCTCCATTGTAATACGACGGAGACTCAGATTCGGACTATAGTATCAAGATTACAAATATACATTCTCATATTTTGTTTAGGTTAGGGGTTTGGAAACCTCCTGTAGCTTTGCCGCAGGAGGTTTTTGTTTTTGGAGTATGGTTGAAATTATTTATTCTAAACAGAAAATGGCCCGGGTAAGTAGGCCCAGAAAGTCGGTTGGGTTTCTAATTCGCGGAATTCTTCATCATAGAATAAATCGTCTTCGGTAGAATAATTGGCGAAGCAAGGAAGTTTACTTG
>Ga0066445_1000439_pt1 | contig 11904 bp, 7 predicted proteins | sample LakWasMet67_HOW9_2_FD_59533 | JGI IMG/M metagenome (GOLD analysis project Ga0066445, IMG submission 59533) | Freshwater sediment methanotrophic microbial communities from Lake Washington under simulated oxygen tension - Sediment Metagenome 67_HOW9 | ecosystem: Environmental > Aquatic > Freshwater...
GACGCTCCACTCTCGACGCTGACCGAACTCATTGCCCATAAAATTGAGTTTTTTGCCAGGCATGGTCATTTGCATGGTGAGCAACAAACGCAAATTGGAGAATTTTTGCCAGACGTCGCCAGGCATTTTTTCTAGCAACGATTTCTTGCCGTGGACCACTTCATCGTGTGAGAAGGGCAACACGAAATTTTCAGAATAGGCATACATTTGGCCAAAGGTCAGGCGGTTGTGATGGTATTGCCTGTAAACCGGGTCAAGTTGCATATAGGTCAGAATGTCATTCATCCAGCCCATGTTCCATTTCATGCTAAACCCTAGGCCACCCGCATATACCGGCCGTGATACGGCGGGCCAAGCGGTAGATTCCTCAGCGATGTTGAGTACGCCAGGAAAACGCTCGCCGACCATCATGTTTAATTGCTTGAAAAATTCGATGACATCCAAGTTTTCTCGTCCACCATAAGCGTTGGGAAGCCATTCCCCCTCTTTGCGAGAGTAATCAAGGTAAAGCATGGAGGCCACAGCGTCCACGCGGAAGCCATCAATGTGAAATTCTTTCAGCCAATAGTAGGCGTTGCTAAGCAAAAAACCACGTACTTCATTGCGGCCGTAATTAAATATGTAGGTGCCCCAGTCCATGTGCTCACCCAGTCTAGGGTCCGCATGTTCATAGAGTGCGGTGCCGTCAAAGCGAGCTAGGGCCCAATCGTCTTTAGGAAAATGTCCGGGCACCCAGTCTAAAATGACGCCGATATTGGCGGCATGGCAACGATCAATAAAATACTTTAAATCGTCCGGGCTGCCATATCTTTGGGTGGGCGCAAAGTAACCGGTGACTTGATATCCCCATGATTCATTCAGCGGATGTTCGGCAATCGGTAATAACTCAATATGGGTGTAACCCATGTCTGTCAGATGCGGAATCAAGGTGTCTGCCAATGCCCGATAACTGAGGAAGTGGCCTTGATCGTCGCGCTGCCAGCTACCGAGGTGTACTTCGTAGCAGGTAAAAGGCGCATGTAACCAGTCGCGGTGGGCACGCTGTTGTTGCCATGCCTCATCTTGCCAAGCGTAATGGCTTTGCGTGATGCGGTTTGCCGTGCCCGGTCTTGCTTCAAACGCTTTGCCATACGGGTCAGCTTTCAGCATGACATGTCCGTGCTCGCGATTACGGATTTCAAATTTGTATAAATCATGTTCGGTCAGTTGTGGGATAAACAACTCCCATACACCGCTACTGCCCAGCACACGCATGGCATGCACACGACCATCCCACTGGTTAAAACTGCCAACGACACTCACGCGGGCGGCATTGGGCGCCCAAACGGCGAACCTGACTCCGGCGACACCGTTGATGGACATCGGGATCGCGCCTAGGGTGTTATAAGCCTCATACAATCTGCCTTCAGCAAACAAATGCAATTCATCGGCAGAGATTGAACTGTCAAAGCCATAAGGGTCGGTGGTCTCATAAGGGATCTCCTGACCATGGGGCTGGATTTTTAGCAATAACGGAGGCAGCAGCTTAGTGTTTGATGGGTAAACAAACAAGCCCCGCTCATGGGCTAGGGTCATGGCTTGCCAGCGCTGATCGACTTTAACCCAAACGTTTGCCGCATTAGGTAAAAAAACGCGGGCATGCCAGCGGTTAGATTCGCTATCTGTGTGGACGCCCAAAAATTCAAAAGGATTGTGATGGGTAGCGTCTAAAATACGTTGTAGATGCAGAGCGTCGGACGGGGGAATCACTGAAGGTTTGGCGGTCATGCTAGCGGGGTCCATTTGATTAACCTCAATCCTATCAAAAAAAGTTAAGACTGACGTCGTTTGTCTGCGAAATTTCGTTGTCTTTACCTGAATTCTCATGCAGACTGTGGGTGTCGGACCTGCGGTTAACAAGCGTTGTGTCGTCTCTGCCGAAACGCCAAACGCTGCGTATGACTGCGGGCTGATTTTCAGGATCAGGAAAACAGGAATAGCATCATGTCTCAAGCAGCAGAGTTTATCGAACGTCGTAAATCTAACCGCAGACAGGAACGTCCTTCTGACCGGTTCATCAGTAATCTGACTAAAAATACCGTGGCGATCATTCTGGCCGGTGGGCGCGGAAGCCGATTAAAGAATCTCACAGATTGGCGTGCCAAGCCAGCGGTCCAGTTTGGCGGCAAGTTTCGAATTATTGACTTTCCACTTTCAAATTGCATCAACTCCGGTATCCGTCGCATTAATGTCGCCACCCAATACAAGGCACAAAGCCTGATTCAGCACGTGCAACGAGGCTGGGGTTTTTTGCGTGGTGAGTTTAATGAGTACGTAAATATTATTCCTGCACAACAACGCCTAGGTGAAGAGTGGTATAAAGGTACGGCAGATGCCGTATATCAAAACATCGACTTGTTGCGTGAAAATAGTGGTGAATACATTTTGGTCCTAGCGGGGGATCACATTTATAAAATGGATTACGGCAAAATGCTGGCCACCCACGCACGCAGCAACGCAGACATGACTATCGCCTGCATTAACGTGCCGCTCGAAGAAGCGAAGGGCTTTGGCGTGTTGGAGGTCGATGGCACAGACCGAGTGATCGCCTTTGATGAAAAACCGGCCAATCCAAAACCAACGCCCACCAATCCCGACGTGGCTTTTGCCAGCATGGGGATTTATGTATTCAATGCTAAATTTTTGTATGAGCAATTAATTCGCGATGCGTATGACCGCAAATCGAATCATGATTTTGGTCAGGATATTATTCCTTACATTATCAAAAAATATCGTGTTCAGGCGCATCGCTTTACCGATAGCTGTGTAGGCGCGCAGGACAACAACTTTTATTGGCGAGATGTGGGCACGATTGATGCCTACTGGGAAGCCAATATGGAGCTGACCAAAGTCATTCCTGAGCTGAATTTATACGACAGTGATTGGCCGATCTGGACCTACCAAGAGCAACTTCCCCCCGCGAAGTTTGTCTTCAAAGATGAAGGTCGCACGGGCAAAGCCACCGATTCGCTAGTCTCTGGCGGCTGCCTGATTAGTGGCTCTTGTGTCTCGAATTCGGTGTTGTTTTCGGGCGTTCATGTGGCGGATTACTCCGATTTAGATGGCGCGGTGGTATTGCCCAAGGTCAAAATCAATGAGGGCGTCGTCATGCGAAATGCGGTGATCGACCGGGGTTGTGAGATCCCTGCCGGGATGCATATCGGGGTGGATCTCGAACGGGACAGAAAGCGTTTTTATGTCTCTGAAAAAGGCATCGTGCTGGTCACACCAGACATGCTTGGCCAGGATTTGTATCGTGTAAAGTAATCTGCATTTGAATGAGGTTGTAATGAAAAAAAGGTTGAATCATGTCCAATAAAAAACTGCTGTTGAATCTGTATTGGCATATGCACCAACCTGATTATCGTGACTTGGTCAGCGGTGAGTATGTGTTGCCATGGACCTATCTGCATGCGCTCAAAGATTACAGTGATATGGCCTATCACCTCGAGCAAAATGCTGCGGCGAGAGCCAGTTTTAATTTTGTGCCCATCTTAGTGGAGCAGTTGCAGGATTATGCTGAACAATCCCGCTCCGGCCAATGGCGTGATCCTTTGTTGCGTTTGTTGGCGAGTCCTGATTTAGATCATATTACCGATGCTGAGTGTCAGCTGATTGTGGATAGTTGCTTTAAAGCGCACCACGAAAAGATGCTCAGCCCTTTTCCGCATTATCAGCGCTTGTTAAAACTCTACGAGCTGGTAGCGCCTATTATGCAAAATGGACAGTTTCATTATCTGTCTGCGCAATACAAGGCGGATTTACTGGTCTGGTATCACTTGGCATGGACAGGTGAGAGCTTGCGCCGCAAAAACAAAACGGTTCAAACGCTCATGCAAAAGGGCTTGTTGTTCACCCTAGAGGACCGACAAGCGTTGTTGGGCGTGATCAGTGAAACGTTGCAGAATATTTTGCCGCGCTATCAGGCCTTGCTGGCAAAAGGGCAAATCGAAATTTCCACCACGCCTTACTATCATCCGATCTTGCCTCTATTAATAGACCTCAAGAGCACGCGCGATGCCATGCCAGAGGCACCTTTGCCGCAGTCAGCGGCCTATCCTGATGGCTATGCCCGCGCGGTCTCGCATGTGGCCGCGGCGCAGGCGTTTCACGCGCAGACCTTTGGTGAGCCAGCCGTTGGTATGTGGCCTGCTGAGGGGGCTGTATCCCATGCCGCGCTCTCACTGCTCGCACAACAGGGGGTCGCTTGGGCAGCCACTGGTCAGGGTGTGTTGGCAAACAGTTTACGTAAGCTGGATTTGCCGCATGAACATGCACGAGATTATCTCTATCAGCCTTACAAGATTACCAATGGTCAGCAGGACATTGTGTGTTTTTTCCGTGACGATCACCTGTCGGACAAAATTGGCTTTGAATACTCCAAACAATATGCCAGTGAAGCGGTTCATGACTTCATCCAGTCATTAGAGAATATCTTGCTGCATAGTGGCGACGAGACACCTGTGGTTAGTGTGATTCTTGATGGTGAAAATGCTTGGGAATATTATCCTTACAATGGCTTTTATTTCTTGCAGGAGCTTTATCAGGCACTCGCAGGGCATGCAGATATCCAGATGACCACCTTCAGTGACATTCTCTCTATGCAACAGACGCAGCAATTGCCACCGCCTAAGTTACTCAAGGATATCTGCGCCGGTAGCTGGGTATATGGCACGTTTAGCACTTGGATTGGCGAGCCCGCCAAAAATCGTGCTTGGGACTTGCTCTGTGAAGCGAAGCGACAGTACGACTTGCATGTGCACGCTTTGTCTGCATCCGCCAAAGAGAAGTGTCAGCAACAATTAGCCCTCTGTGAAGGCTCCGACTGGTTTTGGTGGTTCGGTGATTACAACAATGCCCAGAGTGTACAAAGTTTTGACCAACTCTATCGTCGCAACCTCAGCAATCTTTATCAGTTGTTGGGCTTAACGCCACCTGTGCATTTATCCCAACCAATTAGTTTGGGTGGTGGCGATGCCGAAAATGCAGGCACCATGCGTCGTGGCCAAACTTAAGTTCTTTTAATTTTATCTGAATGCCAATCACATGACTCAAGCACGACAAGCGGGTGTGTTGCTGCACATCACTTCTTTACCCAGCGGCAGTCTTGGCCCCGATGCCTATCGTTTTGTGGATAAGCTGGTTGAAATGGGCGTCTCTGTTTGGCAAACTTTGCCGGTGAATCAGCCGCATGGCGACCATTCCCCTTATCAGAGCGTATCGGCGCACGCAGGCCACACCGGCATGATCAGTGCCGAACAGCTGCAGCATGATGGCATGTGTTTGCCGGACGAAGTCGAATTGCCCTTGCATGCACTGATAGCCAAAGTCATGTCGCGTGTGCAGTCGGGTGGGGCAACGTCTCGCACCGATGGCCATGGGCTGACTTGGCCGGGGTTTGCACGTTTTTGTCAGACTCAGCATTACTGGCTGGAAGACTTTGCCTTGTTTCAGAGTTTGCGTGAACAGCATGCGCAGCAAAGCTGGCAGCAATGGCCAGAAGCTTACCGATTGCATGACGTGATGGCCTTGCAGGCCTTTACAAGCACACATCAAGACAAATTAAGCCTGATTAAATTTACGCAATATGTATTTTTTCAACAATGGGCACAACTGAAGATATACGCCAACCAGCGCGGCATTCAGTTGTTTGGTGACATCCCGATATTTGTGGCCTACGACAGCGCCGATGTTTGGGCGCACCCCGAGTGGTTTAAGCTAGATGCAGATCTCAATATGACGGTGGTGGCTGGCGTTCCGCCGGATTATTTTTCTGAGACAGGTCAGCGCTGGGGTAATCCGCACTACGACTGGCCTGTCATGCAAGCAGATGGGTTTGCTTGGTGGCTAGGTCGCATCGATACGCAAGCGCAGCTGTTTGATGTATTACGTATTGATCATTTTCGCGGCCTGCAAGCGGCATGGGAGATTCCTGTCATGGAACCCACCGCCATCAATGGCAGTTGGCAAGAAGCGCCAGGCCATGCTTTGTTGCAAGCCATGACCGACACCTTCCCGCAGCTACGCCTGGTGGCTGAAGATTTAGGGATCATCACGTCTGAAGTGGATGCTCTGCGGCATGCATTTGATTTGCCCGGCATGAAGATATTGCAATTTGCGTTTGGCGGCGATGACGATAACCCCTATCTGCCCGACCACATCGAGCCCAACAGTGTGGCCTATACTGGCACACATGATAACGATACCACGCTCGGTTGGTATCAAGCTGCGCCCGAGCATGTGCGTCATCATCTGCATCGTTATGTTCAGCAACATTGGCAGCAAGAGGGCGTAGAGATGCCCACCTCTCTGATTCAACTGACGCTGAATAGCAACGCAAATCTGGCAGTGGTGCCGATGCAAGACATCTTAGCACTCGACACGCAGGCACGCATGAATACCCCTGGGACGACGGAGGGAAATTGGTTGTGGCGTATGGATTGGTCGCAGTTAACCGATGAAAAGCGTCTGGCGTTCAGGCATCTGGTTGAAGAAAGTGGTCGCGTGCATGCATAAACCAACGCCCGTACATCATTTGGGCTTAGATGTTGGCGGTACCAACCTACGTTTAGGGGTGTTTTCCGATGTGTCTCTGGTTGAAGAAATCCGTTTTGAAGCGAATTACTCGGCCATTTGCAAACAATATCCGCCAGCCGAGGCGTGGCAGCGTATTTTACAAGTGACAGCAGACGCCATTCGCCCGTTGTTGATCAAGTATCCTGACTTGCATGCCATTGGCATAGGCTTTCCTGGATTTATCGACCCCAACACTGGCATATTGGCGCAATCCCCCAACTTGCCCGGCTTGCAAGACGTGAATCTGGGGCAAGACTTGTCAGCCTTGCTAGGCCTGAACGTGCGGGTTGAAAATGATGCAAATGCGGCTGCGTTTGGTGAGTTTTATCAACTAGGTCAGCCAGCGGGCGGTCTGCTTTATGTGGGATTAGGCACCGGAGTAGGGGCCGGACTGGTGGTGAATGGTGGTGTTTGGGTAGGTCATCATGGCTATGCGCTAGAGGCCGGACACATCATTGTCGTGCCGGAGGGCCGGTTATGCGGTTGCGGCAATCGGGGCTGCGTTGAGCAATATGCATCAGCCACTGGCATTATTCAGGCCTATTTCGAGCAAACCGGACAACGGCTCACTGCGCATGCAATTGCTCTGTTGGCCGAGGCGGGAGACCCGCAGGCGCAAGCCGTGTATGCCGATGCCGGCAGTAAATTGGCACAAATGCTGGCCAGCGTATTAAAAGTGATTGATGTAGAAAATGTCTTGGTCGGTGGTGGCGTGGTTGCCGCTTGGCCATTAATGTCGGCCGCTTTTGAGCAGCGGCTCGCGCATGACCTGATCCCGGTGTTGCGCGGTAAAATCCAATTACATATCACCCGTTCGGGAGACATAGCAGGCATGCTGGGCGCAGCGCTGTTGGCGTCTAAGATTTAACTGCTAGGCAGATGTTGTGCCAATGCCCAAGCGACGTGTTCCCTAACCAAGGCATGACTGTCGTCTTGACGCGCTTGCAGTGCATGGATAATTGCAGGAGTGCTTGGTGCGTTGCCTAAGCCAACTGCCACGTTACGTAACCATTGTGTATAGCCGATGCGATAAATTGCACTGCCCGCCATGCGCGCTTGAAACTCAGCCTCTGTCCAGGCAAAGCAGTCGATTAATGCACTGCTGTCCAAGCCGTTTCTAACGGCAAAATCGCTTTCCTCGGTGTTGACCGCGAATTTATTCCAAGGACAAATCAGTTGGCAATCGTCACAGCCATAAATACGGTTGCCAATCAGCGGCCGCAATTCCAGCGGAATGCTGCCTTTGTGTTCAATGGTGAGGTAGGAGATGCAACGTCTTGCATCCAGCTCATAAGGCGCGACGATGGCGCGGGTGGGGCAAATGTCTATACAGGCCGAACAACTGCCGCAATGGGCGGTGGTCGGCGCATCTATCGGCAAGGGCAGGTTGGTATAAATCTCTCCCAAGAAAAACCAAGAGCCTTGTTGACGGTTTAACAACAGCGTATGTTTGCCGCGCCAACCCACGCCGGCTTTGGTCGCTAATGCGACTTCCATCACGGGAGCACTATCGGCAAATACGCGATATTCAAACTGTCCGTAGGTGTCGGTGATGCGTGTGCAAAGCTGTTGGAGTTTTTGCCGCATCACTTTGTGATAATCACGGCCCATCGCATAACGCGCCACGTAAGCCTTATCCGGAGTCGCCAATACTTGCCAGCCGTCAGCCACTTGTGCTGGCAAATAATTCAAGTTAACGGAGATGACGCGTAGCGTACCGGGCACCAATTCTGCGGGACGGCTTCGCTTGGTGCCATGTTTTGCCATATAATCCATATCGCCATGGTATTGCTTGGCGAGCCAGTCTAAAAAGCCTGGTTCAGCAGCAGATAAATCGGTGTCCGTAATACCGATATTGCCAAAACCTAATTCTTTTGCCCATTCTTTAATGGTTGCCGACATTTGTGCGGCAACGGCAGGATCAGGCCATTGAATAGGGGTTGGATGTGATTGATGTGACATGACAGAAACGTATTCTACACAGATTTTAAAAGACGAAGCAGCCACGATTCATGCTGCTGAGGTATTGGCGACGCAACTTAAACCGGGGCAAGTGATTTATTTGCACGGCGACCTCGGTGCGGGCAAGACGACGCTGGTGCGTGGTATCCTGCATGCACTGGGCCACGTCGGTAAAGTCAAGAGCCCTACCTATACGATCGTTGAGCCTTATCCTCTGCCTTTAGGGGTGTGTTACCATTTTGATTTATATCGTTTTCAGGATCCTGAAGAGTGGGAAGCCGCTGGATTCCGCGATTACTTCAATCCCGATAGTCTTTGTCTGGTCGAGTGGCCAGCACGTGCCGAGTCCGTGCTGCCGCGCCCCGATATTGAGATTCAATTTGAGATATTGCCGCACGGACGTGTGCTGCAAATCATCAGTCAGCATGCGCTGGCCCTGGAAAGTCTATGCCAGTAATCCCTAAGTTTTTAAGTGCGTGGCTGTTAACGATATTGGTATGGATGAGTGCGCATGCCGCACAAGCAGCAGAAGTAATTCTCGCCAATTTGCAACAGCACGGCAGCCAAGTACAACTGGAGTTGCTGCTTGACCAGCAAGTGAAATATCGGGTGTTTACGCTGGATAATCCATTTCGGGTGGTGATCGACATGGATGGCGTCGCCATTAGCCCGACTCTCAAAGCGCTGCCGCCACAGCTAGACGCGCAGCATCCGTATTTGTCCAAAATCCGAATCGCACCGTTTAGCGAGTTGACCACACGACTGGTGTTCGACATCAAGTCAGACATCAAGCCTTTGGTCACAGACATGAATGCAGGCAGCTCGCAGCAGCGCTTGGCGATTAGTATTGCGCCCGCCATTGCGAGCCCTGAGGCTGAAGTAGCAAGCCCGGTTTTAACGCCCTCTAAACATTTGCAGGCGTTGCCATCAAGCAATCCTGATGAAAAGCCTGCGGAGCCAGCGGTGTCGCCGTCGATCACCGAACCCGCGGCAGTGGCGCCTGCTTCTGATAAACCGACAGAACGCATTGCTGAACGACCTAAACAAGCCAAGGCTGGTCAAAAGATCATCACCATTGCGGTCGATGCGGGTCATGGCGGCGAAGACCCCGGGGCGCGCGGCTCGAATGGCAGCCATGAAAAAAACATCACCTTGGCGATTGCCCGCAAACTTAAACAGCAAATTGATGCTGAAGAGAACATGCAAGCCATCCTGATTCGCGATGGTGACTACTTTGTGCCACTAGGCGATCGCGTTAAAAAAGCCAGGGCGGCAAAAGTCGATTTGTTTATTTCTATCCATGCGGATTCTTTCGTCAACAGCACCGCGAAGGGATCCTCGGTGTTTGCCTTGTCGGAACGGGGTGCCACCAGCGCCAGCGCACGTTATCTGGCGAAAAAAGAAAACGCGGTGGATTTAATTGGGGGTGTTTCTCTAGACACCCGGGACATGGATCTTGCACGCACCTTGCTCGATTTATCGCAAACCGCGACTATCCACGATAGTATTCGGATGGGTAAAGCGGTGTTGGGGCGTATTTCTAAGATCAACACCCTGCATTCAAAATATGTCGAGCAGGCCGCATTTGCGGTGTTGAAGTCACCGGATATTCCATCCATTCTGGTTGAAACCGCGTTTATCAGTAACCCAGACGAAGAAGCCCGATTAAATGACGATGCTTACCAAGACAAATTGGTGAATGCGATCTTGTCAGGCGTAAAGTCTTATGTGGCAACCAACCCTTCATTTGCAAAGAAATAAGCCTTTTGCGCACAAATAAGTCATCACGCATTGTTTTAAAAGAGCAATGCTTGAGGATGGCGCAAATCCCTAGCCAAAATATAGCGCCTAGCTCACACGTCGCGGCCTCAGCAAGGTCGCCGGATGCTTAACGATAAGGCATCAACGCCGTCTCGCGTTGTGTTTTGCCATAGCCGGCCTGCATGCGTAGCGCCCGGCTGATGTAAGCGTTGAGTGTTTTTCTCGCATCGTCTATCAAGTCTCGGTCAGGAAACACTAGAGGATATTGATAAGACAACCAGCTATACAAACTTAAATGTTGGCAAATAAGCTCTGCCTGCGCTAAATGCTGCGCGTGTTGTCCGTAGAGCCAATCAGGCATGGCAGGTAATGGTCTTATTTGTTGCGAAGCGACAGCTTGTACGCATTGCAAAAAATAATCACGTGCGATGGGCACCTGTATCGCCAGTGGGGCGCACAGCAGGCGGTATTTGTCTCGCATGCTGAGTTTGGGGGCGACCTCGTCAATCAACAAGGCTTGTTGGTATTGTAGGGGAGTGATTTGGTATTGAAAAGGCTGCACGCTGGATGGACGCTGATGCAGATCTTGCAAATACGCCACGCATTCTGCAATGCGCCACGTGGGTATTTTCTGACTCAGGGTCTCAATATCAGCCCCCTCCATGGCGATGGGCAGGGCGAAGATGGGGACCGTATCATCGACCGCCAGCATGGCTTGTAAATGCCATTGCTCGTCATCTTCAAGCACCGTGACATAGCCGGTGTCATACAAACCGTGACGGCCAGCGCGGCCTGCAATCTGGCGCATTTCGGTGGCATTCAGCGGCCTCGACGCAACACCATCAAATTTATCGATATTGGCAAAAATCACGCGGCGGATTGGCAAATTAAGCCCCATACCGATTGCGTCCGTTGCCACCAATATTTGTGCCTCACCACTGGCAAAGCGCGCAGACTCCCCGCGACGCACCTCTGGCGACAGCGCGCCATAAATGGTCGCTACGTGAAATCCCCACTGCCGAATGCGGGCTGCCAAAGTAAGCACATCCTTGCGGCTGAAGGCGATGATGGCATCTCCGGTTTGTAAGGCTCGTCGCAATGTTGACGCATGGTAGCGTTGGCCGCAAATGCTGTCTGCTTCGATTAGTAATGGCGTCATGCGTTGTAAATGGGTAAGGGTGTAGGGCTCGCCCAAGCCATCCAGCACCCGTGTGCAACTTTCAGTCACACTGTTGGCGCCGCAAATAAATACTTGCTTGGCAGGCACGCCGACTAAGGCGGCAGTCCAGGCACTGCCGCGGTCTGCGTCCATCAGCATCTGGATTTCATCAATGACGGCGACCGCGACCGCTGTGTCTGGTCGAAGCATTTCAATAGTGGAGGCCGTGTGTTTGGCCCCGGGCACCATGACGCGCTCTTCTCCAGTGATCAAGTTGCAGGCCACCCCGGCTTCCATCAGGCGGTCGCGCACCTCCATTGCCAATAGTCGTAATGGCGCGAGATAGACCCCAGACTCGGCTTTGCGCAAGGTCTCTAGTGCTTGATAGGTTTTACCAGAGTTGGTGG
>Ga0066445_1000456_pt1 | contig 11749 bp, 8 predicted proteins | sample LakWasMet67_HOW9_2_FD_59533 | JGI IMG/M metagenome (GOLD analysis project Ga0066445, IMG submission 59533) | Freshwater sediment methanotrophic microbial communities from Lake Washington under simulated oxygen tension - Sediment Metagenome 67_HOW9 | ecosystem: Environmental > Aquatic > Freshwater...
GCCGCAATACTTCTTGTTGTTGGTTCATACTTTTTTTGAAACTCTTCTGGTAGCACATAAGTGGCAATGTAAAACCTTTTTAAAACACCTTTACTAATTGTTCCATCCGGAAACTCTATCGAAAAAAGATCGCCCTCTTTAAAATATCTTAGGTCTTCTTGATTAAAGTATGCTTTAATGTAGGCGGGCTCTGCTTCGTGTAGGGCCATAATTTCTTCGCTTTTAAGAGCTGTTTCGTAGCCATGTACAAATATTCGTGTAGCAATACCGTTCATTGGCGATTTAAAATATTTTGGCTCGGTAAGCAACTCTTCGCTAAAGGCAAGTTTATTTACTGTTTGTGTTAAGTTGTTACCTCCTGATCTTGAGCGAATATTTAAGCCTTTAGAACCACGCTTTGTTTTTGCCGGACCAAGTGTTTTCATTAATTCGGTAAGCTCTTTGTTTTCTTTAATAAGCTTTTTGTTTTCTGTGTTTAGCGAAATAATTTCGTTTTGTATATAATCTAATCTAGATTTTGGTAATACATCTAATATTACTTCGTTAGATATTCGTTTTATTTCTTTTTTGTAGCCAGAAATTGATACGTCGTTTTCTGAAATATCTATATTATTAAGTGCAATTTTTTTCTTTAATGCGTAAATTTCTTTTACCCACCAATCATCTCTTGAGCCACCAACAATATTTCCAATACTAATTGCTTGGGCTGAGGAGTTTGTGCTTATATCATCATCTCTATCTAAAGCATAAGAAAAAAGGGTGTCGTTTTGTTTTATTCTGTCGCCTTCTTTAACATAAAACTCTATTATTCTTGAATCATCCGTAAGACGTATTCTTGTGCTTTCAATTATTACGTGCCCGTATGCATGAATGTACATATACTTTGTAATGAGATAGTATACTAGAAAAACAAGAAAGCACGACAATAAACCTAAGTATAATATTTTATCCCAGTTACGCTGTTTTTTTATTTTTTGTTCATTAACAACTCGTATTAATGCTTTGTTTCTTTGAAAGTTTACACTTTTCATTTTTTACTTTTCTTCCTTCACGTTAATACTCGTATTATCAAACTTAATCAGATCATCTAAATCATGATAAGCTGTTTTTTCAAAATTTAATTTTTTAAATAGCTGATCCATTTCCGTTCTGTTTTCAAAATCTTTTGTGCGTAAAGCCAACACGCATTTTGTTTTTAATATTGTTTTTTCTTCGGCACATTTTTTAATAATAAAATCAACCGATACGTTTTCGTAGGCCATTAGGTAAACGGTGTTGCATAATTTGTTTAATTCTTCTAATATATTTTCTGGGTATGAGAGCGGAATAGAGACCGACAACCCCAACCCATTATCATCTGCGAATTTTTTAGCTTGTTTTAAAACACGAATATAATTTTCAAAAAATGCTTCTTTATTTTCTTTAAATCCATTTAAAGTGTGAGGCTCAAGGTCTAAATGAATGCCTTTAATAAACGAAAGTTTAATGTTGTTTTTTAAACTATCTAAATAACCAACCAGGCCTGTGTTTAATAATTTATTGCTACCAAGCATTAAGTGAATTGATGAGGCATAATTTTTAGAAATAAAATCAGAAACCTGTTGTAAATAAATTTTATTAGTGTTGTATGAAACTAATAACGGATTAAATTCGTTTACTTTACAATATTCGTTTATAACTGTTTCAGAATTATTTTTAAATGCATCGCTCCAAATATAAACCGCCTTAAACGGAGGGTTAGATGAGGAGATGTTTAAATTATTTAAGTTTAATGGCTTTGTGTATTCTGCGGTGTTTACAGACGGTAGTTTTGTTTTTAGGGTTAACAATATTTTATACATGTCTTGTTTTAAGTCTAATAACTCAATAGCGTTACTCCAATAATCATCCAAAATAAACAGGGCCGTGTTTGGATTAAATTCAATATCGTTTAGTTTGTTTTTTGCGCGCTCGGTTCTTAATAATTCTAAAAAAACCAATCGTTTGTGGTATAAATTTTTAAACTGTTTTAATTTATATTGATATTCGTAATAATGGTTTAATAGGTTAACTTCAAAATCTTCGTTAACCGAAATTTCTTTTTGGTTTGCTAATTGGTTTTGTATTAAATAATATTCTTTTTTTTCTTTTTGGTTAAAAGTTAATGGCATAGATAGGTTTAGCCCAACAGACATAAAAGATCTGTTAGGTGAATTGGCGTTATAAACATCATAATAGCTGTATCGTGCATAAGTGCTAAAACTTACATCGTTTATATAAGCTGCTTTTATTTTTGCAATTTCTGCACCCGCATTTGTTGTTGTATCGGTTGATTCTAAATTAGCATTTTTAAAAAGTGCTGCAAGGTCTAATTCAAGAATTGGCAAATCAAAATCAAAATCGTGTTTATCTTTTATATTGGCATCGTTATAGTTTTTATATAAACCATATTGTGCATTAATATCTGTAGTGTTTTGTATAGCCTTTAAATAATCATCTTTTGTAATGTGTTTAATGGACCATAATTTTTCAACGGTTATGGTTTGTTCGTTATTAAGTTTTTTACGGCAATCTAATATTTCAATTTTCTTCTTATTAAAGTGTCTAATTATTTGTTCGGTTTGTTTTGTTTGTATTGCATTTACAGTGCTAGCAACCTGCTTGTTTTCTAAAGCCGTGTATTCTAATTGTAATAGCTTGTTTTTTGTTTTGTTTTCGCGAAGCCCGTTTTTTAACAAATCCCATTCAAGCCCCGTTACCGCTCTGCGTTTAAAAACAATTATGTTTTCGGGATCAGCAACGGGTGAATTAAAATTTTCTTGATAGTTAAGCGTAAACTTTAAACCAACATCTTTTTTATTTATTTGTTGTTGAATTTTATTGTAGCGTAATTCTGTTTCTTTTTGCTTTTGTTTATTGGTGTTTTGACTTAATATAAACGGATCTGATTTTAAGGTTAAAGAAGAATCAATAATATAATTATCAAATGTTTTGGTGTTATTTGTTTCCCATAAAGCAGTTAAGGTTTTTATGTACCCAGATACAACTTCGTCTTTGCTGTTTTCTTGCGATGCGGCAAAAAGGCTTATACCAAAAATCAGTACAATGCTAAAAACAACCTTTTTATAAATAATATTCGACGAAAACATATACCGTTTAAAACAGGGGGTAAAGATAGCTTTTTTTCTAATCTATTATTAATCAAAAAATTATATAGCTGTTGTTTTTCTTTTTTTTTGTGCTTGGTTAATTCGTCGAAATTTTAGACAAACAGTCTTTTAAAATTGTATTCGTTTTTCTATAGGCCTTCTAAAATATAAATCCTGTTTTTTTAAACAAAAAATCTATTTTTACAAAAAATAAAGTAAATGGCTAATATATTTGAATTTAATGGGTACAAGCCGGTAATAGACCGCAGCGCGTTTATACATCCAAATGCAACGGTTACAGGAAATGTGATTATTGGTAAAAATGTGTATGTTGGTCCGGGTGCCGCCATTAGAGGAGATTGGGGTCAGATTATTATCGAAGACGGGTGTAACGTTCAGGAAAACTGCACCATACACATGTTTCCCGGAACGACTGTTTTGTTAAAAGAAGCGGCACATATTGGCCATGGTGCTATAATTCATGGTGCAACAATTGGCAAAAATGTTTTAATAGGAATGAATAGTGTTATTATGGATAATGTTATTATTGGCGATGAATGTGTTGTTGGAGCTTTGTCTTTTGTGCCCGCCGATAGCGTTATTGAAAAAAGAAAAATTGTTGTTGGTAATCCAGCCAAAATTATTAAAGATGTGAGTGACGAAATGGTTGCCTGGAAAACCAAGGGCACCCAGTTATACCAGCAATTACCTGCAGATTGCTACGCCTCGCTAAAACCTTGTGAGCCATTAAGACGAATGCCCGCTTTTAGACCCCAGCAGCAAGACGAATATAAAACTTGGCAAAAAGAAAAAACAAAAAAATAAGTAGAAGTATTTAACACTCAGCCACCTCTTAAATTTTCACAGGTTTATTAAGAGAATAATCATGTAATTATGGGTCTTTTTTCTTTTAAATCCCATATTTTTTGCGTTAATTTAAAGTCCTAACAATGTTATTTTATGGCTAAATCTAAATCAATACTAAACGCAAACTCTACTAAGTTTTTATATCAATACTTAAACAACTCTTCGCCAACCGGTTTTGAGAGTAGTGGACAAAAGATTTGGTTAAATTATATTAAACCATATATTGATGATTATTTTGTTGATACTTATGGTACCGTGGTTGGTGTAATTAATCCAAAAGCAGAATACAAGGTTGTAATTGAAGCCCACGCCGATGAGATTAGTTGGTTTGTGCACTATATTACAAAAGAAGGTTTTGTTTATTTACGCCGCAATGGCGGAAGCGACCACCAAATTGCACCATCAAAACGCGTTAATATTTATACAGAAAAGGGAATTGTAAAAGCGGTTTTTGGGTGGCCGGCCATTCATGTGCGCGATGCCGCTAAAGAAGAAACGCCTACATTAAAAAATATATTTTTAGATTTGGGTTGTAAATCCGATAAAGAGGTTGAAGCGCTTGGCGTTCACGTGGGCTGTGTTATTACATATGAAGACGAATTAATGGAACTTAATGATCGTTTTTATGTTGGAAGAGCACTGGATAATAGAATTGGAGGCTTTATGATTGCCGAAGTGGCGCGCTTATTAAAGGAGCATAAAGATAAATTGCCTTTTGGTTTATACATTGTTAACTCCGTTCAAGAAGAGGTTGGATTAAATGGAGCAACCATGATAGCAAGAAAAATAAATCCAAATGTTGCAATTGTAACAGATGTTTGCCACGATACACAAACACCCATGATGAGCAAAATTGCTAGTGGTGATCTTGCTTGCGGAAAAGGACCCGTTTTAAGTTACGGACCCGCAGTACAAAATAATTTATTAAAATTAATTATTGATGCTGCTAAGAAAAACAAAATTGAATTTCAGCGTCAGGCGGCTTCAAGGGTTACAGGAACAGATACAGATGCATTTGCTTTTGCAACCGACGGAATTGCTTCGGCTTTAATTTCGCTACCGTTGCGTTATATGCACACTACTGTTGAGAGTGTTCACAAACAAGATGTTGAAGAGGTTATTAAACTTATTTACCAATCTATTAAAGCAATAAAAAACAACCAAGATTTTAGATACCTTAAATAATTTACGAAAAAGATAAAGCATTAAAGAGTAGTTCTTTAATCACCGACCTTAATCTTTAATCAAAACAGAAAACGCCAATGCTCGGTACTATAATAAAACAAGCAATTACTATTCGAGGAAAAATTCCTGCAAGAAAAAATGTTTATAAGCAGCAAATAAAACAGCTTAATAAACTTTTAAGTAAAGCTCAGTTTACTTCGTTTGGAGAACACCATGGTTTTATAGATATTTTATTAAGCCAAGATCCTATTTCATCTTTTAAAAGCAAGGTGCCAATTAGCGATTACCAGTCTATTTTTGATCAATGGTGGTATCGCGCCCTTAAGGGAGAAAAAGATGTTTGCTGGCCAGGAAAAATAAATTATTTTGCATTAAGCTCGGGCACTTCAGAGTCGGCAAGCAAACACATTCCGGTTACAAAAGAAATGATTAAAGCCATTCAAAAAGGCACCATGAAACAAATCATTTCTACAAAACATTTTGATTTTCCTAAAGAACAATATGAAACCGAAGCTTTGTTTGTTGGAGGTAGCACTAATTTAAATTATAACGGCACTTATTTTAGTGGCGATTTAAGCGGTATTACTACGGGTACACAACCGCGCTGGTTTCAAAACTTTACATTGCCGGGCCCCGAAATAACGTCTCAAACAAATTGGGAAAAAAAGTTGCAAGACATTGTTCTTAATGCAAAAAAATGGAATGTTGGTTTTATTTGTGGTGTACCAGCGTGGATACAAATTTTGTTTGAGCGAATAATAAAACATTACGATTTAAAAAACATTCATGATATATGGCCAAATTTAGCGGTGTTTGTTCATGGAGGTGTTTCTGTGCAACCATACAAAAACAGCATAGATGGTTTGTGTGGAAAAAAATTAATTTATGTAGATACGTATTTGGCATCTGAAGGTTTTATCGCTTATCAGGAAAGGCCAAACGAGCAACAGGCCATGAAATTAATGACAGATAATTTCATGTTTTTTGAATTTGTTCCATTTAATGAAGAAAACTTTGATGCTGATGGAAATTTAAAACCAAACGCAAAAGCAATAGATGTCACTCAGGTTAGTTTAAACGAAGAGTATGCTTTAGTAATTTCAAATTGTGCCGGGGCGTGGCGTTATTTAATAGGCGATACGGTTAGGTTTACCGATTTAAAACGATGCGAGGTTATTATTACCGGGCGAACAAAACACTTTTTAAGTTTGTGTGGCGAGCATTTAAGTGTTGATAATATGAATCAGGCCATTAAACTAACAGCAAAAGATTTAAACTTAAACATTAACGAGTATTGTGTGGTTGGTAAACCAAATAAAGGTTTGTTTGCTCACCAATGGTATGTTGGTGTTGATAAAGAGATAGGCTCCGATTTGGTAAAAGAAAAAATAGATGGCTATTTAAAACAATTAAATGATGATTATGCCACAGAGCGTAATCATGCGTTAAATGAAGTAATAGTAACCTTATTGCCAAATCAAGCGTTTATAGATTTTCTTGCAAGTAAAAACAAACTTGGTGGTCAAAGTAAATTTCCTAGGGTTTTAAAAGGAAAACAATTAAACGAGTGGCTAGCTTTTTTAGAAACATATAAAAAATAAAATTTTTGGTACTTAGTTTAATATATCAAACATTTATAATTGTTTTATTACTTACCTTTTCTTTTGGTCCGGCTTTTTTTGCATTAATAAACACCGGTATTAGGCATGGGCACCGAACCGCTTCGTTACTAGCTGTTGGGGTGGTGTTAAGTGATTTTGTGGTTTGTATTCTTATTATTTTTTTAGTTCATTTTGGTGCAACCAACCTTATACAAGACGAAAAAAGCCAGCGCTTTATGGGAATTGTTGCCGGAATTATTTTAATTGTTTTTGGCGCATTGCATTTTAGAGAGCCGGTTGAACACGGAAAAGATGCCACTATAGAAATTAAAGTTCCCTCTGCAAACATGATGGTTTTTAAAGGCTTTTTTTTGAATAGCTTAAACCCAACCGTTTGGTTGCTTTGGTTAGGAAATGTTACGGCAGTGGGTAAAACGTTATCTTATAGCATTGTAAATATGATTATTTACTTTAGTGTTACCTTGGGTCTGGTTCTTTTGGTTGAACTAGGTAAGGTTTCTGCTGCCAACAAGCTCAAAAAAGTTTTAACCGCAAAAATCATGCACAGAGTAAATGTAATTACCGGAAGTTTATTAATGGTTTTTGGCATTGTACTTATTTATAATCATTTTTTTGAACACTAATGACGGAAGAAGAATTAAAAAACTTTAGAGATAAAATTCTCGAAACAACAACTTTTCCAACAGTTTATATGTATAAATTTATTGTTCCAAGCGATAACAGAACAATTGCGTTGGCCGAAAATTTATTTGATGCAGATACAGACATTCATACTAAAGAGAGTAATAGCGGCAAATACACTAGTATTACAGCTAAACAAGTGGTAATTGGGGCCGACGAAATTATCAACATTTATAAAAAAGCTTCTCAAATAAAAGGAATTATTTTTTTGTAATACCTCACATGCAATTTAAAATCCAATCAAGCACACTTAAAGCTACTTTTAATTCTATCGGCGCAGAACTTTGTAGTGTTAAAAACAACAATGGTGTTGAGTTTATTTGGCAGGCTAACAAGTCGGTATGGGCACGCCACGCACCCGTTTTGTTTCCAATTGTAGGCAAATTAAAAGATAATTTTTTTAATTACGATAACCAAAAACACGAATTGCCACAGCACGGTTTTGCGCGAGATATGAATTTTGAGCTATTGGAAGGTTCATCCGAATCGTGTACTTTTCAATTACAGTCAAACGATAAAACAAAACAAATTTTTCCGTTTGATTTTGTTTTTCAAATAAACTATCAGTTAGTTGATAATAAATTAATAACCAGTTATAAAGTTAACAACCCTTCCTACAAACCACTTTTTTTTAGTGTTGGCGCACATCCCGGGTTTAATTGTCCCCTGCTGCCAAACGAAACTTTTAGCGATTATTATTTAGAATTTGAGAAAAGCAATTACAATCTTACCCAATTAGACAACGGTTTAAGGCTTGACGTAAAAAACACCTTAAACTTACCAAATAAAAAATTATTTTTAAGCAAAGAGTTGTTTCATAAAGACGCTTTGGTTTTTGAAAACAATCAAATTAACAAGGTAAGTTTATGCTCATCTAAAAGCGACCATAAAATAACAATTGAGAATGAAGGATGGCCTTATTTTGGAATTTGGTCAAAGAACGAAAACCAACAATTTGTTTGTTTAGAGCCCTGGCATGGAATTGCCGATAAGGCAAACGGATTAAATGAGTTTATTAAAAAGGATGGAATTATTGAGCTGGCGCCTTATGCCGAGTTTAATTGTAGTTTTTCTTTGTTTTTTAAGTGATTTTGGCATTTCAAAGGCTTTTTCAGACCTGTTTTCTATGAATAACAAAGAAAATTCACTATTTTCGCATTCCAAATTTTAAAAAAATGAATATTACTAAAAACGATATTGATAGTTTAAATGCAGAAATTGTTATTTCTGTTACTCCTGCTGATTATGAAGTACGCGTTGGCGACGCTTTAAAAAAGGCACAAAAACAAATTAGTATGCCAGGTTTTAGACCGGGTAAAGTTCCTGCTGGTTTGGTTAAAAAACAATATGGCACGCAAATATTAGTTGATGAGTTAAACAAATTATTAGACTCAACTATTTTTAATTACATTAAAGATAATAATATTGAAATTTTAGGCAATCCACTACCTAAAGAAAGAGCGGCGGTTGATTTTGAAAATCAAAAAGATTTTGAATTTATTTACCAAGTTGGTTTAGCGCCAAAGTTTTCGGTTGATTTAAATAACTCACACAGCTTCACTTACAAAACGGTTAAGATTGATGATGAGTTAGTAGAAAAATATGTAAAAGATGTTAGACGTAATTTTGGAAAACCATTAAATCCTGAAGTTGCAGGCGAAAAAGATGTTGTTTTTGTTGATATTAATGAATTAGACGAGAACGGAAATATTAAGCCGGGTGGAATTTTTAAAAGTACTAGCATTAGCTACGAGCGTTTAAAAAACGACGAAGCAAAGGCAAAAGTATTAGGGGTAAAAAAGGATGATAAAATTGTTTTAAATGTAAACGCCTTATATGATAATGCTTTAGATAAAAGTGTTTCGTTGGGTATTGATAAAGAGTTAGCAGAAACAATTAATTGTAACTTACAATTAATTGTAAAAAACATTGCCCGTTTAGAAGATGCCGACTTAAATCAAGAATTATTTGACAAAGTATATGGCGAAGGAAAAGTTACTAGCGAAGAGGAATTTAGAAATAAAATTCGCGAAGAACTGGGATTAATGTTTAATGCCGATTCAGAAAAGTTTTTAAGAACAGAGGTTGAAAATAATTTAGTTGAAAAAATTAACATTCAGTTACCTGATACATTCTTAAAACGCTGGTTAATGATGGCTAACGAAAAACCAATTTCGTTAGAAGAATTAGAGCGCGATTATCCAAACTATTCTAAATCTATGAAATGGAAATTAATAGAGAATAAGATTATTAAAGATAATGAAATACAAGTTAATATTGACGAAGCAAAAGATGAAGCAAAAGCCTTTATTAGAAGCGAATATGCTCGTTACGGACAAGCCGCTTCGGACGAGGATTTAGAAAAAATTTCAAATGATATTTTGAGCAAAGAAAAAGAAGCACAAAAAATATTTGAAAACATTTACAGTAAAAAAGTGTTAGATCTTATTAAACAAAAATGCACGCTTCAAACTAAAGAAGTGAGTTACGAAGATTTCTTTAAAGCATAATTTTTATTTTTTTAGTAAAGCCCGAAGCAAACCTTCGGGCTTTTTTATTTAATATACCCTGCGTTGGGTATGTTTAAAATCAGTTGTGAGTTACATCTTTGTTTTACTAAAACAAGCATTATGTATCAATCACATTTTTCTGTAATAAAAAAAAGTGTTGGGGTTTTTCTTTTAACCGCTTTATTTCAATTTCAAATATTTTCACAAACAGCCGGCACGCACACAACAGTTACTAAAACAGTAGTTGAAAATCTTGGATCAAATGTAAATTCAGCAGCAGCAGAATTGTTACCCGTTATTACTGCCGATGGCAAAACACTTTATTTTGTTAGAGATGGTCATTCCGAAAACCTTTCAGGACAGGATGTTTGGTATTGTGTAAAAACAGAAAATGGTTGGTCTAAAGCCATTCATCCACACAACCCACTTAATCATACAGGTAAAAGCTCAAATGTTTTTAATGTTTCAACGGATGGAAATCAATTACTGGTGCGTGGCGCCTTCGAAGATGGAGAATACGAAGGGCCGGGCTTATCAGTAATCGTTAAAAATAAAAAGGGTGAGTGGAAAGACCCAAAAAAATTAGAGATTAGGAATTATAAAATTTATGGCGATATGGGAAGGTATAACAGCGCCTTTTTAGCGCCAAATGGTAAAACAATTATATTTGCTTTTTCTGATGATAATAATAAAGGAAATCATGATTTGTATTTTAGTCACCTTACATTAAAAGATAATTGGAGTAAACCAAAATCAGTTAAAGATTTTACCAAGTTTGTTGGTAAAGCGTTAAATAACAACACTTGGTCTGAACCCGAAAAAATTAAATCGCTTAGCATACACGAATTTAGTGAGTTTGCCCCGTTTATGGCCGCAGACGGAGTTACGCTATATTACTCATCTAATAAAACCGGAGGTTATGGCAACCAAGATGTTTGGATGACAAAACGCCTTGACGACACATGGCAAAACTGGTCAGAGCCAGTTAATTTAGGACCAACTATTAATTCAAACGACTGGGATGCTTATTATACTTTAGACGCAAGAGGTGAAGATGCCTATATGACCAATAATAAAAACACACTTGGCGAAAGCGACATTGTGAAAATAAAATTAATTACAGAGTTGCGCCCAAATCCTGTTGTTTTAATTAGTGGTAAGGTTTATAACGCTAAAACAAAAGAGCCTTTAGGTGCAAGTATAGAATACGAAACACTTGTAGACGGAAAAAATGTTGGCGTTGCTTCTTCAGACCCAAAAACAGGCGAATACAAAATAGTTTTGCCTTATGGAAAAAATTATGGTTTTATGGCTTATGCCGAAAAACACATTTCTGTTTCGGATAATCTTGATTTAACCGCAGTAGCAGAGTATAAAGAAATTACACGTGATTTATATTTAGTGCCATTAGAAGTTGGCTCAACCATAAGATTAAATAATATTTTCTTTGATGTGGCACTTGCAACTTTGCGCAACGAATCTTTTCCAGAGCTTGATAGGTTAATTGGATTGATGACTCAAAACGAAAAAATGATTATTGAACTATCTGGCCATACCGATAAAGTTGGTTCAGATGATGCTAATTTAAAATTATCTGATGATAGAGCTCAAGCGGTTGTGCAATATTTAGTTTCAAAAGGAATTAAAGCAGAGCGATTAACCGCTAAAGGTTATGGCGAAACAAAACCATTAACCACAAACGATACCGAGGAAGGAAAACAACTTAATCGTAGAGTAGAGTTTACCATTCTAAAAA
>Ga0066445_1000458_pt1 | contig 11712 bp, 9 predicted proteins | sample LakWasMet67_HOW9_2_FD_59533 | JGI IMG/M metagenome (GOLD analysis project Ga0066445, IMG submission 59533) | Freshwater sediment methanotrophic microbial communities from Lake Washington under simulated oxygen tension - Sediment Metagenome 67_HOW9 | ecosystem: Environmental > Aquatic > Freshwater...
CAAGGCAACCGACTTGCTGACGCTGGCGGTGCAGTACTGGACGGTCAATGAAAAGGTCGGCAAGGCCACGTCGAGCAAGCTGCTGGTGCTGAATGCCGACTACCTGCTTTCCAAGCGGAGCGCCCTCTACGTCATGTTCGGACACGTCGACAACAAGGACCTCGGGCTCGCGCCCCTGTGGGGCAATCAGAACTTCTCCGGGGCCGGCAACGTCATCGTGGCCAACGCCAAGAGCAATGGCCTTGCCATGGGCATGCGACACAGCTTCTGATGTTTCCTAGGTTGCCCCCTCAGCGGAGGCACCATTCACACGGCGGGCAGGCAACTCCCGCCGTTTTTTTGTTCCTAGTCGTCAGCGGCGAATCGGCCGGAATCGCGGCAACACGACCTGGTCGTTGACCGCCTCGCAGGCCAGTTCCACGGGCATGTCGAACTGCACGGCCATCGGATCGGCGTCAACCAGCGAACTGATCATTCGCGGCCCTTCGGCCAACTCGACCAGCAGCACTGCGTAAGGCGTGTCCTGTTTGAAGGCAGGCCCCGGCGCACGGTGCACCACGCTGAACGAGTGCACCGTGCCGCGTCCGCTGGCAGCACGATGTTCGATGGACTCACTGCCGCAGTGACGGCAGATCGCCTGCTGGTAGAACTGCACATGGCCGCAGGCCGTGCAGTGTTGCAGCAGCAGTTGTCCGTCCTTCAACCCCTGCCAGTAAGCCTGCGAATCCGAATCGGGCGTGGGAAGGGGCTTGATGTGCGCTTCCTTGGGGTCAATGCGTCTCACAGTGTGGCCTCCGTGCCGAGTATGGTTGTTGCCTGGGTCGCGAAACCGGCACCCAGGCTGTGCACCAGGCCCAGTTCGGCGCCTGGCACCTGGCGCTCGCCGCAGTCGCCGCGCAGCTGCTGCACCACTTCCAGGAAGTGCAGCAGCGAGCCCGGCATGCCCGGATGGGCATAGGACAACAGCCCACCGTGGGTGTTGCACGGAATGCTGCCGCCATAGGTGATCTCCCGGTCATCGACAAAGCGCCCACCCTCGCCTTTGGGACAAAAGCCCAGGTCTTCCAGCATCATGATCACGGTGCCTGTGAAGCAGTCATAGACGCCGGCAACGTCGATCTCCTTGGGCGAGCAGCCAGCCATCGCATAGGCCTTGCCGCTGGACTGCACGGCGCCGGTCGTCGTCACCGATGGCATCAAGAAGATGTGTTCGTGGGTGTAGCACTCCCCACCGCCCAGGATGTAAATCGGCTTGGCCTTGAAGGCTCCCACGCGGTCAGCTGAGCTGACCACGAAGGCCACCGCGCCATCCGAGATCAACGAACAGTCGAGCTTGTGATAGGGCGTGGTGACCCAACCGGAATTGAGCACATCGTCCACCGTGATCGGCGCAGTCATCTGCGCGCCGGGCGTGCGCATCGCGTGTTCACGGTGAATCACCGCCACCTTGGCGAACTGTTCGGCAGTGGTGCCGAAGTCCTTCATGTGGCGGTGCGCCGTCATCGCGAAGGTGTTGGCCACGGGGATGCCGAACGGCATCTCGTACTGCTGGTCGCGGCTCTCGGTCATTGAACGCAAGGCCAGGTCGGGTGACAAGCCTGTGAGCAAGCTGTCGGCGCCGAGCACGAGGACATTCTCGGCCAAGCCGCCGGCGACGGCCGCCGCAGCAATGTTGAACATCGTGGCTGCCGTCGCGCCCGACACCTGCAGCGTGTTCGAAAACGTCGGCACGATGCCGAAGTACTCACTGAACGCCACGCTGAAGCGATGAAACGGCGCCGCGAAGGCCACGCTGGTCAGCACACCGTCGATCTGCGAGCGCTCGATACCGGCATCGGCCAGTGCGGCCTTGGCGGCCAGCGAGGCCAGCGCCATCACGCTCTTGCCGGGCACGCGCCCGACCTCTGATCGGCCCGCGCCAACGATGGCGGCCTGGCCTCGAATGCTGCGCTGGCGCGCACGGGCTCCGGATGCTGGAATGGTCATGGGATATCCTTCTGAAACTCTTGGGATTGTAGCCTACCAAGTGTTCGTTTGATCGCATGCGTCTTGCCGTGGCATCTTGAGTTGATCCGGCCAGCAGTTGAGCATCGCATCCATGGCGAACATGGTGGATGCGGTTTTGGCGAAGGGAATCGTGTTTGTCTCGCGCTGGCTCGGCGTCGTCGTGTTGGTCGTGTTCATTCTCGGTCGAGTGGCAGCGGCGTCGGCGCGGCGCCTGGGGTCGACCCGATCGACCTCAGCTGGTAGGCTGCCACCGATGGGGCAGCAGTTCCTCGATCCGACTGTTCAACTGCGTCGGCAGTCGGGTAAGCACGTCCTTGAGGTAGGCCGCGACAAACCGCACACCGCGCTGCACACCGCCGGCGACATGTTCTGGTGGCTCACCCGCGGCGTGCCCGAGGGCCGCATGCCCGGTTTCGAATTGCAGATGTCGACAGACGACCGGTGGGACGCCGTCAACTTCCTGCGTGCGTTCTCCGCTGGATTCCAGGCGCGGATCCTGACGACGGCCGTCGAGCCCGGCAAGCCCTGGCTGGGGCCGCCGGACTTCGACTTCAGTACCACCACGGGGTCGCCGGAGGCGCTCAAGGACTATCGTGATCGCCAGACGGTGCTGCTGGTCTTCTATTCCTGGCCCGGATCGCGCGCTCGGCTTGACCAACTGGCGCAGTCGTACCCGGCACTGCGAAGCCGCAACACCGAGGTCCTGGCCATCCCCTTGCCCGGCACGGTTGGTTCCCCGCCGGCCGGACTGCCGTATCCAACAGTCGGCGACGGCTCCGAGAACTCTCTCCATCCTTCGCAATTTCTAGTCGATTTCAGATTTCGCCTTCGCTTCGGCGCCAAAACTGGCAAGGCATGCTTGGTCGACGTCGCCCGCAGGCTGGTTCTGATCGAACCCAACCCGCGCTCCCTGCCATCTCCTTCGACGCTACCCAGTCCAGCCGCGCAGTGCCCTTTTCATGTAACATCGATGGTTCTAACGTTTGTTAGGTCAATTGAGCGGTACTGCGGACGGACATACGGTCTTGGGCTTCAGGTTTGATCAGGGGCCTGCCGATGGTGCGCTTTGCCCGCTTTGCCGCTTGGCCTAGTCCCTCTTCATCCTGCCCCCAAAAGAAGCACTGCGACCCATGCCCGTCCTGCAGACCCAGATCGACCCCGGCTCGGAGCCGTTCGCCCGCCACCGGGCACAGATGCTCGCCCTGACCGACGGTTTTCGCACTCTCGAAGGTCGCGTGCGCGACACCTCCAACGCAATGGAAGCCAAGTTCCGCGCCCGCAAGCAGTTGCTGCCGCGCGAGCGCGTGGCGCGGCTGCTCGACCGCGGCTCGCCCTGGCTTGAGTTGTCCACGCTGGCCGGCTTTCGCATGCACGACGACGACGGCGAAAAGAACGTACTCGGCGGCGGCATCGTCACCGGCATCGGCATCGTCTCGGGCGTGCGCTGCATGGTCTTCGCCTCCGACAGCGCCATCAAGGGCGGCACCATCACGCCGATGGGCATGAAGAAGAGCCTGCGCGCCGAGGCCATCGCGCTGGAGAACCGGCTGCCGGTGGTGCGGCTCGTCGAATCCGGCGGCGCCAACCTGATGCACGTCGGCGAGGTCTTCATCGAAGGTGGGCGCGGCTTCGCCAACCAGGCGCGGCTGTCCGCGGCCGGCATCCCGCAGGTCTGCGTGATGCACGGCCACTCCACCGCCGGCGGCGCCTACCTGCCCGGCATGTCCGATTACGTGATCATGGTGCGCGGCCGCGCCAAGGCCTTCCTCGCCGGCCCGCCGCTTCTGAAGGCCGCCACCGGCGAGATCGCCACCGACGAGGAACTGGGCGGCGCCGAGATGCACACCCGCATATCGGGCGTGGCCGAATACCTGGCCGAGGACGACGCCGACGGCATCCGCATCGCACGCGATCTGCTGGCCCGCCTGCCCTGGAATCACAACCTGCCGGCCGCGCCGCTGCGCGCCTGGAAGCCGCCGCGTTACGCCGTCGACGACATCGCCGGCCTGGTGCCGCCCGACTACCGCCAGCCTTACGACGTGCGCGAACTGCTGGCCCGGCTGATCGACGATTCCGACTTCCTCGACTTCAAGCCCGAGTTCGGCGCCGCCACCGTCTGCGGCCACGGCGCCATCGAAGGCCAGCCCTGCGGCTTCATCGGCAACAACGGCCCGATCGACCCGCAGGGCGCGAACAAGGCGACGCAGTTCATGCAGCTGTGCAACCAGTCGGGCACACCGCTGGTGTACCTGCAGAACACTACCGGCTTCATGGTCGGCAAGGACGTCGAGCAGGTCGGCATGATCAAGCACGGCTCGAAGATGATCCAGGCCGTCACCAACTGCACGGTGCCGCGCATCACGCTGATGATCGGCGCCTCGTTCGGCGCCGGGAACTACGGCATGTGCGGCCGGGCTTACGACCCGCAGTTTGTCTTCGCCTGGCCCAACGCCCGCGTGGCGGTGATGGGCGGCGAGCAGGCCTCGACCGTGATGCGCATCGTCACCGAAGAGAAGATGGCGCGCGCCGGCAAAGCACCCGAGCCGGCGATGATGGACGCGATGAAGGCCGAGATCCTGAAGCGCTTCGACATGGAATCGCACGCGCTGTTCGCCACCGCGCGGCTGTGGGACGACGGCCTCATCGACCCGCGCGACACGCGCCAGGTGCTGGCCTCGGCCTTGGCGGTGTGTCGCGAAGGCCGTGCACGAACCCTGCGGCCGAGCAGCTTCGGCGTGGCCCGGATGTGAGCGCGCGATGACCAAGACCCGCTTTACGAAGATCCTCATCGCCAACCGCGGCGAGATCGCCTGCCGCGTCATCCGCACGGCGCGCGCAGAGGGCTATCGCACGGTGGCCGTCTACAGCGAAGCCGATGTTGGCGCGCTGCATGTGCAGCAAGCCGACGAGGCGCTGTGCATCGGCCCGGCGCCGGTGCGCGAGAGCTACCTCAGCGTTGAAGCCGTGCTGCGCGCCGCCGCCGCCAGCGGTGCCGACGCCATCCACCCCGGTTACGGCTTCCTGTCGGAGAACGCCGCCTTCGCGCGCGCCGTGCAGGCCGCCGGGCTGGTGTTCATCGGCCCCGACCCGCATGCCATAGACCAGATGGGCAACAAGGCCGCCGCCAAACGTCTGATGCTGGCCGCCGGCGTGCCCTGCGTGCCCGGCTACCAGGGCGCCGACCAGTTCGACCAGACCCTGCTCGCCCAGGCACACGAGATCGGCGTGCCGATCATGGTCAAGGCCGCGGCCGGTGGCGGCGGGCGTGGCATGCGGCTGGTGACCAACCTGGCCGAGTTGCCCGCGGCGCTGGTTGCCGCACGCTCGGAAGCCGCCGGCGCCTTCGGCTCCGACGAATTGATCCTGGAGCGCGCGGTGGTCGAGCCGCGCCATGTCGAGGTGCAGATCTTCGCCGACCGGCACGGCCATGTCATCCACCTGGGTGAGCGTGATTGCTCGATCCAGCGCCGACACCAGAAGGTGTTCGAGGAGGCGCCCTCGCCTGCCGTCGATGCCGCGCTGCGCGCGCGCATGGGCGCTGCGGCGGTGGCTGCGGCGCGCGCGGTGGACTACGTGGGCGCCGGCACGGTCGAATTCCTGCTCGACCGCGAAGGTCGCTTCTATTTCCTGGAAATGAACACCCGGCTGCAGGTCGAGCACCCGGTCACCGAGTGCATCACCGGCCTGGACCTGGTGGCCTGGCAACTGGCCGTGGCGCGAGGCGAAGTGTTGCCGCTGACGCAGGATCAGGTGCACCTGCAAGGCCATGCGATCGAGGTGCGCCTGTACGCCGAAGACCCTTGCGCCGGCTTCCTGCCGCAAAGCGGCGACGTGGCGCTGTGGCAGCCGCCGGCCGGCCCGGGCATCCGGGTCGACCACGGCCTGGCCAGTGGCCAGACCATCAGCCCCTTCTACGACCCGATGATCGCCAAGATCATCGCCTTCGGCGCCACGCGCGACGAGGCCCGGCGCCGCCTGCTGGGTGCCCTGCGCAACACGCGCGTGCTGGGCCTGCCCACCAACCTCGGCTTTCTGCAGGCGGCGGCTGCGCACGCGGAATTCGCCGCCGGTGCGGCCACGACCGGCTTCATCGGCCGCCACTTCGGCGCCGACACGCTGCTGCGCCCCGAGGCCGGCAGCCGCGCACTGGCAGTCGCCGCGGCGCTGTGCTTCGACGCCACCGCCTATCGCGGCGCGCAGGCGAACTGGCGCTCCAACGGCCCGGCACGCTGGCCGCTGGAGTTGGCCGAGGGCGAGCGCCGGCACGCCACGCACGTCACCGCGCTGGGCAACGGGCGCTTGCGAATCGATCTGGACGGCGGCAAAGCGCACGACATCGTGCTCGGCGCGGCCGGCGGCGCCACCGTGCCCTTGTCGATCGACGGCCTGCATTGCCAGGCCACGGTGGCCTACGCCGGAACGACGCTGCATCTGGCGCTGGACGGAACGGTCGCCGCCTTCGACGACGTCACCTACGCGCCGCCGCGCGGCAACGATCTGGCGGCCGAATCCAGCATCAGCGCGCCGATGAACGGCCGGGTGCTGGCGGTGCTGGTACAGCCCGGCGACACCGTGACCAAGGGCCAGCGCCTGGCGGTGCTGGAGGCCATGAAGATGGAGCACCAACTCGTCGCCCGGCGCGACGGCGTGGTCGAACGCGTGGCCGTGCGCGTCGGCGACCAGGTGGCCACCCGCGCGGTCATCGTCACCCTGGTCGAAGAAGCGGCGGCGGCCTGATCCCCGAACATGAGGCCCACCATGAACGCAAGCTCCAGCAGCAGCCCCTACTACAGCACCGAGCACGCGGCCTTCCGCGACGCCATCCGCCGCTTCGTCGCGCGCGAGATCACGCCCAACGTCGACGCCTGGGAGGCACAGGCCAGCTTTCCCGTGGCGCTGTACCGCCAGGCGGCCGAGATCGGCCTGCTCGGCCTGGGCTTTCCCGAAGCTTATGGCGGCAACGACGGTGATCTGTTCATGACCATCATCGCCGCGCAGGAACTGGCGCGCTGCGGCGCCGGCGGCGTTCTGGCCAGCTTGCTGTCGCACACCATCGGCTGCCCACCCATCGTCAACGTCGGCTGCGACGAGATCAAGCGCAAGGTGCTGCCCGCCGTGCTGCGCGGCGAGAAGATCAGCGCGCTGGCGATCACCGAGCCTTCGGGCGGCTCGGACGTGGCCAACCTGAAGACCACGGCGCGACGCGACGGCGAGCACTTCGTGCTCAACGGCTCCAAGACCTTCATCACCTCAGGCTTGCGCGCCGACTTCTACACCGTGGCCGTGCGCACCGGCGGCGCCGGCCCGGGCGGCGTATCGCTGCTGCTGGTGGAAAAGGGCACACCCGGCTTCACGCAGACGCGGCTGGAGAAGATGGGCTGGCTGTGCTCGGATACCGCCACCCTGCACTTCGACGACTGCCGCGTGCCGGTGGCCAACCTGGTCGGTACCGAGAACCAGGGCTTCAAGGCCATCATGCTCAACTTCAATCGCGAGCGCATCTTCCTGGCCGCGGGCGCCAACGGCTTTGCCCGCGTTTGCCTGGACGAGGCGCTGGCCTGGGCGCAGCAGCGCGAGATGTTCGGCGGCCGGCTGATCGACCAGCAGGTCACGCGCCACAAGCTGGCCGACATGGCCATGCGCATCGAGGCCACGCAGGCCCTGCTGGAGCTGCTGGCCTGGCGCGTCGAGCAGGGCGACACGCCGGTCGGCGAGATCTGCCTGCTGAAGAACCAGGCCACGCAGACCATGGCGCACTGCGCCAGCGAAGCAGTGCAGATGCATGGCGGCGCAGGCTTCATCCGCGGTGTCAAGGTCGAGCGCATCTACCGCGAGGTCAAGGTCAATGCCATCGGTGGCGGTGCCGAGGAAGTGATGCGCGACCTGGCGGCACGGCAACTCGGCTTCAACTGATGACTTCACCGGACCTTCGCCTCAGTACGCGCGAGCCCTGCACGCAGCGCGATGCGATGCGCGCCGCCCTGCGAAGTGCACCGCCGGTCGCCCGCGATGGCGCGTTCCCGCGCGACTGGTGGCAGCACCTCGCGTCGCGCGGTCTGCTCGGGATCGGCTTCGACGTCGACTGCCCTGAAAAGGGTGCCGACTGGGCGGTGATTGCCAGCCTGTCGGGCCTGATCGCACGCGAGACGGCCACCGTCGGCCTGGCGATGGCCTGGCTGATGAACGAGATGCTGGGCCGCTTCGTGATGGCGCCGTACGCCAACAACGACGGCCATCGCGCCCTGCTGCGCATGATGGCCCGGGGTCAGAAGATCGCAGCGCTGGCGATCTCGGAGCCCCGATTCGGCGCACACCCCAAACACCTGAGTTGCAGTGCCGTACGGCAAGGCGATCACTGGCGGCTGGACGGCGAAAAGTCCTTTGTCAGCAACGGGCCGGCGGCCGACGTCTACGTGGTGCTGGCCGTCAGCGGCCAGGTGGCGGAGCGCAAGCTGTTCGATGCCTTCATCGTCGATGCCGATGCTTCAGGCTTGAGGCGACTGACGGTCGATCATGCGGCCGCACTGGCGCCGCTGGGCCATTGCGGGCTCGCGCTGAACGCCTGCCAGATCGCGTCAAGCCGTCGTCTCGGCACCCGCGGGCGAGCCTTCGACCACATCGCCAAACCGCTGCGTGCACTCGAAGACAGCCTGCTGGCGAGCACGGTGGTCGGGGCCATGCAGGCCGAACTCGACACGATCGCGTCGTCGATGCGCGGCACGAACCCATCACCCGCCAGATTGCGCGGCCTGGGCGCCCTGCGACTCGAACTGGACGCGCTGGCCCGTTTGGCCACCTCTTCCGCCCGGCAACTCGAATCGCAGGGCCCGGACGATCGCCTGGCCAACCTCAACGCGGGCCTGCGCATCGTCCTCGAGCGCTGGCAAAGCAGCTTCGACACCTTTGCCGCGACACGCGACGACCACGCGCCGAATCCGCCTTCTCTCCCCCGCGACATCCGCACCGTACTGGGCATCGCACGCAGCGTCGGCGAAGCGCGGCACCTGTCGGCCGGCAACGCTTTGATCCAAACCAAGGAACCCGATGAAGTCCCTGCATGACTCCCACTTCGACTCGGTCGATGTCGTTCTGTCCCGCTTGTCGGATGTCGACTACATCGCCGATCGGCAACTCGCCACGGCGATCTACCTGGCCTTCAACCTCGAGAAGCCTGTGCTCGTCGAAGGCCCGGCCGGGGTCGGCAAGACCGAGCTGGCCAAGAGCATGGCCAGCATCCTCGAGGTGCCGCTGATCCGCCTGCAGTGCTACGAAGGCCTGGACGAATCGAAGGCCCTGTACGAGTGGAAATACGGCAAGCAGTTGCTCTACACGCAGTTGCTGAAGGACAAGCTGGCCGAGATGATGCAAGGCGCGGTCGGCCTGGCGGCGTCGATCGAGAAGCTGCATGCGCACGACGACCTGTTCTTCTCGGAGCACTTCCTCCAGCCGCGCCCCCTGTACCAGGCCCTGCACCAGGAGCGCGGCTGCGTGCTGCTGATCGACGAGATCGACAAGTCCGACCCCGAGTTCGAAGCCTTCCTGCTCGAGGTGCTGTCCGACTTCCAGGTGTCGGTGCCCGAGCTCGGCACCATCGCGGCCAAGGTCAAGCCGCTGGTCTTTCTGACCAGCAACAACACGCGCGAGATGAGCGATGCGCTCAAGCGCCGCTGCCTGCACCTGCACATCCCGTTTCCGGAGGCTGCCATCGAACGGCGCATCCTGGAGCGACGCGTACCCGGCTTGTCGGAAACACTGAACCGAGAACTGGTCGCCTTCGTGCAGGCGGTGCGCCAGATTGACCTGAAGAAGCAGCCCTCGGTCAGCGAGACCATCGACTGGGCCAAGACGCTGCTGCTGCTGAACGCCGAGCACCTGAATCTCGACCTGGTGCGCGACACGCTCTACGTGTTTCTCAAGTTCGAGCAAGACATCGCGTCGGCCCGCGAGCAGTTGCCTGCACTGCTGACGCAGGCGCGCAAGGATGCGGAGATGGCCCATGCAACAGGCTCAAGGCATGCAAAGCACGCTTGAGGACTTCTTCAAGGCGCTGCGTGGCAGCGACCTGGAGGTCAGCCTCAACGCTCAGGTCGATGCGGCGCGCGCGGCGCAACTGATCGGTTGGCGCGAACGCGATCTGCTGAAGAGCGCGCTCGGCGCCACCTTGGCCAAGACCCAGCCCGACCGCGCAGTCTTCGACCAGGCCTTCGATCGTTTCTTTCGTTTCGATTCCTTCGGCGTCAAGGGTCGGGCACGGCCGTCATCGCCAGCCGGCGCGTCGCAGGAACTGCAGCCCGACCCGGAATCGCCGCCGCAGCAAGGTAGCGGACAGGGCCAGGGCGGCCCCGGCGGCTGCCAGGGCAGCGGCGGGCAGGGACTGTCACAACTGCTGCTGGCCGGCGACTCGGCCACGCTGTCGCGCCGCATGCAGCAGGCAGCGCGCGAAGTGGGCCTGACCGACATCTGGTTCTTCACGCAGAAGGGCTACTACACGCAGAAGATTCAGCAGGCCATGGGGCTGGAGCTGCTGGACCGCGAGATCACCGAGGCGCGCCGGCAGACGCTGGCGCCGCAGCGGCTGGCCGAGCTCGAGCGCGTACGCAAGCACCTGTTCAACGAAGTGCGCAACTTCGTCGAACGCAAGCTGTCGATGTACGGCACCGCGCCCACACGCGAGTTGCACGACGACTTCCTGCAGACGCAGAAGCTGTCCAACATCGACCGCCGCGACTTCGCCCGCATGCACGAGATCGTGCGCAAGATCGCGCGCCGGCTGGCCGAGCGCCATGCCCGCCGCAAGCGCCGCGAACAACGCGGCCAGCTCGACTTTCGCCGCACGATGCGCGCCAATGCGGCCTTCGGCGGCGTGATGTTCGAGACCTTCTGGCGCAGCACCAAGGTCGAACGCCCGCGCGTCGTCGCGATCTGCGACGTGAGTGGCTCGGTGCGCCAGTACGCACGCTTCCTGCTGCTGTTCCTGTACAGCCTGGACGAGTTGGTCTCCGACGTGCAGTCCTTCGCCTTCACCAACCATCTGGTCGACGTCAGCGCGACCTTCGAGTCGCTGCCGGTCGAGCAGGCGGTGGACAAGGTGATGCAAGCGGTGGGTGGATCTGGCACCGATTACGGCCAGGTGCTGGAGGACATAGACGAGCAGCTGATGCACCGCATCGACCGCCGCACCACGGTGCTGATCCTGGGCGATGCGCGCAACAACCGCGGCGAGGCCCACGCCGAGATCATGAAGACGCTGTACGGCCGCGCGCGGCGCGTGATCTGGCTCAACCCCGAGCCGGTGTCGTTCTGGGGCCTGGGCGACTCGGAGATGAAGCGCTACGCACCCTACTGCCACATCGCACGCGAATGCAATTCGCTGCGCCACCTCGAGCGCACGCTGGACGAGTTGCTGCGCACGAACAGCGCCAGCGCCTGAAGAAGGCCAACGCCATGGTCCGCCCCACCCTGCACTTGCACCCGGCACGCCAGCCCGTCGAGCCCCGACCGGCGGCCACCCTACTCTGGTTGCGCCCCACCGCCGCCGGCCCCGAAGTGCTGCTGACCCGGCGCTCGCCGACGGCCAGCTTCCTGCCCGGCGTGTTCGTGTTCCCTGGAGGCCGCATCGACGACGAAGACGCGCGCGCCCACGACCTCGTGCACGGCCGCGAGGGTAGCGCCGCGGCGCAGCTGACCGCCGCGCTGGCGGCATTG
>Ga0066445_1000461_pt1 | contig 11646 bp, 14 predicted proteins | sample LakWasMet67_HOW9_2_FD_59533 | JGI IMG/M metagenome (GOLD analysis project Ga0066445, IMG submission 59533) | Freshwater sediment methanotrophic microbial communities from Lake Washington under simulated oxygen tension - Sediment Metagenome 67_HOW9 | ecosystem: Environmental > Aquatic >...
ATAAAAAAAACAATATACTCTTAAATAGAAGGTCGGAAAACGATATTTGGAAGGGATTATACGAGTTTTATCTGATAGAAAGTGGTATAGAAATTACAATGCAACATTTACTCAAGGATTCTAAACTTATAGAAATTTTAGGGCCAGAATTTGATTTATTATATACTTCAAAAAGCTACAAACACATTTTAAGTCACCAGCATTTATATGCAAAGTTTTTTGTTTTTAAAACCAATAAGGTATTTACAAAAAAACAAACAACTAGCTCCTTAAAAAAATTAACAGGATTTGCGTTTTCGAGGTTAACAGAAAAGTTTTTAAATGATTGCAATTTAAAAGAAATAGTTTAAATTTGATTAAAATATTCTTTATGAAAAAACTATTATTTGTTTCCATTTTATCCTTTTGCGTTTCAAGTTTTTATTCGCAAATTTTTAAAGCAAAAGACGGTACCACATTAATACATTTTTATTCTAAATCACCGTTAGAAGATATTGATGCTGCAAATAAAGGTGCAATTATTGTGTTAAATTCAAATACCGGCGATTTGCAAGTAAGAGTTACTATACAAAACTTTAAGTTTAAAAATGGTTTAATGGAAGAACATTTTAATGAGAACTATTTAGAATCAACCAAATATCCTAATTGTGTTTTTAAAGGGAAGATTAACGAAAAAGTTGATTTTACGCAAGACGGAGAAAACAAAATAACTGTTACCGGTAAAATGGACATGCATGGTGTAACAAAAGATGTTACGATTAGTGGTACGCTAACAAAAAAAGGAACAGAGGTTTTAATTGATAGTAAATTTCAAATTAAAGTGGCTGATTATAATATTCAAGTTCCATCATTGTATGTAAAAAACATTGCAGAAATTGTTGATGTTACAGTTGTTAGTACCCTTGAACCTTTTGTGAAAAAATAATTTTCTTTTGTAATTATGATCTATTTAAAAAAATCACTTTTTATTATTGCGCTTACTTTATGCGCTTCTAAAACATTTTCTCAAGACGACCTTTTAGATTTAGTATCTGATAAAAAAGATGAAAAGCCGCAAAAAGTTTACGCAACATTTAAAACCATGCGTATTGGCAATGCACAAACCATTGAAACCGTAAAAAAGAAACACTTAGATTTTAGAATTAGTCACCGTTTTGGCAACATTTATAATTCAGATTTGCCTAACCCAATTAACACTACAGGACAAACCTTTATTGGTTTTGAAGGGGCTAGCGATATTCGTTTTAGTTTTGATTATGGCCTTACTGAGGATATTACCATAGGCATTGGTAGAAGCCGAATGAACCATCTTTTAGACGGGACTTTAAAATGGAAAATTTTAAAACAAACTGCTAATTTTAGCATGCCTATTTCGTTAGCATTCTTTTCAAGTACCGGATATTCGCACGATCCTACCTCAATAATTTATAGCGGAATTGTAAAAGACTTTTCAACTAACGAGTTACACCGTTTTAATTATTTTAATCAACTTATTATTGCAAGCAAAATAAACAATTGGTTGTCGTTAGAATTATTGCCTAGTTATATGCATCGCAATTTTATTAAAGAAAGAGTAAACACTAACAATGGATCATACGACGTGAATGGTTTTTTTAGTATTGGTTTTGGTGGCAGAATAAAATTAAATAAACGCTTAAGTTTAATTGGTGATTATTTTTACAACGTTAATGCATTTTACCAAAACAACACAAAAGTGTTTAATCCTTTATCGCTAGGTTTTGAAATTGAAACCGGAGGCCACGTATTTAGTTTATTTGTTACCAATTCTGGCGGATTAATTGAAAACAATTTTATCCCATATACAAGCGACAGTTGGAATAAGGGGCAAGTTAAATTTGGATTCTGCATATCTCGTACATTTGCTCTATAACCCTTGGAACTGATAGTTAATAACCATCATCTTTTTTATAATCATTTATTACAAAGGCAGCATTTAACACCTCTTTTAAAAATTCAAACCAACGTAGTTTGGACATCGGTGTTTTTTTTGTTTTGCCTTGCTTTACTTGTTTTTATTAAAGTTACCTCTTCCTCCAAAGTAATTAAGATTATTCAATCTACTTTCAATTCAAACGCATTGCGCGAATTAGAAAGAGAAGAAACGAAAAGCTTTAAATTACATTCTCTATTATTATCCTTTTTCTTTTTATTAAATATTTCATTTTTACTATATAAACTAAACTCCTTCTATAAATTTGTTTTTACTAATGAATCGCTGTTAGTTCAATTCTCGCTTATCTTTTTAATTGTTTTAATTTTTGTATTAATAAAAAACTTCCTAAATCAATTTATATGTTTTTTAAGTAACAATTATAAAACTTTGGCAGACTATTCTTATAACTCAATAAAAATTAATCAAACCTTCGGACTCTTTTTATTTCCGTGGCTTGTATTGTCCGAACTAACCAATTTTAACTCTCTTATCTTTATTTCTGGCGCCTTTGTTGTATTATCGGCATCACTTATTTACCGTTGGTATAGAGGGGTTATAATTGGCCTCATCGAAGAAAGAATAGGATTATTGCAAACTTTTACTTACTTTTGCGGCTTAGAAATTTTACCGGTTATTGTTTTGGTAAAATATATTATTGAAACATTTTAATAAGGCTTAATTAATGTCAGCAAAGAAAAAATTAGTTAAAAAAAAGTTAGTTAAAAAGCTCATTAAAAAATCTAAAGCGCCTCTTAAAAAAGCTTCTGTAACTAAAAATAAACCAAAAGCGGTAGTAAAAAAGGCTAAAGTTTTATCAAAAAAAATTACCAAACCTAAAGCGGTTGCTAAAAAGCCAGCTAAAAAACAAGTAAAAGTAATTGCCAAGGCAGTAGAAAAAGCCGTGCCGGCAAAAAAAATAAAACCAGTAAAAGAAAAAAAGGTTTTAGTTAATAAAATCATAAAAGAAAATATTGAGAAAGTGGTTGCCGTAAAGCGCCCTCGCAAATCCTCAAAAAAACCTGTTATTACTTTGCCACCACCGCCAAAAATTGAGGTGAGCAATTATCCAAAAAATAAAATAAAAAACATTTTGATCTCGCAGCCAAAACCGGCTGAAGGTGATAAAAACCCCTATTTAGAGCTTGCAAAAAAATATAACCTAAATATTACGTTTAGACAATTCATAAAAATAGAGGGCTTAAATTCACAAGATTTTAGAGCGCAAAGAATTGATATTTTAGAGCACGGCGCTGTAATTTTAACCAGCCGCCTATCTGTAGATCATTATTTTAGAATTTGTAACGAAATGCGCATTACCGTGCCAGAAAGCATGAAATATTTTTGCATTAACGAACAAACCGCTTATTACCTTCAAAAATACATTCAGTACCGCAAGCGTAAAATCTTTTTTGGACACGGAACTATATTAGATTTAGTAGATGTTATTAGAAAAAACAAGGACGAAAAGTTTTTATTACCTGCAAGCGATGTTACTAAAGAACAAATTGTAGATTTTTTAGATGAATTAAAAATCACATACACAAAAGGTACTTTTTACAAAACAGTAAGCGCAAATTTAAGTGATATTAAATCGTTAAGTGAATTTGATTTACTTGTATTCTTTACTCCTGCCGGAATTAAATCATTAAAACAAAATTTTCCTAATTTTAAACAAGGCGGAACACGCCTTGCGGCTTTTGGTTACGCTGCTGCATTATTAGTAAAAGAATTAGGGTGTCGTTTGGATATTTTTGCGCCAAACCCTCAAAATCCAAGTATGTCTGGTGCAATTGAGTCTTACTTAAAAGAGTCAAACAAACGCTAGTTTGCTTTATTTAAAGCAGTCTCTATTCGTTTAAGATGATTAATTATTGAAGCCTCTATCTGCTTATAGTCTTCGCTCTTTTTACCAATATATAAAAACGATAATATTATTTTTTTGTTTTTAGCCCTTACCACCTCATAAAACCCAGCTTTATTTAATCGGTATGCTTCGCGCATTCTCCGCTTTAATTTATTTCTATCATGCGCCCTTTTAAATGTTCGCTTTGGCACTACAAACATGGCCTGACAGGGATTTACGTATTCAATATCCGTTTCTAAATAAATTACTTTTAAAGGAGAAGAAATGGAACTGTGTCCTTTTTGAAACAACAAATCAATGTTCTTCTTACTGCACAATCGCTCTTGTTTATTAAATTTTGTTTCGATTTTGGGTTTTGTTTTAAATTTAATTTGCTATCAAATATGGGCTCTTTTAATAAAAAATGAAAGCCCTTAGTTCAATAGTTTGATTGGTAAAGATAATTTTTTACTTTTACACACATAAACAAAAAAATTAATTATGGGAAAAGGTGATAAAAGAACTAAACGTGGCAAAATACATATTGGATCAACAGGTGTAGTTCGTCAAAAAAAGAAAAAAACTGCAGCTAAAAAAACTGCTAAAGCTCCAGCTAAAGCAGCAGCAAAAAAAGCAGCTCCAAAAAAAGCGGCGGCAAAAAAAGCTGAATAAAAATTTTAACACTAAAAGCTGTCAATCTCTGACAGCTTTTTTTGTATTTACAAATACCGCACATTAACCAAACAAGTACCCGCTTGTTTACAATTTCATGAATCTTTCTGACTTTAATAAACAAGCGCAACGCCTTAAAAAAGAAAATCAAACTTTTTATAGGAGGTTAAGTTTGCGGCCACCAAAAAACTTAGATGAAATTATTCACGAAGCACACACTGCTGTTTTTCAAAAAACAGATTGTTTAAGCTGCGCTAACTGCTGCAAAACAACCTCGCCTATCTTTTATCAGCGCGATGTTGAACGAGCTGCAAAAGCAGTTAAAATGAAGCCTGGGGCATTTATTGAAAAGTATTTAAAAGTGGATGAGGACCAAGATCTTGTATTGCAGCAAGCGCCTTGTCCGTTCTTAAATTCAGACAATTATTGTTCAATCTACGATAACAGGCCAAATGCTTGTAGAGAATATCCTCACACCGATCGCAAAAAAATGCATCAACTATTAGATCTTACATTTAAAAACACGTTGGTTTGCCCGGCGGTGCTTCAAATTACAGAAGACATCAAGAAGAAGTTAGATGCTTAACTTTTACTAATTATTTAATACCTTTATATCTAAGCAAACATAAATGAAAGCATTTTTAATTGTGGTTATCTCTCTAATTTTTTCTTCTTGTTCTAACAGTGAAAATAAGAACAGAAAAATTGACGGTTCCTTCAACAAAGAGATTGGTGATAGAATAAAAATACTCAACAAAGATAGCGTTCAGTCCGACTCTCTAAAAATTAATCCAAACGAAATTGATAGTGTTGTAAATACTTTAATTTTACTTTCTAAAGATATTGAAAACACGAGTGCCTCCATTAATAAATCCAACAGTTATTTTGATACACTTGCCAGCGAACACAGTTTTAGTCCCTACGATTTTATTAAGCTAAAAAACGGCATGCATGTAGATGATATTGCCACAACTTTAAAACAAAACGAGTTAACTTTTTTTAATAAGATATTATTAAAAAATAATAAGAGCGATCTGTTGCTGCATGCTGCACAATAAAAGAGTAAACGCCTCTCGCGAAAAGAATTATTTTATCGACAACATTTTGGCAACGTACTTACCAATAACATCAAACTCTAAATTGATAATACTACCCGGTTTAATTTGATTAAAATTTGTATGCTCAAATGTATAGGGAATAATATGTACAGAAAATGTTGTTTCAGTAGATGTAACAACCGTAAGACTTACGCCATTAATTGTAATACTTCCCTTTTCTACGGTAATAAAATTTTTTCTTTTTTCGTGCTCAAAAACAAATTCCCAACTGCCATTTAAATCTTTAACCTCAACACACTTGGCGGTTGTATCAACATGCCCTTGCACAATATGCCCGTCAAACCTACCATTTGCAGGCATACAACGTTCAATATTAACTTTATCGCCAACCTGTAAATTTCCTAAATTAGTTCGCTTTAGTGTTTCGTTTATTGCGCTTACTGTGTAATTATTACCCTCAATTTTTACTATAGTTAAGCACACGCCATTATGTGCAACGCTTTGATCTATTTTTAATTCATGCGTTAGTTTACTTGAAAAAGTAAAATTTAAATTTGTATTTTCTTTTTCAATTTTTTCAACTCTTGCAAGAGTTTCTATAATGCCTGTAAACATAAATTAAAGTTAATTCTTTTTATCTATTCTTTTAGCAACTGCTTAATTAAGCTCTCGGTGTTTTGCTTAAAAACCTCGTAATCATTGCCCGTGGCCGGTCCGCTAAACCCCGTGTGTATTTTAATTACTTGGTGTTGCTTATTTAAAAACAGTGTAGTAGGAAAAGCTGAAATTTTATTGAGTGCCGACAGCACCTCGCCGGCTTTTTCTTTACCTGTTTGCTGAGTAACTAGTATATCATAATCCATATTAAGTTTCTTTTTTAGCCGCAATAAGCGGCCTTTTGAAACCTCAAAATCGCTTGATTTTTCAAAAGCCAATGCAATAATTTCTAATCCATCATTTTTATACTGTTTGTAAACACCAGCTAAATAAGCACTTTCATCCATGCAATTCGGACACCAGCTTCCCATTACTTGTATAATAACAGGTTTGTTTGCGAATTTTTTATCGCTTAATGTTACAGTTTTTTTATTTAGATCTGGAAATGAAAAATTAATAACTGCATCTTTATTTTTTAAAAATGTAATTTCATCTGCACTTTTTAATTTAAAATCAGGGTTTTGTATAGCAGTCCAAGGCTCTTGCCAACTGGCGCCACTATAAAAAGTGCCGTTAATTTTTCCATCCACTAATTCTGCCGTAAATAAAAATGCGTGGCTTCCATCAAAGCAAGAAAGAAATAATTTATTGCCACTCTTCATGCCTTCCAAATAACGATAATCACCGGTCTCTGTTAAAAAAGTTCCGGTAACATAATCGGTTTGTTCTACATGATGAAAAACACCAATTGCTTTTGAACTATCTTTTGTATTTGGAGAAAATGTTGTTTCCCACTTCCCTTCAAAACATGGATTTGCTTTACCTGGAACAAATGCAAAACGATTGGTTTCGCCATAAACAGCTTTAAATTTTAGTTTGTTGTTTGTTGTTTTATAATAATTTATCCAAATTCCTTCCAGATTATCACCAACAAAAACTGTTTTAAATTCAGTATCAAATACCGGCATTTTAAAAATTACCGAATCGCCCTTAATAATTATTTCGTCAACTATTATGCGCTCGTCGGCATTTTTAATAATGATGGTTGGTTTTTTGCCTTTGTATTTAATGTCAAAATTAAAAGGAAGTTCTATGTTGTTTTCTTCGTTTAAAATTAAAACCCCACGGTAAGTTCCTTCTTTTAATTTTTTTGAAAACATAGAAGAAGTCAATAGAATAAAAATTAACAGATAAGCGTTTTTAAGAACTCGTACTTTAGCCACGAATTTAAGGGATGTTGCCAACTCTTTATTTTTAATTTGGTAACTAAACATTTTTGTGCTAATTCGTGTAATTAGTGGCTAAATTATTTAGCGTTACTCATTGCTGCTAAATTCGCAATTCTAAACAATAAACGAGCAGCAACGTTTGCGTCCCAATCATCGCCATCAGCACTAGGTGAAACTTCATTTATATCAAAGGCAATAATTTTTTTGCCGCTTTTTACAATTTTCTCAATTAAAAATAAAATCTGCTCAGTTTCAAACCCCCCAGCAACAGGCGTTCCGGTGTTTGGACAAAGTTTAGGATCTAAACCATCAATATCAAAACTTAAATAAATATTTTGCGGCAATTCATTAATAATTCGGTTACAAACCCTATCCCAACTATCGCCAACATATTGCGCATATTTTATATCACGATCAAAAAAAGTTTTAATTCTACCGTTACTGCTATTAATCAAATTAAGTTCTTCTTCGCAATAATCGCGAATTCCAACTTGCACTAATTTTTCTACTTGTTTTATTTTTAACGCGTTAAACATTATTGATGCATGCGAAAACTCAAAGCCTTCATAGGCATTACGAAGATCGGCATGAGCATCAATTTGCAGAATACAAAAATTTTCAAATTTTTCAGCCAATGCCTGCATCATCCCTAATGGCGTAGAGTGGTCGCCACCAATTAAACCAACAAATTTGCCTTGATTTAAAAAATGAAGTGAGCGGTTTTTAACCCAATTGTTTAACCACAAACACTCTTTAGTAATGTGTTGCGAAATTTCTTTTAGTTCTTTACTGTTTTCATCTGCTCCATTTGCCAAAGCATCAATATAACGCTCTGCAGACTGTCGCAAGTTTTCGCTTTTTGTTCTAACATCCAAATTAATCTCATCCATACCTATGCCCTTTTTCCAGGCATCTTTAACAGTTGGATCGTATAGATCTACTTGGTAACTGGCGTCAGATATAGCTTGTGGACCATCGGCCGTGCCGCCACCATAACTTACGGTTACCTCCCAAGGCACCGGAATTAAAACTGTTTCGCATTCATCCAATGTAAATGGTAAACCAAAAAGTCCATCGTTTAACTGGCCAATACCATTTGAATCAAAATTTTTTATTTTTTCTTCTTTTGTCATAATTTTAAGGTGCAATTCGTTTTGTTTTCCATTCATTATTAATTAATTCGTAGCAAATTCTATCGTGCAAGCGGCTTTTGCGGCCTTGCCAAAACTCATAATAATTTGCTTTTAAAACATATCCTCCCCAAAAATCCGGGCGTTTAATGGTTTCGGGAGTAAATTGTTTTTTTAATTCTTCAACCTTTTTTTCTAATTCCTCGCGTGAAATTAATTGTTGACTTTGATTACTTGCCCACGTACCAATTTTAGATTCGTAAGGTCTGTTATTATAATAAGCGTCGGCTTGCGCTGCGGTGCTTTTTTCAACAACGCCTTCTATTCGTATTTGCCGTTCTAGCTGAGGCCAAAAAAAAGTTAAGCAGGCGTTTGGGTTATTAGCCAAATGCTGGCCCTTAGTTGAATTATAGTTTGTGTAAAAGAAAAAATTATTGTTTTGAAATTCGCGCAAATAAACAATGCGTGAAGAAGGTTTGCCTTGTGGAGAAACTGTGGCTAAATTAACCGCTTGAAACTCTTCTATTTTTGAATCAACAGCTTGTTGCAACCACAATTCAAATTGAAGATCGGGGTTTTTATTCACCTCTGCTTCGCTTAAAGTGCCTTTAGTAAAATCTTCTCGTAATTTAACGATGTGGCTTCTTAAATCATCCATAGTGTAAAGATAGAGAGAAATTTGACTCCAGAAAAAAGAGCCGCAGATTTCGCTGATTACGCAGAAAATTGTTTCAGAATTAAATTAAATCATAAAAATCTGAGGGATCCGTGAAATTTGCGGCTAATCTAAAAGATCAGATTTCGTTTGCTAGCCAACTCTTTTGCTTCGATGGTTTGTACTTGTATTACCTCAGGAATGGTTTTTAATTTATCAATAATCTTAAATTGATAATTATGAAGGTCTTCGCCTTTTAATAAAATAAAATAATCTGTTTTTGGTAACTCTTTAATCAACTTTACGCTTTCGTCAACATCTACACTGCCAAACAAATCGTTTGTTTTTAAATCGTTTAAATTTGGTTCTTCAAAGTTACTGGTGTTAGGGATAAGATAGTATTCAATACCTAAGGCATTATCTAAAAAATGGTAAAGCGAAAATTTAAACACTTTTCCATCCTTTAAATTAAAAGGCAAATAATCGCTAAGCAATAAATTAATTTTTAGCGCCTCATTAACTGCACTAGTTACGTGATATTGATTTTCTAAACACACAAGGCCTATTAGCACAAAGTCAAAATCATCTTCGCTTGTATTTAAAACATATTTAGCCAATTTCTTTTTGTAATTCCTCTAGGGTAAGTTGTGCCGCCTTTTGCTCTGCAACGCGTTTACTAAAATTTTCGAATTTTATATAGGGTTTTTCGTTAATTAAAACCTGAATAACATATAATTTATTTGCTCCTTGCTTTTCTTCGCTTAACAATCGATACTCTAATAATAGTTTGTTTTTTTGGCAATGAATTTGGAGTTGACTTTTAAAATCACTGTCTGTGTTAACCAATTCACTAATATCTATATGAAACTTTATTATTTTTGACGAGATAAATTTTTTAGTTTTTTCGTAACCAAGGTCGAGATAAACGGCGCCAATAAAGGCTTCAAAAGCATCTCCATAAGCGCTTGATTTTAGTTTTTCGTCTTTTGTTAGGTTAGCTTTTAATTGTGCATTAAAACCAAATTTTATAGATAGTTCTTTTAAATTTTGGCCGTTTACAATTTTGCTTCGAAGTTGGGTTAAAAAACCTTCGTCTTTATAGGGATAAATTTTAAAAAGATGTTCGGCAATTACAGCGCCTAAAACAGCATCTCCTAAAAACTCTAATCGCTCGTTACTAATTGGATTACCATCTCTTTTAGCGGCAGCGCTACTGTGAAGAAATGCTTGATGATATAATGCTAAATTTTTTGGGCTAAAACCAATAGTGGTTTTTATCCATGCTTTAAAATCCTTATCGCTTTTAGTTTTTTTAAAATTAAATTGCGATAATAATTTTTTTATGGCCAAAACTTTATGGTTTAAATTTTTTGATCACAACAGCTGCATTATGACCACCGAAACCAAATGTATTGCTAATAGCCACATTAACTGTGCGCTTTTGCATAGTATTAAACGTAAGGTTTAATTTTGGGTCTATTTCCGGGTCTGGAGTAGTGTGATTTATTGTTGGTGGGATAATATCATTTTTAACAGCTAAAATAGCTGCAATACCTTCAATTGCACCAGCAGCGCCAAGTAAATGGCCTGTCATACTTTTTGTTGAACTGATGTTTAATTTATAAGCATGCTCGCCAAAAATATTTACAATGGCTTTTAACTCAGCAGTATCGCCAAGTGGAGTGCTGGTTCCATGTGTATTAATGTAATCTACTTCTGTTGGATTAACTCCTGCATCTTTTAATGCTCGGTTCATTACTAAAGTAGCGCCTAAGCCTTCAGGATGTGGTGCAGTAATATGGTGAGCATCGGCACTCATTCCTCCGCCAATAATTTCGGCATAAATTTTTGCGCCACGAGCTAAAGCATGTTCCAGTTCTTCTAAAACAATAGCTGCGCCACCTTCACCTAAAACAAAGCCATCTCTGTCTTTATCATAAGGGCGTGATGCTTTTGCGGGATCGTCATTTCTAGTACTCATAGCTTGGCAAGCGTTAAAACCACCAATACCACTTTCGTTAATAGCAGCTTCACTTCCGCCACTAATAATAGCGTTAGCTTTACCTAAACGAATGTAATTAAAAGCATCTATTAAGGCATTTGTAGAAGAAGCACAAGCCGAAACAGTAGTAAAATTTGGACCTCTTAATCCAAAGCGAATTGAAATGTGACCACTGCAGATATCAGCAATCATTTTTGGGATAAAGAAAGGATTAAAACGAGGGGTGCCATCACCTTTTGCAAAAGCAAAAGTTTCGTTTTGAAAAGTATCTAACCCTCCAATACCGCTTCCCCAAATAACTCCAATTTCGTTTTTATCAATGCCTTCAGCATCAAGTCCACTGTCTGCAAATGCCTGAACAGATGCTGCAATACCATAATGAGAATAAGCATCTAAACGTTGAGCTTCTTTTCTGTCAAAATAATCTTCTAACTTAAAACCTTTTA
>Ga0066445_1000463_pt1 | contig 11563 bp, 8 predicted proteins | sample LakWasMet67_HOW9_2_FD_59533 | JGI IMG/M metagenome (GOLD analysis project Ga0066445, IMG submission 59533) | Freshwater sediment methanotrophic microbial communities from Lake Washington under simulated oxygen tension - Sediment Metagenome 67_HOW9 | ecosystem: Environmental > Aquatic > Freshwater...
CATGATTACCGCTTACATCCAAATCATTTGATGTTGTTGTACCGCAAACAATAATTCCACCATCATTTGTAGGAATAATTGACTTAGCATCCTCATCAACACTTCCTCCAAAATTCTTTTGCCATTCGATCACACCAATATTATTTATTTTTACAAGCCAATTATCATAAGCACCATTGCTGGATGTTTTATCTCCATCAACAGAACTTGAGCTCCCTGAAATTAAATACCCACCTTCTGCAGTTTGTAGAATTGAATTTGCATGATCAAACAGCGATCCGCCGTAAGACTTTTTCCATTGTATCATACCTAGATTGTTTAATTTAACAATCCAATAATCATCATTGCCATGATTATCTGCAACATCGCCATTTACAGAATTTGAATAACCACAAACAATATATCCTCCATCAGTTGTTTCTATAGCATCCTTTGCATAATCATCACCATTTCCGCCTAAACACTTTTGCCATTGAATTACGCCGATACTATTTATTTTTACGATCCAATAATCGTTTGAACCATTATTGCCAGTCACATCGCCATTATTTGAATTAGAAGAACCGCAAAAAATATAACCGCCATCTGAGGTAGCCTTAATAGGTCCCCCACTTTCGAAGCCGCTACCACCGTAAGAACGCTGCCATTGGATAGAGCCAGCAGAATTTATCTTTACAACCCAATAATCGAAAAGTCCATGATTTCCGCTAACATCAAAATCGGTAGAACTTGAATAACCACTAATTATGTAACCGCCATCAGGGGTTAAAGAAATATAATGAGCGTTATCTTCGGCACTGCCTCCGTATGAATTTTGCCATTGAATAATACCGGTACTATTAATTTTTACGATCCAGAAATCAGAATCTCCATGATTGCCGGTTTCATCCCCATCGTTGGAAGAACCTATTCCGCATAAAATAAAACCGCCGTCGGGTGTTTGTTTAATACAAGTTCCTACTTCATAATTTGTTCCACCATATGTTTTTTGCCATTGAAGTACACCGTTGTTATTTGTTTTAATTACAACATAATCGTCTATTCCATGATTTCCGGAAATATCCCCATCATTTGACTCGGTATTTCCAAGTAGCACATAGCCATTATCAAATGCGGTTTGTTGGATAGAATATCCAAAATCAAAACTACTGCCCCCATATGTTTTTTGCCATTGAATAGCAGGGGCCTGAGCAAAATATCCGGCAACCAAAAAAGTAAAAATATATACGCCAAAATATCTATTAATACAGATCATTGTAAATTCAATTAAATATCAAATAAACACCAAAGCCTGCTAAATAGCCCAATATGGCTAGGAGAGAAATGTTTTTTAAATACCAACCAAAACTAATTTTTTCTATACCCATAGCAACTACGCCTGCCGCAGAACCAATAATTAACATACTTCCACCGGTACCACTGCTATAAGCAAGCAAGTGCCAAAAAGAACTATCTACGGCGAATTCTGTAATTGAATACATCCCCTGGTATGCGGCAACTAAAGGAACGTTATCAATAATAGCACTCATAAAACCGGTTAATACCAAAATTGTATTTTGAGAGCTAAACGTACTGTTTAAACTATTTGCTAGACTAGTTAGTACACCGCTCCTTTGCAAGGCAGAAATACTTAACAAAATTCCTAGAAAAAATAAAATACTTGGCGTATCAATATTTCTTAATGCAAATGCTACAGAAAAATTTTGTTTATCTACATCGTCTCTTTTTCCATTTTTAATTTCGGTAATACACCACATTATTCCTAAACCAAATAAAACACCCATAAATGGTGGAATATGAAACAGTACTTTAAAAATTGGCACTGCTATTAATACAAGCAGGCCGGTAATTAAAATAAAAACAGAATTACTACTTTTTGCACTATCCATCTTAATTTCTGGAATTACCAAAGCATCTACTAATTTTTGTTTTTTAATAATCAAATACAAAACAACTAAAGGAATTAATAAATTTATAATACTAGGCAATAACAATGCTTTTATTAAACTTATGCTGGTTACTTGGCCGCCAATCCATAACATAGTAGTAGTAACATCCCCAATTGGACTAAAGGCACCACCCGCATTAGCAGCAATTACAACCATACCGGCAAACAACAAACGTAATTTTCCTTGGGGTAATAATTTACTTAATAACGAAACAATTAAAATAGTAGTGGTTAAATTATCCAACACTGCCGAAAGTATAAATGTTACTATGGCAATTATCCATAACAAACTCATAGGTTTTACTTTTGTGAGTTGTTGTGTAATAACATCAAAACCTTGGTGGGCATCAATTAACTCAACAATTGTCATGGCCCCCATTAAAAAAAACAAAATGCCCGAAATTTCAGAAACATGGTGCATTAATTCTTCATTTAAAAGATGGGGCTCTGCAGAAAACCACATAACTAAAATCCAACTTAAAACCCCAGAAAATAAAGCAATTGCTGCTTTATTGATATTTACAACATGCTCAAAGGCAATAAGAGAATAGGCAATTATAAAAACAAGTATTAATAAAGTACTAAGCATTTAATGTATTTTTTAAATCTTTAATATACGCATTTAAATGCAATAAACGTGTGCCATACCAGCTAAAAACTTCACCATCTACAATAACAATTTTAGAATTTGGAAGTACTCGTTTAAGATCATTTACATGCTCTTGTTTAAATGGAAAAGGTTCGCTCGATAAAAAGCAAAACTCAGGCTGTGCTTTTTGTAAAGCTATTTCATCAACTTCGGGGTAACGCTCTAAATGAGAAAAAGCATTTTTTAAACCTATATAATTTAAAACAAAATCAATAAACGTGTTTTTCGCGGCAAGCATATAAGGTTTGTTCCAAATAAAATAAGCTACTGTTTGCGAAGAAAACAAATCCTTTAGCTCTGATAAAGATGTTCTAACATCGGCCACAATTTTTTCCGTCTCTTTTTCTTTTCCCAAAATGTTGCCCAATTGCGTCATCATATCAAACGAATCGTCAAATGTGCAAATATCACTCATCCAAACATTAAATTCTTTTTGCAGTAATTCAATGTCTGTGCGCTCATTCTCTTCTTTATTTCCAATAATAAGGTCTGGTTTTAATGCCCTGATTTTTTTGATATCTAATTTTTTTGTTCCTCCCACGCGCTCAACGCCTCTATACATTTCATCTGGATGAATACAAAACTTAGTAATTCCAACCAATTCGTTACCCAAACCAATATGCCATAAAAATTCAGATTGCGATGGCACAATAGAAATAATACGCACAGGCTTTTTAGCCAATTTAAGAGTAGTTCCTATTTGATCTTTATATACCAACATATTAAACAAAAATAAGCTTTATTTAAAAAATATGGCCGGTATTTATATGTTAACTCTTGGTATATTTGCAGCGGTTTGACAAACGCGCTAAAAGGACATATTGCTTTATTTGCTGCACAGGTTGTTTATGCACTTAACTATTCTATTGCAAAAGGATTAATGCCAAATTTTATTGGCCCATTAGCATTAGTATTTTTAAGAATAACAGGTGCCTGTATTTTATTTTGGATATTATCTTTATTTGTTAAAACACAAAAAGTAGAAAAAGCAGATATGCTAAAACTACTTTGGTTGGCTTTATTTGGCGTGGTGATTAATCAAGTATTTTTTATTTGGGGCTTAAGCTTAACGCATCCTATAAACTCTGCTATTATAATGGTTTCTAACCCTATTATTGTTTTTATTTTTACTTTATTTATTTTAAAAGAACGCATTACCATTTTAAAAGTAAGTGGCTTAACACTTGCCATTGCAGGCGCTTTAATGCTTTTGTTTTTTAAAGGAAATTTTGATTTTGGCAGCGAAACCATGATGGGTGATTTAATGACATTAGTAAACTCAACCTCTTGGGCGATTTTTGTGGTAATGGTAAAACCCATTATGCAAAAATACAATGCCGTTACTGCCATGCGTTGGATGTTTTTATTTGGAAGCGTTTACATTTTGCCAATTGGCCTAAATGATATGTTACACACTAACTGGCACTTATTTACACCACATGCTATTTTTGCAACTTGCTTTGTTGTAATTGCCACTACCTTTTTTGCGTATTTACTAAATATATATGGTCTACAATCGCTTAGTCCTTCTACAGTGAGTATGTACATTTACTTACAACCATTTTTAGCCTCTATTTTTGCTATCTTTATGGGAGAAGATAAGTTAACTACCATAAAAATAATTTCGGGAATTTTAATAATTTTCGGACTGTATCTGGTGAACAAAAAAACCAAAAAATTAAATTATGATTAAATCAATGACAGGCTTTGGTAAAGCCATTTTAGAATTAGAAGACAAAACAATTACTGTAGAAATTCGTTCTTTAAACAGTAAGGGAGCTGATATTAGTTTGCGCTTATCATCCGGCTTAAGAAGTTATGAATTAGAACTAAGAAACGATATAGCAAAACAATTAGAACGCGGTAAAATTGATTTAAGCATTTATATTGAATCAAAAAAAGCAGAAACACCGGTAGAAATAAATATTGAATTGGCTAAAAGTTACCACGATCAATTAAAAAATTTAGCAATAGAGCTAAACGAGCCAATTGGCGAGGCTTTAGCGCAGGTATTAAAATTTCCGGATGTTTTAAAAAGCGAACGTAAAGAAACTGATGAGAATGAATGGAAACAAATTAAACAGTGTGTTAATGATGCCATTTTGCAGTTAAATAATTTTAGAGATATGGAAGGTCTTTCGCTAAAAAAAGATTTTGAAGAGCGCTTAACTAAAATTGGTAACTGCTTAGAAGAAATTAAAACATTAGACCTTATTCGTATTAATTCGATTAAAGACAGAATAAGAAATAACATTGCAGACGTAATTGGAAAAGGTAAAATAGATGAAAATCGTTTTGAACAAGAATTAATTTACTACGTTGAGAAATTAGACATTAACGAAGAAAAAGTGCGTTTAAAAACACATTTAGATTACTTTATTGAAACCTGCAATGAGGTTGCTCCGGGAAGAAAACTAAATTTTATTAGTCAGGAAATTGGCCGCGAAATAAATACGATTGGCTCTAAAGCTAACGATGCGCAAATGCAAAAATTAGTGGTATTAATGAAAGACGAATTAGAGAAAATTAAGGAGCAGGCGAATAACGTTTTATAAAATTATAGATATTTAGCCACAGATTGCACAGATTTTCACAGATAATATTTAATAAGCAAATTTAATTATCAGAAAAAAATCTGCGTTATCAGCGAAATCTGTGGCTAATAGTTTAGGGTGCTTACACCCCAATCTTCTCATCCACAATTTTTAAAATTGCAGCCTCGGTAGCAATTGTTTTTTGTTCTATTTCTTTTCCTTTTGCAAGAATATCATTTACAAACGTTTTATCGTTATAACCACTGGCATTAATTCTAACATTCATAAAAGCACCCATTACAGCACTGCGAGCGCACAAAGCACCTACACCGGCATCACTCACCGAATTTGGATTTCCGATCTCAGCCATTGCTTTTATAATTTCTAAGCTATCGTAGCTTAATTGCATTACTTTAAAGGGCACTTCAATGGCAAATTTTGTTGCGCTTTGAATAGCATCTGTGCGTAATTTCTTTTCTTCGTCAGTAGATTTAGGTAATGAAAAAGCGGTCATTATTTTATTAAAAGCCGCAGTATCTGCGTCCACTAAACGTACTAATTCATTTTTAATTTTTTGTCCTTTCTCGGCCCAATTACTAAACGCTTCCCATTTATCATCCCAACCTTTTTTATGTGAACTTAAATTAGCAACCATAGTTGCTAACGAAATTCCTAAACTACCAACATAAGCAGATATAGAGCCACCGCCGGGTGCCGGACTTTCACTTGCAGTTTCATCTGCAAATTCGGCCAAATTCATGCTTATTAATTTTGAGTCTGCTTTGTCTTTTAATAAATATTCTATAATTCTTTCTTCGGGTTTAAATGGCGCTAACTCATCTAAACCCATCGATTTTACTGCTATTTTAATTAATTCACTTTCGCTCACACCAACGGAACGTTGTTGCTTTTTTAGAAAATAAATTCCAGCATCTAATAACGATTTTAATGGAATTAATCCAACCAACTCAGAACCCGTAACACGAATACCACGTTCTGTAGCCTTTTTACACACTTCATCAAATGCAATGTGCACAGGGGTTACATTAATATTTGTTAAGTTCATCGAAATTTGACAAACACCATATTCTTCAATATACCAACCAATTGCTTTTACAGATTTTAAAGTTCCGGGCATAGACTTTGGAGAACCATCTGCATTTAAAACAATTTTTCCGGTTAACGAATTTCCTTCTCTCACAACGCGTCCGGCTTCTCTTACATCAAATGCTATAGAGTTTGCTCTGCGTGTTGATGTTGTATTTAAATTAATATTATAAGCCACTAAAAAATCTCTTGCGCCAATTACTGTTGCGCCTCGTAATACATCATATTCAACCGGACCAAAATCCGGTTTCCACTCGGGTAATTTTATTTTTTTGAAAAAACCTTCGTACTCACCATTTCTAATTACCGAAAGGTTGCTTCGGTTTTTATTAGGCTGCGCTTCTTCATATAAATAAACGGGAATCTTTAACTCCTCACCTACTCTTTTTCCTAATTCTTGCGCATACTTAGCAGTTTCCTGCATAGTAATATTACTAATTGGAATTAAGGGACAAACATCTGTTGCGCCCATTCGTGGATGTTCGCCTTTGTGTTTGCTCATATCAATTAACTCACCTGCTTTTTTTATGGCAAGAAAAGCAGCGTCAATAACGCTTTTAGGATTGCCTACAAACGTTACTACTGTTCTGTTAGTTGCTTTACCCGGATCTACATTTAATAATTTCACACCATCAACACTTTCAATTACATCTGTAATTTGTTTAATAATGTTCATATCAACCCCTTCACTAAAATTGGGCACACATTCTATTAATTGTTCCATAATCAACTATTTTTTAGATAACAATATCAGTTTATCAATAAAGTATTTTGCGCTTGAACAGTTAGGGTGACATGCAGCTCGTTCAAATGAAAATCCACTTTTAACCATCAAATTAGCTAAATATCTTTTGTTCTTTACAAAGCCTCTGTTTGTTTTCTCAAGTTTAATTCTCCATATTTCATTAAAAGGATGTTCAATGACTTCCGGAAATTCACAAGAAGCAATGTTCGCTCCTATGAAATTTTTCATAGCCACATTATCAGCTAAAAACCAAGACTCTATTTCTCTTTTTGCAATAATACAAATTTGATTTTCATTTGGAGATATTCTTGCCTTAGTTTCAGTTACACATTTATCAGCATCTTGGTCAGTAAGAATAATAATTTGATTTGCACCTTTACTAATTAAAATTTCCGAAAATTCTTTTCTTTTATGTGGAAGTAAATTATTATTTCCTGATACATTAATAACTTCTGGCACAAATTCAACTCCCAAATTATTAAGAAAATTTTTAAATTCAGCCGATTCTAAAAGGATTTTTTCAGTATCGCCTTCTACAATGAAACCAAACTTTACCATGGGATTCCTCCTCCAATAGCATTAGTTAAAAGTGCTTCATCCATCTTCAGTCCTTTTAGATCCATTCCTTGAATTTGTTTAATTTTAGTTTCACCTTCCTCTTTATCAACTAAAATAATTTCTTCAGAAGTTAATTCTGAAACGATACTCTGAGAATGAGTATTTAACCAAATAAAGTGCCCTTTTTCTTTACACTGTTGTCTGAAAATATTAACTAATTCTCTTACAACTTTAGGATTCAAGCCGTTTTCAGGCTCTTCAATACATAAAAATTGTGGTTCGTCAGTTTGATAAAGTGCAGTAAGAATAGCAATTATATTATACGTTCCATCAGAAATTATTTTTTTTGTAAGAGGTTTTTGAAGTCCTTTTTCGTAAATAAGTAAATTATTTGAACCGCTTAACTCTTCGGTTTTTATATCAATACTTTTAAATCCTGGTATTAACAATTCCAGCCAATTTATTATTTCAAAACTTTTATCTTGATTTAATAAAACTCTTTTTAATACTTGTTCTAAATTTTCACAAGATAAAGACAATCTTTTATCATCATCGAATGCCAATTTTTGTATTTTTTCATTCCCAACAAAAATTCTTGAAAAAGTATTGAAAAATTGTAAATATTCATCAGTTTCCCAATAAACATGAAGATTATCTTTTTTATATAATTCTTTTGAGGAGCTGTCATCAAAAAAACCACTTGAACCTGCACTTATTCCTCCATCCTCTGGAATATTTAAATTAATATATCCATTAAATTTTTCAAAGCTCATTTTGAAATTATGTGTTGAACTCTTATCTATTTTTGTAATATTATAGTTATTTATATCTGTAAATAGCCTTATTATATCCCGGCTTAAATTGTGTGAAAGGGTTGTGTAAAATTCTAATGCTTCAAAAATATTTGACTTTCCGGCAGCATTTGGCCCAACAAATACTGTAAAAGGATTAGGATTTTTAATACTAATCTCTTTTATAGATTTATAATTTTTAATATTAAGTTCCTTAATTATCATAGTTAAATATTACAAATTTTCTACTTGAACCCACACAATTTATTTAAAAAAATTCAATTTATAAAGCTAACAAAATTTGGAAAAACCGCAAAACTCAAATTACAAACTCATCCTGGTTAAAGGAATACAATTTAAATCGGAAAACTCGTTCATTAAAAATTTATAGTATCCTGTTATCCCAATCATAGCAGCATTATCGGTACAATATTCAAACTTTGGAATAAAGGTTTTAATTTTTAATTCTCCCTCTAGATTTTTTATTTGCTTTCTTAATTCGCTATTAGCCGATACACCGCCGGCAATTGCCAAATGCTTAATACCCGTTTCTTTTAGTAAGTTTTTAGCGTTCTTTAAAAGCACTTCAATTAAATGGTGTTGGTAAGAGGCACAAATATCATTTAAATTTTCTTTTATAAAATTTTCATTTTTTTGAAGGTTGTTTTGTACAAAATATAAAAAAGAGGTTTTTATGCCGCTAAAACTATAATCATATCCCGGAACATGTGAAGTAGAAAATTTAAATTTGTTACAATCCCCTTCCTTGGCAAACTTATCAATTAACGGACCACCCGGATAAGGCAAACCCAAAATCTTAGCCGCTTTATCAAAAGCCTCACCAACGGCATCATCAATGGTTGACCCCAAAATTTCAAAACTTAAATAATCAGAAATTTTAACTAATTGTGTATGTCCGCCACTTACTGTTAAACATAAAAAAGGAAAAGAAGGAAATTCCTGATCTTCATCATCTTTAATAAAATGAGCTAAAATATGGCCTTGCATATGATTTACACCCACTAAAGGAATGTTTAACGACATGGCTAACGATTTTGCAAAGGATAAACCCACTAACAAACTACCCATTAACCCGGGCCCTACGGTAACCGCAACAGCATTTAATTGATCTAATGTAATGTTTGCCACCTTTAAGGCTTCCTGTAAAACAGGTACAATGTTTTTTTGATGATCGCGGCTGGCTAATTCAGGTACAACGCCACCATATTTTTCGTGAATTTTTTGATTTGCAGTAATATTAGACAACACTACATTATTACACAAAATTGCGCAGGAAGTATCGTCGCAACTGCTTTCTATAGCTAATATGTAGGTGCTTAATTTTTGCATTTTTTTAGATTTGTAAAACAAATTTTGGCTTATCTTTATAGCAAAGCCATAATTTGCTCAAAGTTACAAGAATATTTTTTAAAACACTTGGTGTACTTACTCTTCTAATAATTTTATTGGGTGTTAGTCTTTACTTTGCCATTCAATCACATACTTTTCAAACCTGGCTAGGCCAAAAAGCCAGCACCTATCTAAGCCAAGAATTAAATAATAAAGTAAGCGTAAAAACTATCAGTTTAGATTTTTTTAAAAACGCAAGCTTAGAAGGTGTTTTTATAAGCGATAAAAACAATGATACGATATTTAAGGGTGATCTTTTAGTGGACATTAATACGTTAGATTATGAAAACCAAAAAGTAGATATTAAAAAGATTACTTTAAGAAATTCAACAGCAAAACTTATTAAATCAAAAACAGACTCCCTTTTCAACTTTCAGTTTATAGTAGATTATTTTGACACTGGAGTAAAAGACACAACTACAACCAAAACAAAATGGGATATACAACTGGGTGATATTTTTTTAGAAAATGTAAATTTTATTTATAGGGATGATAGAAAAAACACACTTGTTACACAAAACATGAATTTTAATAATTTAAACTTTAGCAAAATTTACGGTAAATTTTCAGGGCTAAAATTTGAAAAAGACACCATTTTTGTAAACGTTACAAACTTTAAAACCAAAGAGCAATGTGGCTTTGTTTTAAATGATTTAACAACAGCAGCAAAAATTAGCAGTGCAGAATTGTTATTAACCAACCTGCACATTAACACTCCTAAATCAAACATTAATGGCAATGTAAATTTTTATTACACTGCCTGGGATGATTATTCTGATTTTATTAATAAAATAAAAATAAAGGCATTTTTAGAAGATAGCACCCATGTTGCTATACAAGACATTGCAAGATTTACAAGTGAGTTAAATGGGTTAAATGAAACCGTTTATTTGGCAGGAAAAGTGAATGGTTACGTTAACGATTTTACTTTAGAGGAGTTTAAATTAAATTACGGAAAACATACCTCGTTTATTGGTAATCTAACTCTTACAGGATTGCCGGATTTTAGCACAAGCTTTTTACACTTTAATGCGAAAGAAATTTCAACTAGTTATTCAGACATTATTCGAGTTCCGAATTACCCATTTTATAAAAACGAAAAATTAAAGTTACCCATAGAATTAAAACGTTTAGGCACAATTTCCTATCAAGGTAAATTTGATGGTTTTGTAACAGACTTTACCACCCATGGTAAATTTAAAACCGGACTCGGAAATTTAGTAACCGAACTAAGTATAAAAATTGGCAAAAAACCTGAAAACTTTGCCTACCACGGAAAATTAAAAACTTCTGATTTTGATATTGGAACACTTTTTGGAATAAAAAATTTTAATTCACTCTCGTTAAATACAGAAATAAAAGGAAAGGGACTAACTTTAAAATCTTTAAACGCCGATGTTGAAGGTCAAATTTTAAATATTAATTATAACAATTACTCCTACAAAAACATAAAATTAAATGGTAACATTAAAGAAAAGCTGTTTAATGGCTTATTAACCAGTAACGACCCAAATGCAAATTTTGATTTTAACGGAAACATTAACTTTAAAAATAGTGTTCCTGAAATGGATTTTATTTCTACGGTAAACAATATAGATCTTAAAAAATTAAATTTCACAACGCAAGAAGCCAAAATAGCCACACAAATTTTAATTAATTTAAAAGGAGATAATTTAAATAACATTTCCGGTACGGTTAATTTTGATGGTACAGAATATGAAAATTCAGTAAAAAAATATAAGATCAGTACCTTTGATTTAAAACTTGATCAATCAACAATAGATAAAAAAATTCTACTTAACTCTAACTATTTTAATTTAA
>Ga0066445_1000464_pt1 | contig 11554 bp, 11 predicted proteins | sample LakWasMet67_HOW9_2_FD_59533 | JGI IMG/M metagenome (GOLD analysis project Ga0066445, IMG submission 59533) | Freshwater sediment methanotrophic microbial communities from Lake Washington under simulated oxygen tension - Sediment Metagenome 67_HOW9 | ecosystem: Environmental > Aquatic >...
TCCCAAATCTCCTTATCATATTCATTCGCCCAAATGACATCAAAACCTGCTTTTGAAAATCCTAAATCGAGCCCGCCTGCTCCTGCAAAAAATGAGACAATTTTCATATATATTAAATTAGTACATTAGTGTGTTTGATTTATTGACTAAAGCAAAATTACAAGTTAATTAGGAATCGTCCTAGCGTAATCTAAAGTCTACATTCAAATATAATCTAATTTATGAACATTAAGGCTCAATTTGGTAAAAATACTCGGGAAATCAGGACCCACAGAGGCATTTCTCAGGAAAAGCTAGCCGATTTATCGGGTCTTCACCGAACGTATATTAATTCAATAGAGAATGGCAAGCGTAACGTCTCAATCGAAAATATTGAGAAAATCGCGAAGTCCCTTAATGTAAAAATTACTGACTTTTTTAAAGAAATATGAAGCAAAATAATTCAGACCAAAACGGCAGAGCTCTCGAGTACGAAATCGTGAGGAATATAATTTCAGGGCTTAATGCGATTCCAGACAAGGACACTATTGCCGATCAGGAAAGGGATCACATAAAATTTGATACACTTTCTGACGATTTAAAAAGTCGTTTTACTAAAGCTGGAGTAGCGATAGTTGATTGGGTGAAGAATAGGAAGAAGATTTCAAAAGGTGAAACCATTAAGGTTATCCGCCTAAAGGATAATGCTGCAAAAGCTGGTGATGTAACAGATATTAGACTTGAATTCGATGGGGATGACGTGCTCAATTTATCAATTAAGCATAATCATTCGGCATTGAAACACCAGCGACCGGGTGCCTTGCCCCAACAATTAGGTTATTTAAAAAGTTCAACAGAATCAATTAAGTACCGAGAAGAATACTCAAAATTGGCACTTGCATTTTTAGCTCGCTCAAAACAGAAATTACCCACTGCAAAATTATTTAATGAACTAAAGGAGGTGGATGGAGATTTCATTAACATTGAGCTATACGAACCAATGTGCAAACTTGTGGCTGATTTTCTGAACAAAAATGGTCAGAAGGAATTCGCAGAGTATTTTTTCAAGTTTTTAGTTGGCAACATAAATTTTCATAAAATTATTGTTTTCGGTAGTACAATGGAAGTATATTGTTACGCAGATATTGCAAGCCCAAAATCCTTAAAAGCTGAAGTGCATGAACGAAGTTATGTAAAAGTTTCATTTTCAAATGGCTGGAATATTAGTATGCGTTTGCATACTGCGTCAAGTCGCCTTGCTGGGGTATCACTAAAATTTGACACACAACCTATTAATATTTCAATACCGAAATCAAATTTCAATTTATAATGGGGAGTAAGGTCTATTTTGAATCGCCAATAAATTATCCAAATAAATTTGATTTTTATGATGTAGGATCTACTCCTAATCTTTTGAAATCTTTACTTGATGTTCTTGATAATTGCAAAAATACCTGCAAGGAAATATATCTTAGCTTTTATTTATTTAATAATTCGTTTATAAATGATAAACTTACTGAGCTAGCGTTATTAGGGATTACAGTTAATGTAGTGACAATACCCATTGAAGGTTATGATGCAAGTAGCCCAAAGGATATCAGAGATTTGGAAACTAGAAACATTCTCTTTAACGGCACAAAATATTCTATTGCAAGACATATTTTTGGAACTCACTTTAAAAAGAAAGTACCAAATTTTAATTTCTCAATTTTTCCGCACATTTATTTACGCTCTGAAAATGTTAAAACTTTTTCTCGTGGAAATATGCCATATTCACTCCATATAAAATCCTTTTTGTTAGTGAACAAGGATGGAACAAGTACTCTAGGAATGTCGTCCTCAAATTTTGCAGTAAGAGATTTAGTTAAAGAAGAAAGTCTACTCATCGTTGATGCAGACCTTCAAACAACAGATGTTAATCTTGAGTTTTACAAGTCTTTATTATTGTGTTCAATTCCTATCAGCGAGTTTGATTTCAATGGCGATTATACTAATTATAAAGTGGTTAGTAATAAAAATTCATGTTCTGAAAAATTAATGTTTATTGCTCCATTTTATAAGAATTCAGGTTTTTCAGTGGAGGACAGAATATGTGAATTACTTATTTCAGCAAAGAAGTCTATTAAGATTGTGGGTCAGCACATCTGCCCGATAAATTATACTTACCAAGGTAAGTGGAATAGTTCGAGCGTTAATGCTATTGAAGAAAGAAGTTCCTTGCTGCCAATAATAATCGAGAAATGTAAGGAAGGTCTATGCGTAGAATTCTTATCACAAACATTTGCTTCTGGAGACCCAAAAGAAGATTCAAAATATCGTAATCCGGCAAATACAAGCTCATTCGTGACATTTTATAACTCTCTCAAGAATTGTAAGGATGTTTCATATTATGTGAATGAAAACATCCATAGTAAATATATTATTATTGATGACACTCAAGTTATATATACATCATTCAACTATACTCCAACCCAATTTATATATTTGGACCAAGTATCAATAGATAATTTTAAAAATAATCCGGGTAAGTCATATCATGGTATATATTCGGAAGTAGGGCAATTTTTCTTAGTGTCAGATATTGAGTGTGTTACAAACTTTGTACAAAATTTCACAGATTTAATTACAAGACAAGCTACAGTAAAGGTTTTACCAAAATCGTAAGCGATTTTATTTTGGAAAAAACCCCCTCCTTGAGCTATCAGTATCACTTCGGAATTGAATGAAATTGATTTTACTTATAACATCACTTTCAGGAATTTTATTGTCTAAAATAATAACTTGCCTGTCTTCTTTTATTTTTATTAAATCGTTAAAAAACGCATGTTGCATATCAGGGTTTATTTCATCGTCAGTCTCTCTTTTTTGGTTATTGTGATATGTTGTTAAAGGCGAGTCTAATAGTATAAACCCTGAATGCGGTTTCTTGTGTTGTATACAAAAATCAAGCAGTCCGAATGTAAATGCAGAATAAGACAATGCTCTCACTCCTTTACCATGTGTATTACGCCCTCTGCCAGAAATTACTAGATCGAATATATTATGGTCATTATTAAATTCGGTAGATGTAAGTCCAGGAAACTTCCAATTTTTCAAGTATTTTCCCGCAGAATCTGCAAATGTCTTTAGAGTTGAATATCCTAAATCTACTTTTGCTTCCTCATTTTTTGGTTTTGATTTCAACTCTTTATCAAGTGATTCTTTATCAAAGAAGAGTTTTGTTATATCTCCCTTTGCTGTCAATATCTCTTGTTCAATTTTATTATAGCTAATTAGTTGACTAATTTGATTTTTGAAATTTTGCTGTAATGGAATTAGTTCTGAATTTAATTCTTTATTTAAATCAGATAATTCATTCTCGAGCTTTGCAATAATAATTTCATTTGCTTTTTTCTCTCTCTCAGTGACCTTAACAGTTTCGTCTAGGTCTTTTAACTTTATAGCAATTTTTTGTCCTTCAATTTTTACGGATTCTCCAATGGCTTTATTCTCTATATTATCGGCAAGACATTTCAAATGCTGTTCATCCATGTGTGTTCCGCAGATAGGGCAATCCTTTGTAATTAGTTGCTTAAACAAAAATTCTCCCTCCAAAATAAAATTAAGTCTGTTTAGATCATTCTTATAATGTTCTTGTAGCAAATGAAATCTTTTTAAGATTTCATTATTTTGCAAATTAGATGACTTAATTGTTTGTAGCTCTGTGAAATTAATTTCTCTTCTCGCAGTCAGTTCTTCAATTCTTTGCGTTGAAGATTCTAACTTTTCAAGAAGTTGTGCGACCTTTAAATTAATTTCTTCAGCAGTTAAATTCGATAATGAATCTTGTAGAGTTTCAATTGTTCTGTTTTTTGATAGAACTAATGCGTCAATAAATTCCATCTTGCCCTTAATTCGGCTTTCAAAAACTTTTTTTTCCTCTTTTTCAACTAATTCATTGTCATAATTTCCTGTAAGAAGATATCTGAATGCAGATTTTTCGCCAGTTAAATTTGTGAAATTTAAATTTGAAGTATAAACTGGTGATCCTTCTGTTATTATCCTACTTTCATCAATTAACGTAAGACGAGCTATGTCTCGAAAGCTAAATTTTCTTGTTTTATTAGAAGAATTTGTTTTGAGTGAAACATTCTCAATACCTATCAATTTTAGTAAAAATTCAGAAAGGTTTTCCCCATCTAGTGTTCCATTTTTTTCACCAAGAATTCTTTTTTGTGAGGTACTGTATTTTTCGTAAACACTCTCAGAGACGCTTGCCTTTGAAGGTGATTTTAGATTTCTAAAAATTGTATATGTCCGATTATCGGATGTTTTAATTTGTAAATATGCCTCAGAATAACCATTTGATTCAGGTATATCCTTGGGACATGTTCCTGCACCTAACAAATAATCTATGCATTGGTAGATATAGGATTTACCAGTATCAGAAGATCCAACAATTAAATTAGCGCCCTTAGAAAATTTGAGAGAAGCTTCTTTAACCCCTTGTCCGGTAACAATTAATTTTTCTATATAAAATCTTTGATTCATAATTAACCTCTAATAAGGGATTCATAAATAAATTCTCCTCCCCAATTCGGGATGTTGTTTTCTACCATTGTATTAAGCTTTTCATCAGAATATTTCCCAAATTGAGTATTAATCCATTTACTAATCTCTATTAATTTTTTAGAGTATTCGTTCTCCTGTAGTTCAATGAATTTTTGTGTGAGTTCATTTGATTTATATTTTATTCCTTCACTCGAAAAAACAATATCTATTAGTTCTTTACTTCTCATTAATACCAAAGCATCTTTTAAAATAAGTGGCTTAATAATGATTTGCGCAGATCTATGAGGAATCGGAGGATGCAGACTTTTTGGGCCATTCGGGAAGTCGCTCGAATTCAGTAAAAAATAATCGTAAATAACTAACCTATTTAAATCAACTTCAACAGGAGATATCCCATTTAAAATATAAAGAGTTCTAAAACCAATTTCTAAAGGCGAATTAAAAACGTTCGCATTCCGAGTTTCAAATATGTTACTTAAATTTTCCATGACAATTTATTTTCATTAACTAAATGGTGGCAGATGCCTTGCTTATCATGAATACTTATGGTTACTGTTAATGGATTAGCTGTTATACTGAGAAGTGTGCTATGATCAAGAACACTTGTCAATCTTTTAAAAGCATTTTCATAAGTAGCTATTACCTTTGAATATACCGCTGTATAAATTTCGTCTTTTAAAGATTCGAATGCGTTTGAATCAGGAGGTAGATTATCTCGTTCAAATTGTTTTAATGTTTCAACAGAATAGAAGTTTTTTCTTTGGATATCGAAATGAACCATATAAGTGCCATGCTTAGACAATTCATCAACTGAATTGATTTCTTGGCTAATCTCTTCACCATATGCTATCAACAATTGCTTAACATATCTCATTTCCTTTTCAGGATCAGCAATACTTGGAACAATAGTGTCTTCTCTGTACTTTTTTAGTCCACCACCAAAATGGTATAGGTGATAACTTGTCTTGCTGTGTTGCTCAATTAAATCATGTGGTTCAATCGATTTAATTATAGAAAAATCAAATTCTTCAACGTATTTCTTAAAATCGCCTTCAAGTTTTATTTCTCCTGTGCCTGTAGTAGTTATTTTTTTTTCTACATTCTTTACCCAGTTCTCAATTAAAGCTGCCTTCAATTTCACTGGATTATCTATCATATCGCCAAGCTTCGTTCCTACACCTTTCTGACTAACTATGTAATAATTTTGTGGTATGGTGTAATCTTTTAAAAAGGTATAGTGGCATAATTTTCCAAGTTCTACATAAAAATTTGTTGGACTCAGCTCCTTTCCATAATGTTTACATTGAAAATTATCCCATTTTTTCTCATCAATATTTATCCATCCAATTACATCTCTCCCTTTATCACCAGCAGCACCGCACCTCCGAACTTGCACATATTTTGTAGATAAATATTCAAATACCCATTCTGTTACAATTTCTTCAAATTCTCCATCGTCAATTACTGCCAATCTTTGAATTGGTGTAATAGATTTACCGTAAAGAATATCGTGATTAGATATCTTCGGTGTAGTTTTAGGTTTTAATATTTCAGTAGTGTCGGTTTCTGTGTTCATTTTGGTGGACAAAATATACGAATTTTAACCAAATGATTGTCAAAAGATTAGCCATTTGTATCATTGGTATTCAAAATCAATCTTTTAGCGTATTTTGAATTTAACCGTTTCTAAGAATCTACTTTTTTTTACTTCTTTTTATATTAATTAATTGCATTTCTTTTTTCTGCAATTGAGTAGCTTTTCCTTCAACATAGTTCTTCATTGATCCTGGTTTGAAACCAAGTTTCTTTTCGGCATTAGCAACCGAATGAAACTTCTTAACTGCCCAATTTCTTAATTGAATTTTATACTTGGCAAGCAGTTGATCTTTGTTTAAACCATCATCAAATCTAAAAATACTATAGTCGTTGCTTGCATTATCTTGGAGTTGAGATTTGCCAATAAAATCGTTAACAACACTTTTCATTACTAACTTCTCAGTCTCCTCAATTATCTTCTTCTTCTCCTCATAATGGAATATTCTATAATTAAAATATAAGCAAGCTATTTTGTCTAAGTCTCTAAAACCACCATCAAATTGATTTGCATTGTCTTCAAGAAACTTCTCAAGAGTTACATTTTTAGGGACACCTGACAAGCTTTTGTATTTCTCAATTGTAAAGAATTTCATCTTCTTCCATGTTTCATAAAAATCATTTAAGATATCAGAACTCTCCATTTTAAAAGAAGGGAATTCGATAATTAACTGGCTAATCCTATCCCAAAATAACCCAGTTAAATCAGCTTCTCCGGTTCGTAATAGCTCAAGATCTTTAGATGACGTAAATACAATTCTAACGTTAAATTTTTCACCTATACCAAATCGTCCGTCAGTTGTAGAAAGGGCGTTAAATAGAATATCTTGTTGTTCGGCACTTAACTTTTCTACATCCTCGATTACAAGAGTATTAAATTCATTTTTCTTTAACAAAGCATTTAATTCCTTTTTTTCGGTGGCAATTTCTACTTCTGAAATGAAAACTAATTTCTTGGCACATAATGTCTCCTTGTCCTTTGTGTTAAGTGATTTTGAATTGTCGTCAAATGCACTTTCAATTGCATAGTGTTTCCCTGATCCTCTTGAACCAACTACCATAAGAGAGAACATTCCAGGATTTAACAAGAAGACTTTAAGCTTTTTGAAAGCCTCTTGTCTTTTTTCGCCACCAGTATATAATATATCACTCATTTTTATTGTCAATTATTTGACAAATATAGGGTTAAATATTTACCTGTAAAAATACCAATACAGTAAATTCATTACTTCGTATCAAATTAAGTTCAAGATGAAAAATCAAATCTTAGAATATTACAAGTCAGAGCATTTTCTCTTCACTCAGTGGGATAGAAAAATTGAAGACAAACTACTATACAGAATTTTGCCATTCATTACTAAAAGTATAAGGGCAAAGAAGATCGCAATAGTTACACCAACATTTTTGCAAGAGAAAGGACTATTGGAGAGTGCGAAAAACTGTCTTGTGGTTGTTATAAATAAAAGGCAATTAACTACAGTCTATTGGTGCGACCACACACATTATTTATTTACGAGAGAAAAAGAAACTGAATTTCAAATTATTAATTAAATGAAAATAGTAAAAATCATTCATGGCTATCCGCCATTGTATAACGCAGGTTCAGAGGTTTATAGCCAATCAGTCTGCGAAGAATTGGCGAAAACGAATCAAGTATTTGTTTTTACAAGAGAGGAGAACCCTTACCTACCTGACTTTACAATTAGAAAAGTGCAGATAAATGAAAACCTTATGGTTTATTTAGCAAATATGGCGCAGGGGAAGGATGGCTTTCGGCATACTGAATTAGACATTATCTTTTGGAGTTTGCTGAATGATATAAATCCGGATGTTGCGCATGTTGGACATTTAAATCACCTTTCAACAGGGTTTATTGATATATTAAAAAATAAAAACATTCCAATTGTATTTACTCTTCATGACTTTTGGTTAATGTGTCCTCGTGGACAATTTTTACAAAGGAACTTCGGCAACCCTAATAACCTCCAGTTGTGCGACAAACAAGAGAATACAAAATGTGCGACAAACTGTTACAATGCTTACTTCACAGGGCAAGAAGAAAATAAAGAAGCAGATGTTTTCTTTTGGAGTAATTGGATTGGCAACCGAATGAAGGAGACAAAAGAAATTACAGATAAAGTGGACTTGTTTATTGCACCATCAAATTACTTAAAGGATAGATTCGTTAATCAGTTTGGGGTTTCTGAAAATAAAATTCAATTTTTAGATTATGGTTTTCCATTACAATATTTAACTCCAACGGAAAAGAAAGGAGAAACGGAATTCTTTACTTTCGGGTATATTGGCACACACATCCCTGCTAAAGGTGTTAACTTATTAATTGAAGCCTTTTTGAAATTAAAAGGAAAAGCATCTTTGAAAATTTGGGGCTGGAAAGATCAGAGAACAACCAAAGAATTAGTAGATAAAGCAAAGGAAATAGGACTTCCTATTGAGTTTAAAGGTGAGTATGTAAATAAAAATCTTGCCGATGAAGTATTCTCTCAAGTAGACTGTATTGTTGTTCCTTCAATATGGGGAGAGAACTCGCCATTAGTTATTCATGAAGCGCAAGCATGTCATATTCCTGTTATTACAGCAAATTACGGAGGGATGGCAGAATATGTTGAACATAAAGTTAACGGATTATTGTTTGATCATCGAAATTCAAATAGCCTTTCTGAGCAAATGCAATGGGCTATCGAAAATAAAAATACGATGATTGATTTTGGTAAAAGAGGTTATTTGTTTTCTGATAGTGGAAGCGTTCCTGAAATCAAAGAACATTGTAATGAACTTTTAAGGATTTACAAGACATTGCAGAAACCTAAATCAAATGATTCTCTTTGGAGAATAACAATTGATACAAATCCTGAAGACTGCAATCTAAGCTGTACGATGTGCGAAGAGCATAGTCAGTTTAGTAAATACATTGATACTCTTTATAAAGAAACCGGAGTGAAACGGAGAAGAATGCCTGTTGAATGGTTGGATAAAATATTCAAACAAGCAAAAGAAGTGGGAGTAAAAGAAATTATTCCATCAACAATGGGCGAGCCTCTTTTATATAAAGGGATTGAGCGAATTTATGAGTTAGCCAAAGAGAATCAAATCAAAATTAATTTAACAACCAATGGAACGTTTCCTAAAAAATCGGTTGTTGAATGGGCTAAAATTATAGTGCCACAAACAAGTGATGTTAAGATATCGTGGAATGGTTCTACTGCTGAAACTTCAGCAGAAGTGATGGTTGGAATTGATTTTAAAAATGCAGTAAATAATGTAAAAGAATTCGTTGAATATAGAAATAAGCATTTTAAAAGTGGTGGTAATTACTGCCGAGTAACTTTTCAATTAACTTTTATGCAGAACAATATGCATGAGCTGGCGGATATAATAAAACTGGCAGCTTACCTTGATGTTGACCGGGTAAAGGGACATCATTTGTGGGCGCACTTTGATGAAATTAAAAAGCTGTCAATGAAGGTAGACTCATCAAGTATAAATAAATGGAACGAATATGTAGAAGAAGCGTTTGAATCTGCGGATAAATACAGAAGACCAAATGGCGAAAAAGTTTTACTTGAAAACATTTACCCACTTGAAGATATTGAGAAGAAAGAAGTTCCTGAGAATTATTCTTGTCCATTTTTAAAAAAGGAAATTTGGATTTCTGCGACTGGAAAAATATCTCCTTGCTGTGCCCCTGACAAAGAGAGGGATAAATTAGGAGATTTTGGAAATATTCAGAATCAAACTTTGCAAGAAATTATATCCGGAAACAATTATCAAAACCTTGTAACAAACTATAAAAATCAAAGTCTTTGTAAAACCTGTAATATGCGTAAACCATGATAGAAGAAATAAAGAAATACTCTGTAGATTCTAAATTAGCGTTGATTATTAGACATGCTGATCGAGAACAAATTCCTGCCGGATCGTTTGGAAATGAAATTTTACTAAATGAAAAAGGGATTAACAATTCCATAAATTTCGGAAGAGATTTAAAGCAACATAAAATTAACTGCATATACACAAGCCCTGTTGAAAGGTGTATTCAAACTGCACATTATTTAAAAGAAGGTTACGAAAAAGAACTGCCCTCTCAGACAACGAAGGCTTTGGGTGATCCAGGACTTCATATCGCAGACGATAAGTTAGCAGGGGAGTTTTTTCTAAAACATACTTTTGATGAAATGTACCGAAGATTTATGCTTGGCGAGACTATTCCGGGTGTACCTTCAGCGCAGGATTTCGAACAAAAGATGACTGCTTTCATTAAAGAAAATACGGTTGAAAATGGATTGACTATTTTTATTACTCATGACTCGCTAATCGCATTTTACCACTATTGTCTAAATAAAGCTGTTTATACAAAGGAAAATTGGGTAAACTATTTATCAGGAATAATTCTAAAAGTTGAATAATTATGGATTGGCGAGAAATTAAATTATCAGAATGTGGAACATTCTTTAGTTACCAAGGAATCAAGGTATTTGATAAAACATATATTAATGCGCTCAAGTTTCATGCACCCGGATTTGCACCTGTGCAAGATGAAGTTGGTTGGTATCATATTAATACTAGGGGAGAAGAATTGTATAAACAACGTTACAAGAGAGCGTTTGGATTTTATTACAATCGAGCTGCTGTTATTAGTGGTGCAGGTTGGTTTCATATTGATGATAAAGGCAATAGATTAGGTAACGAAACTTACGCATGGATTGGCAACTACCAAGAAGATAAATGTGCTGTCCGTGATTTCAACAATAACTACTATCACATTGATCCTTTAGGGAAAAGAACGTATTATGAAAACTACTTTTATGTAGGCGATTATAAGGACGGATATGCTTGTGTAAAAGCAAAAGGCGGATGGAAACATATTGATAATAAAGGCTCAGACCTTAATAATAAAAGATTTGAAGACTTAGGCGTTTTTCATAAAAACTATGCAACTGCAAAAGATATAAATGGCTGGTTTCATATTAGTAAAGAGGGGATTAATTTATATTCTAAGCGATTTCATTCTGTTGAACCATTTTATAATGGATTTAGTTTAGTTGAAGATTTCAATAAACAAAAATCAATTATAAATGAATCAGGCGAGATTATCTGTTTAATACCTTGATAAAAATTATTTCTTTAAATTTTAAAACCCACGCCATTAGCGTGGGTTTTTATTTTGTTAAAACACAAGAGATTGAAATACTTTAAAAAAAAGTGTAAACGATTTAAGTTCATTAAAGGTTATTCCAAATGATTTTCTATTTCAAGAACCCATCCTGATTCAGGGGCATAGTTTTGCCCTGTGTTTTGTTATACTCCATATCCCCCTAAAATAGACGATTCTTAGCAGTATTTGCCATTTAGTATGGCACTTATATTTTGAACGTGCAAGTTTATTCCCTTGATTTTTTCCCCTCAAAAA
>Ga0066445_1000468_pt1 | contig 11470 bp, 7 predicted proteins | sample LakWasMet67_HOW9_2_FD_59533 | JGI IMG/M metagenome (GOLD analysis project Ga0066445, IMG submission 59533) | Freshwater sediment methanotrophic microbial communities from Lake Washington under simulated oxygen tension - Sediment Metagenome 67_HOW9 | ecosystem: Environmental > Aquatic > Freshwater...
CTGCGCCCACGCCACATGCGCCTTGAAGATGGTCTGGGGTGGGACGGCCGGGGTGTAGTGCAGGGCCAGCAGCAGGTTGGAATGCATCAGGGCGTGGGTGGGGTGCGCCTCCAGCCCTTTTTGGAAGACGCCGATCGCCTCCTCGATGCGCCCCATCTCCTTCAGCGTCTCGCCCAGATTGTTCCAGGCCTCGGCCGACTTCGGATCGGCCTTCAGCGCGGCGACGAAGCACTCCACGGCCCGGGCCAGTTCGACCGCTCCCTTGTGCAGATCGCCCAGGTTGCACAGCGCGGCCGCCATGTCCGGCTTCAGGCGCAGCGCCTCGCCATAGGCGGCGCGTGCGCCCTCGCGGTCGCCGCGGTTGCGCAGGATGTTGGCGAGGTTGAAATGGGCCTCGGCATAGTCGGGCTTCAGCCGGATGGCGGTGCGCAGCGCCTCTTCCGCCTCCGCAGACCGGCCCATGTCCAGCAGCAGGCAGCCGTGGTTGCTGTGGACGAACGGATCGGCGGCGTTGCGGGCGAGCGCCCGGCGGTAGCAGCCCAGCGCCTCCTCCCAGTCGCCGCGGGCGCGCAGGATGATGGCGAGGTTGTTGTTGGCGTTGGGGTGGCCCGGATCGGCGGCCAGCACGGCGCGGTATCCGGCCTCCGCCTCGGCGGTCCGGCCTTCCCGGTGCAGGGTCAGCGCACGGGCGAAGCCGGCGTCCGCTGCTGCTCCGGCCGGCGCCGCATGTCGCAGGGAGGGGGCCGGAGAGGCCGGGTGTCTGGCCTTGGCCTGCTTGCGTGAAGGCTTTTTCATCGGGCTGACCGCCTGGCGTTAGATCTCTGTCGGCAAAGAACCGTCCTTGCTGGTCGATAGCAATGACCATGCGATATCCGCAAGCGGCATCTCATCCCTGGACGGATGTGCCGCAATGGACACATCGGCCGGAGACATATGATGGATGGCGGATGCCCCCTGGGACAGATGGCTTGCTGCTGTTGGGCCTCTTCTGCTATTCCAGCGGAATCGCGTGGTTATGCATCGTCTGCAAGTGGCGGACGCACGCGCTTCGTCGCGCCCCGGGGCCAAGGAGCGCATGGTCGATCGAGACCGGGTGATCGAACGGTATGAAGACCTTGCTTTCGCGGCGTGTTTCACATTTTTCACGGCGGTTCCCATGACCCTTGCTGCGGAAGTCCCCTGCGCTCACACCGGGCTGCATTCCCTGGCCGCCGTCGCGCGCCAGCGTGGTCTCGACGTTTCAGCCGAGCGGCTTCAGCACAGCAACGTCATCGGGAACGAGGAGCTGGACACCGCCCGCCTCCTGCGCGTTGCCAAGTCGATCGGCCTGAAGGCCGAAGCGACGACGCTGGACTGGGAGGATCTGGGCAAGCTCCACGACGCCTTCCCCGCCATCCTGCGCCTGCGCAACGGCAATTCGATGGTGGTGCTCGGCTTCGGCAAGCAGGGCGACACCGACGTCGCCATCCTGCAGGATCCGCTGGCCGGGCAGGAGCTCATCCTGCCGGTCGACCGCATCCGGTTGAGCCAGGCCTGGGCCGGCGAGATCGTGCTGCTGAAGCGGGATTACGGCCTGGCCGACACCGAGCAGCCCTTCGGCCTGAAGTGGTTCCTGGTGGAGATCCTGCGCCATCGCCGCATCTTCCGCGACATCGGCATCGCGGCGATCCTGATGAGCCTGTTCGCGCTTGCCGTGCCGATCTTCTTCCAGCTGGTGGTCGACCGTGTGCTGGTCCACCGCAGCTTGGGCACGCTCAGCGTGCTGATGATCGGCATGGTCGGCGTCATCCTGTTCGAGACCGCCTTCTCCTACCTGCGCCAGTACCTGATGCTCTACGCGACGAAGAAGATCGACGCGAAGATGAACGTTCAGGTCTTCAACAAGCTCGTCGGCCTGCCGATGCATTATTTCGAGCGGGTGTCGTCGGGCGAGATCGTCAAGAACGTCCAGCAGGCGGAGCGCATCCGCAACTTCCTGACCGGCCAGCTCTTCATGACGCTGATCGACATGGTCTCGCTGGTGATCTTCCTGCCGATCATGTTCATGTACAGCGTGCCGCTGACCTTCCTGGTCCTGGTCTTCGCCGTGCTGATGGCGATCAACATCGGCATCATGATCCCGCTGATCAAAGGCCGGCTGAAGGACCTCTATCAGGCGGAAATCCGCCAGCAGTCCTTCCTGATCGAAAACATCCATGGCATGCGGACCGTGAAGTCGCTGGCGCTCGATGCCCGCCAGAAGCAGGAGTGGGACCACCGCGTCGCCCGCGCCGCCGAACAGCGCTTCGACGTCGGCCGCATCATGATCATCGGCCAGACGGTCGCCATGCCGCTCAACCAGCTGATGATGGCCTGCCTGCTGGGCCTGGGCACCTATCTGGCGCTGAACGGCGATCTGATGATGGGCGCGCTGATCGCCTTCTACCTCCTGGCCGGCCGCGTCACCCAGCCGCTGCTGCAGATGGCGCAGCTGGTGCAGCAGTTCCAGGAAGTGTCGATCTCGGTCCAGATGCTGGGCTCGATCATGAACCATCCGCCGGAGGAAGGGCGCACCGGCCGCGGCCTGCGGACACCGCTGCGCGGCACGGTGGAGTTCCAGGACGTGCGCTTCCGCTATGCCGCCTCGGCCCCGCCGGCGCTCGACGGCGTCTCCTTCACCGCGGCCGAAGGCATCATCCTCGGTGTCATGGGCCGCAGCGGTTCGGGCAAGACCACGGTGACCCGGCTGCTGCAGGGTCTGCACCGGGCGCAGGAAGGGCTGATCCGCATCGACGGCCACGACCTGCGCGAATACGATCTCGACCACCTGCGCGCTTCGATCGGCGTGGTGCTGCAGGACAATTTCCTGTTCACCGGCACCATCCGCGAGAACGTCTCCGCCGCGAAGCCGGGAGCGACGACCGAAGAGATCCTGAAGGTCATCCATCTGGCCGGCGCCGACGAGTTCGTGGAGCGGCTGCCCAAGGGCCTGGACACGATGCTGGAGGAAGGCTCGTCCAACCTGTCCGGCGGTCAGCGCCAGCGTCTGGCCATCGCCCGCGCCCTGCTGACCAATCCGAAGATCCTGATCATGGACGAGGCGACCTCGGCGCTCGACGCCGAGAGCGAGGCGATCGTCCAGGCGAACCTGATGAACATCGCGCGCGGCCGTACCGTGATCATCATCTCGCACCGCCTGTCGTCGCTGGTGCCGTCCGATACCATCCTGGTGATGGACCGCGGCAAGGTGGTCGACAGCGGCAAGCACGATGAACTGCTGGAGCGTTGCGACATCTACCAGCATCTCTGGCACCAGCAGAACCGGCACATCTAGGAGCGCGCGCCCTTGTCCGCACAGAAGCCGACCGCACAGAAGCTCGCGAAAATTGAGACGGCACGCGTTCCCGCCAACGATGCGGTGCCGCGGGGACCGGCCCAGCCGCTCGACAAGCGGGCGAAGGCGCGGGGGAAGGCGGCCATCGGTGCCTTCCAGAAGGATACCGAGGCGATCCAGAACGCCCCCGATCCCTTTCTGGCGCGCATCACCCTGCATCTGCTGGCACTGTTCTTCATCGGCCTGATCGTTTGGATGACGCTGTCCTACCTGGACAAGATCGTCGTCGCCCAGGGCAAGATCATCTCGGTCGAATCCAACGTGATGGTCCAACCGCTGGAAATGGCGGTGATCAAGAAGGTGCTGGTGCGTCCGGGCGACGTCGTCCGCAAGGGCGAGGTCTTGGCGACACTGGACCCGACCTTCACCCAGGCCGACGTCCAGCAATTGGAATCCCGTCTTGCCAACGCCGACGCGGAGATCGCCCGGCTGGAGGCCGAGCATGACGGCAAGCCCTTCGTGCCGACTGCGGATCGCTATGGCTATGGCACGCTGCAGCAGTCGCTGTTGCGCGAGCGGCAGGCGCAGTACCAGTCCCAGATGCTGAATTACGAAGAGAAGCTCGCGCGTCTGCAGTCCAACGTCACCAAGTATGAGATGGACCGCGTCCACCTGAACGAGCGGCTGAAGGTGGTGCGCGAGATCGAGAACATGCGCTCCTCGCTGCTGGCCACCCAGGTCGGCAGCAAGCTGAACCTGCTCCAGGCCACCAGCGACCGCATCGACATCGAACGCAACCTGGTCCTGAACCAGAACGAGCTGCAGGGCAACCGCCACGACCTGCAGGCCCTGCTGGCCGAGCGCGACGTCTTCATCCAGCAATGGAACGGCAAGATCATCGAGGAGCTGACCACCCAGCGCAACGAGCGCGAGGCGCTGCGCGAGCAGCTGATCAAGGCGCGCAAGCGCCAGTCGCTGGTCCAACTCGACTCGCCGGTCGACGCCATCGTGCTGGAGGTCTCGCCCAAGGCCGCCGCCGGTTCCGTCGCCAAGGAAGCCGAGCCGCTCTTCACCCTGGTGCCGGTCGGTTCCGCGCTGGAGGTCGAGGCCAACATCGATGCGCGCGACCTCGCCTTCGTTCAGGTCGGCGACAAGGTGCGCGTCAAGCTGGAGGCCTATCCCTACATGCAGCACGGCGCGCTTGACGGAGAGGTGGAGACGATCAGCGAGGACTCCTTCTCCAACAAGGACAACGCGAACGGCGCACTCTTCTATCGGGCGCGCATCAAGCTGCTGACGACCACGCTGGACAATGTGCCGTCCAACTTCCGCCTGATCCCCGGCATGCCGCTGTCGGCCGACATCAAGGTCGGCGAGCGCCGCATCATCACCTATTTCCTGCGTCCCATCCTGCGTGGGGTCGACGAAAGCCTGCGGGAGCCTTGATCTTGTTCGGCAATCTGCTGAAGCGAAGCAAATCCACCACCTCCCGCAAGCCGGACTTCCAGCGCGGCCTCGCCGCCTTCGAGGCGGAGGACTATGCCGCCGCCGTCGCGGACTGGATGCCGCTGGCCGAACGCGGCCATGCCGAGGCGCAATACCGCATGGGCCAGCTCTACGCCCGCGGCCAGGGGGTGGTGCGCGATTTCGGCGACGCGGCCCACTGGTTCCGCAAGGCAGCCGAGCAGGGCCATGTCGAAGCCCAGTTCTCGCTTGGCCTGTGCTATGCGAACGGCGAAGGAGCGCCGCAGGACAGCGCCTTGCCGGTGCGCTGGTACAAGACCGTGGCCAAAACCAACCCGGCGGCGGCCGAGGCCAATCTGGCCCTGCTCTATCCCAATGGGCTGGGCATCGGTCCGGACATCTCCCAGGCGCTGCACTGGTACCGGCTGGCCGCCGAGGCCGGACATGCCGAAGCGCAGCATCACATGGGCCTGCTCAATGCCTTCGGGCAGGGGGTGCCGCAGGACCATGCCGCCGCCGCCGCCTGGTACAGGATGTCGGCCGAGCAGGGCTATGCCGTCGCCCAGCATGCCCTCGCCTCCCTCTACGCCAACGGCCAGGGGGTGGAGCGCGACATGAGCCAAGCGGTCGCCTGGTACGGGCGGGCCGCCGAGCAGGGCTTCGTCAATTCCCAGCTGGCGCTCGCGATCATCTACGAGCATGGCTCCGGTGTGCAGGCCGATCCGGCCCGTGCCGCGGAGTTCTACCGTCAGGCCGCCGAACAGGGGCATCCGGTGGCCCAGGTCAATCTGGGCCTGCTTTACGCCCGTGGACACGGGGTGCCGCAGGACTACCGCGAAACCCTGAAATGGTGCCGGCTGTCGGCGGAGCAGGGGAACGTCAATGCCCAGTTCAACCTGGGCCTGATCCATTCCAACGGGCTGGTCGGCGCGCCCGACCATGCCGAAGCCGCGGTCTGGTACCGCAAGGCGGCGATGCAGGGCAATGTCGGCGCTCAGGTCAATCTCGGCCTGATGCTTGTCCATGGCTGGGGCGGCCGGCCCGAACTGGTCGAAGGCGTGGACTGGCTGCGCAAGGCCGCGGCCCAGGGCCACACCGGCGCCATGACCAATCTGGGCGCCCTTTACGCCAACCGTGACGGCAAGGCCTACAACCCGATCCAGGGCTATGTCTGGTACATCATGGCTGCCGCCACCACCCAACCCGGCCCCGACCGCGACGCGCTGGAGGCCAAAGCCCATGAATTGGGAGGCGTCTTGACCAGCGAGGACCGCCATAAGGCTCAGGTCATCATGGAAGACTGGAAGAAGAACCCCAAGCTGATGGCGACGGGCTGATCGACAGGACCGGTCGGGGCAGGGCGGCTTCGGCCCCCGTCCAGTTTTGCTTCAACCGGTGCTGGAGGCGGGGTCTTCCGGCGACCGGTCACGATCCGTCGCCGGACAAAGTCGATCAGGGCGACGGTTGTTCCCGGGGTTGCCCGGCTTCAGCCGCCGGTTCGGCAGACGTCACGATGCAGGGGTGGGAATGGTCGATGCCAAGCCATTGACGCCCCTCGACAACCAGATCGAAGATTACGCTCCAGTCGCCCGGAGAATCGGGCAGAACCACCCGCGCTTCGACCGTGCAGGATTCCCCTTGGGCAAGGCGGTTCGGCAAAGGCGAACGCGGTCCGTCGAAGAGGACGATCCTCCCGTCGCTGTCGGCGAGGTGATAGGAGAGCAGAAGGGGCGGGGAACTGACGCTGGACAGCGGCCCCGGTCCCGTATTCGTGACGGTCACGGGGACGGTCATCGTCATTCCGGCCTGTCCGCACAGGGACGCCGCCTGTTCCACGGCGAGGTCGGCTTCCCAGACATCCGGCCCGGCCTCCACCACCGACAGGCTGGCTGCCAGGCGCAGTGTTCCCGCGAAGCTGGTCCCGATCAGGCGGCTCACTTCGAATGCGGTGCTGGCGACCATCTGGTCCTGGTCGTCGCCGACCGACACATCGCAGCGGTATCGGCCGAAGCCGAGTTCCATTCCCAACGCGATGCAGACGTCATAGGGCTTTCCCGCCTGAAAAGCGATGTTTTGCCCGAAGTGCCTGGTCGATGTGCCGAACAGCAGTTGGTCGGCGGTGTCGCGGATGGAAATGGTGACGTAGCCGTTCTCCCTGGCTTCGGTGCAGGTCGTACGGAAGCATACAAAGGCTTGGTCGCCGCTGGGGATCACCGGCAAGTTGCGGTCCGTGCCGACCACAAGCAGATCGGTGATCACAAAAGGCGACGCTGCCGGTTGCTCCACGGAAGTCCGGACAGGATCCCGAACAGGACCGGTGGACACGGCGCCACCGATCCTGCGCCGCTGGATGGCCTCGATGAAGATACGGCGCTGCTTCCGTGCGAACAGGTCGGCGGCATGATCGTAAAGCGCCAGATCATGTTCGTTCAGCGCTTCGAGCCGGGCTCTCGCCATGCGGCTTTCCCGTCCGGAGTCGACGGTGTTCGATCGTGTCTTGTTGATGATCCCGATGGGGTCCGGCGACAGCGGCAGACAGAGGTCGTAGGCGATCATCGAGATCGTCGTGTCCAGCATGTCCTGCAAGCCGACAAGCGAGAACTGCTCCAGCGTGTGCTTTGCCGCCGCAGGCATCCGTGCTGGATTGACCATTTCGCCGGCCGAAAGCGGCGCCAGGGTCTTGGTCATGAAATTGCTGATCTCGTTCAGCACCGCCGGATGGTCGGAGTGGACGAAATCGTCGAAAGACAGCTTGGCTGCCAGATGTGCGCATTCGTTGGCGGTATGCTCGGCATTTTCCCGATAATAGTTGTATAGGGAAATTATTCGCTTTATGGGGTGACGCAGCAGAGTGAGATAATAAATGCTGTCATTGAATTCATGACGGCGCGCATGCTGGAAATGTCCGGAAATCAAGTCAAATTGAGAACCCAGCGATGCGGCATAGGTCAAATTCTGAGAGAATCCGAAGCAAGAGCGGTCGGAGTGAAAATGGCTTGATAGCCATTGATTGAGCGCGCTGCCCGCAGTTTTCGGAATATGGTAAAATATGATCATGATGATCGCCAAAAATTACTACTTATTAGTAGAGGATGGGTCTGTTCCTTGCGGAAAAACGGCATGCCCAGCTTTCCAGGTCACGCTTTTTTCCTACATTGGTAGCGTATTGGCGTTTTAATGCCAAGTAGGGTTGTTCTTTAAAAAGAAAATGATCTCTTAGATTCTGGTGCCGGCGGCCTCAGTCCAGACCTCCTCGACGAAGACGCCGAGGCCGCGGCTGTCCGCGCTTCCTGCGATCGTCTTGTCGGGGTGCCAGAGGCGATCGACCCGGATCTCCAGCGTGCATTCGCCGGTCAGGCTGGCGGGGATGGTGCAGCGTTGCGTCCTGCCGCCTGCCTGCCGGAAGGCGAAGGATGCGACCGGAGTGTCCTGGAGAAGGATGGAAACCTTGATGCCGCGGATCGGCGTCGCCAGCCTTACGCACAGCCGGCGGCTGCCTGGATTGACCACGATCCTCATGCCGGCCCGGCGTGCCGCCGTCCAGCGGCCGTTTCCTTCGGCCCGGTGCCATTCGTTCCGGTTCAGCAGGCCGTCGGTCTGCGGTGAACCCAGTTCATAGGACGGAGCCGGAAAGCTGGAGCAGTACCCGCCCTTCACGAATTCGGCGCCGGGGAGTTCCGGCAGATGGGCGGTGTGGATCGGGAATCCGTCCAGCGGTGCGATCTGGAAGATCATGCCCACGTCCGGTAATCGGATGTTCCCGGCCAGGGTCCAGTCCGCATTGAAGATCCGGACCGTTGCCGACTGGTCCTTTCTCGCCTGCCTGGGTGCGAAGGTGGAGATGCCGACATAGGAGCGCCCGTCGTGGAAGGCGAAGCCGCGCGGGTAATGGCCGGTAAAGACTTTCGCCGTCCTGTTCGCCAGGACCGTCCCGTCGAACGAACTCAGGCAATGCAGGTCCCCGTCCCGGATCAGCAGGTCGTGGGTGTGTACGCCCATGTCCGTCGCCTGAAGAAGGTCGAGGCCGGGATAATGGTATTCCAGCAGACTGGAGGGGCCGCGATTGTGGGCGACCAGCAGGAGACGGCCATCGAACGGTTGCAGCGTGTTGAAATGATGGACGTCCCGGTGCCGGTCCTCGGGGTTGGGGGCGGGATACCAGCGGTCCCACGTTCCGGTCCGCAGGTCGTGGACCGCGACCATGTTGTCGTAGGAGCAGACCACCCACAGCTTCCCGTCGAACAGGGTCGCCGCATGCATGTCGCGCAGGGGAAAATCAGGCGCCAGATTGGCGATCACCGCCATCCGGTCGTTCAAGACCAGCATGCTGCCCCGTTCGCCGGCCCTGGACACCTCGTCGTAGGGACCGGAGGCGGAATTCCGGGCGCCGACATACAGGACCCCTGCCTTCGTATCGGCGCAAAGACCGTAGTAGATGCCTGCCCGGCTGTTGGCAATGCGCACCGTAAAGGTTTCAGTATCGAGGACGAGAAGATGCTTCGACGTGGTGATTGCAAGGTTCATGCGACACTCCCCCAGTGCATCTTCTCTGTCAGCCATGTCATGAACCAAGGGCTTAACCCAATTCGTTTCGTGCATCGCCGATGGTGAGGTGATGTATAGATCGGAGGATCCATATCCACAATGGTAGTTGGGGATCGACACCTACTGGACCGGCGGCGTGCCCAATGCTAGGAAGCGGCGGTAATGAATCAGAAGCGAGAACCGGTGTGAGCGACGAGTCCCTCCTGTTCCCCTTGCGTGGCAAGCGCGTCTGGGTGGCTGGCCACCGCGGCATGGCCGGGTCTGCGATCGTGCGTCGTTTGAACCGCGAGGGATGCGACATTCTCACCGTCGGCCGCGACCAGGTGGACATGCGCCGGCAGGCGGAGGTGGAGGCCTGGATGGCCGAGGCACGTCCCGACGCCGTCTTCATGGCCGCGGCGACGGTGGGCGGCATCCATGCCAATTCCACCCGCCCGGCCGAATTTCTCTACGACAACCTGGCGATCGAAACGAACATCATCCACGGCGCCTACAAATCCGGCGTGAAGAAGCTGGTCTTTCTCGGTTCCTCCTGCATCTATCCGCGGCTCGCCGAGCAGCCGATGCGCGAGGAGGCGCTGCTGACCGGGCCGCTGGAGCCGACCAACGAATGGTACGCGGTCGCCAAGATCGCCGGCATCAAGCTGTGCCAGGCCTATCGCCGCCAATATGGCTGCGACTTCATCGCGGCGATGCCGACCAACCTCTATGGTCCCGGCGACAACTTCGACCTCCAGCAGGGCCATGTCGCGGCGGCGCTGATCGCCAAGATCCATCGTGCCAAGGAAACCGGTGCCGACACGGTGGAACTGTGGGGCAGCGGCAAGCCGCTGCGCGAGTTCCTGTTCGTGGACGATCTTGCCGACGCCCTGGTCTTCCTCGCCGAACGTTACTCCGGCGAGGAACACGTCAATGTCGGGACCGGCGCGGAGATCAGCATCCGTGGGCTGGCCGAGCTGATCGCCGAGGTCGTCGGCTGGAGCGGCCATTTGCAGTTCGACCCCGGTAAGCCGGACGGTTCCCCCCGCAAGCTGATGGACAACAGCCGCATCGCCGCCATGGGCTGGACGGCGCCCACCAGCCTGCGCGACGGCTTTGCCCAGGCTTATCGCTGGTATGCGGAGAACCTGAAGGCGGGCAGGCTGCGCGGCGCCGGACTCTGATCCGGCGCGCGGCCCCCAGGATCGGGTCTTTCCGGCGTCAGGCTGTCGCCGGGCTGTCCGCCCCGGACGCCGTCAGTTCCGCGAGACGCTCGGCCAGGGCGTCGCGCTCGGCCAGTGCCGCGGCTTGCAGGGGGGACAGGATGTCGGTCAGCGGGAAGCCGGCCGACCCTGCGACCGCGACCGGCTCCGCTGCGCCGATGAACTCGCCGATCATGGTGCCGTCATCGGCGGTGGTGATATAGCGGAACTGCGCATGCGCGCCGCAGAGCCGGCCCGTATGGTCCCAGCGGACCAGGAATTCATAGGGTTGCCTGGTGGTCTGCATCTTCATGCTCCTTCTCGGGGAATAAGGGGGCGGTATGTGAGGGATCAGGACGCGATGGCCCCGTCGGGCCACCGCCAGTTCGTTCCGTCGCTGACCGCCAGCCGTTTGCCGCCGGCCCCGTCGGACACATAGATCAGGCCGCGCGCCGCAGCGCTCGGCAGGGTGGCGACCGTGTAGCTGGGCAGCATGGGGATGGCGCCGAAGGACAGCCGGCCGGCGGTGGTGGCGATCACCGGGTCACCACCGCTGCTGCCCGCGACGGTGACGGCGCGGTTCGACCCCGCCGCCGGCAGTACCCGCAGGCTTTCCGTACCCGGCGCGCCGCCGAACGTGAGGGTGCCGTCCGCCCCGACCCTCGCCCGTTCGGTGGCGAAGGAAGTGCCGCCCTGGGCGGTGGCGATGCGGACCTCCTGGCTGCAGTAGGTGCCGTTGTGGGTGTTGTGGACGAAGACGCCCGACGCCCCGCCGCCGTCCGCAACCACCAGCCCGATCGACGAGACGTTGCCGGCCAGATGCGGCGTGGCCGGGACGATCCCCAGATAGCTGCTGCCGCCGGGCCGGAGCTGGAGCGTCCCGTCGGGGGCGATGCGCAGGCGTTCGATGCCCGCGGTGGCCAACGCCGCCGTGTTGGCGGCCGGAAAGAACAGGCCGGTGTCGCCG
>Ga0066445_1000469_pt1 | contig 11427 bp, 10 predicted proteins | sample LakWasMet67_HOW9_2_FD_59533 | JGI IMG/M metagenome (GOLD analysis project Ga0066445, IMG submission 59533) | Freshwater sediment methanotrophic microbial communities from Lake Washington under simulated oxygen tension - Sediment Metagenome 67_HOW9 | ecosystem: Environmental > Aquatic >...
TTTACCGGCTGAGCCTGCTTTTATTTTTTCGTCTGTTTTTTTTGCTAACTCTTTAGCCGAAACCTCAAACACTTCTAAAAAAGCGTTTAAATGTTTTTTTTGCGCAATTAATGAAAGAGCCTCTTCTACAAGAGTTGCACACGTTGTTTTACCTGCCTTTAAATCGGCCTGTAAGTTGTTTATGTTTGAGAATGAATACACTTAGTTTGGTTTTTAAAAACAACAAAAGCGTTACTCTTTATTGAATAACGCTTTAAATCTACAAATAAAAAAATTATTTTTTCTCTATTTCAGAGCTATCGGTATTGCCTTTACTGGCATCCTTAAAATCTTTAATACCTCTTCCAAGGCCTTTCATTAACTCCGGAATTTTTTTACCTCCAAACATTAATAAAACAATTACTAAAATGATAATGATCTCTGGAGCACCTAAGCCGCCTAAAATACCTAAAATGAAAGTTGGTGTCATGTTATAAATTATTGACCACAAAGGTATTAAATATTGCAATAAATGCAAAAATAAACGTGCATTTAGCATGTTTATTATAAAAAGACGCTGTTTTGTTAAATTCTTTAATCAAATTTTCTTTAAGTGGTTAAGTTTAGCAGTTAATTGGGGATTGAAATTAAAATTTTAAGCCTTAAATTTATAGCAAATCAAAAAACTAAAAATGAAAAAAGCTATTCTTTCCTTAATTATAATAGTATCAATAAATCAAAATTCTTTTGGCCAAAAATGGACAGAAATGATGCGCGACCCTAATGCAAATTATTATGATATTGTAAAAGAATTTGATAATTACTGGAAGGATAAAACTTATGAGAGGGGTAAAGGATACAAGGCTTTTAAAAGATGGCAATGGTTTGTTGAACCTAGGGTTTACCCTACTGGCGATATGAAATTTGCTGCACGTAATTATGCATTTGAGCAATACCAAAACCACTTAAAAGAAACTGCCGGTCAAAAAACAAATAATAACGCTGTACTTACTGCTACCACTGCCAATTGGATTCCTCTTGGTCCTTTTGGTTCACCTATAGGTGGCGATGCAGGAAGAATTCAAACAATTAAATTAAAGCCGGGCGATCCAAATACAATTTATGTTGGAACTGCTGCCGGTGGATTTTGGATGAGTAATAATGGCGGCACAAGTTATACTACTACTACCGATCAATTTGCTTCTTGTGGAATTTCAGACATTGCAGTTAATCCAATAAACACAAATATTATTTATGTTTCTACTGGCGATAAAGATGCGGGAGACACGCATTCAACCGGAGTATTAAAGTCAACGGATGGAGGACAAACTTGGTCTCAAACCGGGTTATTATGGCAAACCTCTCAGCAACGCCGTATTTACCGTGTATTAATAAATCCCATAAACCCAAATACGTTAATTGTTGCTTCAAATGTTGGGGCATACCGGTCTTTAGATGCCGGAAACACTTGGAGTTTAGTTGCCAGCTCTGGATATGTAGACGCTGAATACCGTCCAGGTGATACAACTACTGTATATATGGTAACTAATGGAAGCTTTGTGAGATCTACCAATGGTGGCGCTTCTTTTACCAATATTTCAATAGCCGGTTCGTTATCAAGCACACGTCTTTCGTTAGCAGTTACCCCAGCAGATAATAATTATGTATATATAATGGTAGGTGCCACAAATAATGGTTTTGGAGGAGTTTATCGTTCTACCAACACGGGTACTAATTGGTCTTTAATGAGCGCTTCTCCAAACGTAATGGGTTGGAGTACAAATGGATCAGATGCTGGCGGGCAAGCATGGTACGACCTGGCAATTGACGCCTCGCCAACCAACGCCAACGAAATTACGGTTGGTGGAGTTAATAGTTGGAAATCAATCAACGGAGGTTCTACATGGACTCTTAATACTCATTGGTATGGTGGCGGAGGTAAGCCATATGTACACGCAGATTTACATTGTGTTTACTACACCTCAGGTACCACTTGCTATTTAGGAACCGACGGAGGCATTGCGCGTACTACCAATAACGGGGCAACCTGGACAACCATAAATGGTAATATGAATATTGCTCAAATTTATAAAATGGGGCAATCTACTACCAACCCAGGAAAAATAATTACTGGTCATCAAGATAATGGATCAAATTTATCTAATGGTGCTGCTTGGAGTGAGGTATATGGTGGAGACGGTATGGATTGTTTTATTGATTGGAATAATGATAATACCATGGTGGCTTCTTCTCAAAACGGAAATTTTGGAAGATCTTTTAATGGAGGCGTTTCTTTTTCAGGAATTACCTCTGGTTTATCTGGCAGCGCTCCTTGGGTTTCGCCCATCGTTCAAGATCCTGTTAATGCCAATACTTATTATTGCGGCTACCAAGATGTTTTTAAATCTACTAATCAAGGGTCTAGTTGGACGCAATTAGGTAATATAGGAGCAGCACTAGACGAAATAAAAGTATCCCCATCTAATCCAAGTATAATCTATGTTACATCATTAACTGGAATTTGGAGAACCAGTAATGGTGGTTTAAATTGGTCAAATATTAATGGAACTTTACCAATAGGTTCGGCGCAAATTACAGATATGACAATGGATAATTTAAACCCTAACCAAATTTATGTAACCTTATCAGGATATTCTTCTGGTAATAAAGTATATAAATCCAACAATGGTGGAGCCACTTGGACGAATTACTCAACCGGGTTACCAAACATTCCAACAAATTGTATTGTATATACTAATAACTCACCTCAGGCACTTTATGTTGGAACCGATTTAGGTGTTTATTACCGTGAGGCAAGTATGACAAGCTGGATGGCCTATTCTAACGGCCTACCTAATGTTAATGTTCAAGATATGGAAATTTTTTATCCAAACAGAAAATTAAGAGCAGCAACCTATGCAAGAGGCGTTTGGGAATCAGATCTTTATGCTAACCCATCATCAGTGCCTGTTGCTGCGTTTAGTAGCTTTTTTACACCTGGTTGTGTAAATACACCATTACAATTTAATGATTTATCTGCAAACACACCTACTGCCTGGAATTGGGCCTTTCCTGGTGGAACACCTGGAGGGTCTGCTGCACAAAACCCTGTAGTTACCTATGCGGCAAGTGGTGTATATAATGTGACCTTAACAACCGTTAATGGCAACGGGCCAAGTACACCCTATGTTGGCACTATTTCTATTGTAAATTCACCTACGGTTGCGCCCATTACTGCTTCTGTTTGCGAAAATCAAATGGGAAATATTAGTGTAAATACTAATGCTAATATAATTAATTGGGAAACCGGTCAGCAAAGCCTTTCAATAGGTGTATCAAACTCTGTAAATACAGTTTATAGTTTTACTGCCTCTTTAGGTGCTTGTAATACCGTAGGAAGTTCAACTCTTTTTGTAGATCCGGCGCCTCAAACCCCAACTGTTCTTACCATGTCGGGTTATTTGGCTACCTACATAATTGCAAATAGTTTTCAATGGTATTTAAATGGAAGTCCAATTCCTGGTGCAACCTTAAACACTTACGTTCCCATGGTTGATGGCTATTACAGTGTTTGGGCTTCGAATGGTAATTGTATGGCATCCTCACAATCTATTTACGTTAGTGTTACAGGATTAAAAGAATTTACCTCGGTTTTTTCAAATATTACAATTGGACCAAATCCTGCGAAGGAGGAGTTGAATTTAACTTTTGAAAATTCGATAAATGAAGAAATTAGCTATGAAATTCAAAATAATTTAGGGCAAAAAATTGTTTCATCCGGCATAAAACCTACTCCGGGAAATAAAGTAAAAATTGCCACGAATAGCCTGCCAAACGGGGTTTATTTTCTAAAATTAAAACAAGGAAACAAACAAGCTGCGTATAAATTTATTAAACAGTAGTTGTCATCATAAATAAATGTTATTTTTTAGATAGAATTGTTTGACGTTTTCTATAAAATTCGTTAATCTTACAGTCTAAAACAATAATAGTTTATGATTTCCGACTCATCACCTGTTGCGTATTTGCCTATTGTGCTCATGTTTTTGGTTGCCTTAGGTTTTGTTGTAACCACAATAGTTGCTTCGCATTTATTAGGCCCAAAACGAAACACCAAAATTAAGTTAGATTCTTTTGAGTGTGGTATCGAATCTCAAGGCAATGCCCGTTTACCTTTTTCTATTAAGTATTTTTTAACGGCTATTTTATTTGTACTATTCGATATAGAAGTAATTTTTATGTACCCATGGGCTGTAAACTTTAAAGAACTTGGTATGTTAGGAGTAATAGAGGTTTTTAGCTTTATTGCCTTATTATTAGTTGGTTTTTATTACATGCTTTCAAAAAAAGCATTAAAGTGGGAAGAATAAAAAGCAGTTTTTAGAGTTAAATTTTAAGTTATTAATACGCAATTAAACAAAGAAGAATTTTTAAGTGTTAGATTATTAAAAACCAAACACTAAAAACTAAAAACTAATTTGAAATGAGCAAAGAAATTATAAAAAGAACAAAATTAGAAATCGCAAAAAGTCCCGAAGGTCTTGAAGGACCTGGTTTTTTTGCTTCTAAATTAGAAGATGTTATTGGTTTGGCAAGAGCCAACTCTTTATGGCCTTTACCTTTTGCTACCTCATGTTGTGGTATTGAGTTTATGGCAACAATGGCATCTAATTATGACTTGGGTCGTTTTGGCGCAGAACGCTTAAGTTTTTCTCCTCGTCAGGCAGATTTATTAATGGTTATGGGTACTATTGCAAAAAAAATGGGCCCAACGTTAAGACAAGTTTACGATCAAATGGCAGAGCCAAAATGGGTTCTTTCTGTTGGCGCTTGTGCAAGCAGCGGTGGTATTTTTGACACTTACAGTGTTTTACAAGGTATAGATAGAATTATTCCGGTTGACGTTTATGTGCCGGGTTGCCCGCCACGTCCTGAACAGATCATTGATGGCATTCTTAAAATTCAGGAATTAGCAAAAAATGAGTCGTTTAGAAGACGTAACTCTGATGAATATAAACGTTTACTTAATAGTTACGGTTTAGAATAAAATTTTTTAAAATGAACGAAGAGCTATTTAATAAATTAAAAGAAAAATTAACTGCTAAGTTTAACGATGCAGTTGAGGTTTCAGAAATAACGTACGGTTTTCCTACGTTTACAATTAAAAAAGATCATATCCATGAGGTATTAACTTTTTTAAAGAATGATGAGGAATTAAATTTTCATTTCTTAACCGATCTTACAGGATTTCAAACTGCGGATGAAAAACACTTAGGTGTAATTTATCATTTGCACAACATGATAAAAAATAATCGTGTTCGCATAAAAACCTTTTTTGATATTAATAAACCTGAAATCCCTACCGCTACTGATTTGTGGCCTGGTGCGAATTGGATGGAGCGTGAAACATTTGATTTTTACGGCGTTAAATTTAAAGGGCACCCAAAATTAAAACGCATTTTAAATGTTGATGAAATGGATATTTTTCCAATGAGAAAAGAATATCCTTTAGAGGATCAATCGCGTGATGATAAAAATGATAAAATGTTTGGACGATAAATTTTTTATAAAATGAGTAAAAAAGACAATAATATCCCGGAGTCAGAAAACACGATGGAAAAAGAATATTCTATTCTGAATCTTGGTCCAACACATCCTGCAACCCACGGTATCTTCCAAAATATTTTAAAAATGGATGGTGAAATAATTCACGAGGCAGAGCCTACCGTTGGATATATTCACCGCGCATTTGAAAAATTGGCAGAACGCCGCCCGTACAATCAAATTACTCCAATAACCGATCGTTTAAATTATTGCTCTTCACCCATTAATAATATGGGTTGGCACATGACTGTTGAAAAACTAATTGGCTGCACTGTTCCAAAGCGCGTAGATTATATGCGTGTAATTATTATGGAATTAGCGCGTATTGCCGATCACTTAGTTTGTAACTCAGTTGTTGGTGTTGATACCGGTGCTATGACAGGGTTTTTATACATCTTTCAATGGCGCGAAAAGATTTACGATATCTATGAAGGAATTTGTGGCGCTCGTTTAACTACTAACATTGGTCGTATTGGAGGATTTGAACGCGAGTGGAGTAAAGACGTTTGGGATAAGATCAACAATTTCGTTAAAGAATATCCTAAAGCATTAAAAGAGTTTGCAAATTTATTAGAGCGCAATAAAATTTTTATGGATCGTACCGTTAACTGCGGACCAATCTCTTCAAAAATGGCTTTAGAATATAGTTTTACAGGACCAAACTTACGTGCCACCGGTGTTGATTACGATGTGCGCGTTGCAACGCCATATTCTTCTTACCAGGATTTTGATTTTATAATTCCTATCGGAACGAGTGGAGACACTTATGATCGTTTTATGGTTCGTCAGGAAGAAATGTGGCAGAGTTTAAAAATTATCGAGCAAGCAATTAAAAACATGCCAAAGGATCAGCCGTTTCATGCTGATGTTCCTGAATTTTATTTGCCACCAAAAGAAGAAGTTTATAATAATATGGAAGCCTTGATCTATCATTTTAAAATTGTGATGGGCGAAACAAATGTTCCTAAAGGTGAAGTTTACCATAGTGTTGAAGGTGGTAATGGCGAGTTAGGATTTTATTTAGTAAGCGATGGCGGAAGAACGCCTTTTCGTTTACATTTTAGAAGACCTTGCTTTATATATTATCAGGCTTATCCCGAAATGGTAAAAGGCATTATGCTTTCTGATGCGATCATAACTATGAGTAGTATGAATGTAATTGCAGGAGAGTTAGACGCATAAGAAAATGTTGAATGAAAAATTTTAAATGATAAATACAAGCAAAACAATTTTACATTTAAAATTCAAAATTTATAATTAGTTAAAATATGAGTAGTCAAGTACACGGAACACAACATTTTGACAAAGCTAAACGCGCTGAAGTAAAATTTAGTGACGAAGCTATGAAAGTGGTAGAAACTATTATTTCTCATTATCCCGAAGGAAAACAAAAGTCTGCATTACTGCCTGTATTGCACGTTGCTCAAGCAGAGTTTGGCGGCTGGTTAAGCCCTGAGGTTATGGATTACGTTGCCTCAATATTAAAAATTAAACCTATCGAAGTTTTTGAAGTTGCTTCATTTTATACAATGTATAATTTAAAGCCAATGGGTAAATGTGTTTTAGAAGTTTGTCAAACAAGTTCATGTTGGTTAAATGGCGCGGAGGATATTGTAAAATACATTGAGAAAAAATTAAATATTAAAGTTGGCGAAACAACTGCCGACGGAATGTTCTCATTAAAAGTTGCCGAATGCCTTGGCTCTTGCGGAACAGCACCAATGCTACAATGCGGAGCCAGTTATCACGAAAATTTAACGTACGATAAAGTAGATAAAATTTTAGATAATTATAAAAGCGAAGGAAAATTAAGAAGTTACACTGATCACGATTATAAAAACACACTCTAAATTATTTTCACTCAAATCACGTTAAGCAAAGTCGAGACGCAAAAGAGAAAAAGAATAAAAAAATGGGAAAGAAATTATTAATACATAACGATAAAGTAGCAAACATTCATACGCTTGAAGTTTATCGCGCGCATGGTGGTTACGCATCCGTTGAAAAGGCATTAAAAACAATGACTCCGGATCAAGTTACCGACGAGGTAAAAAAATCAGGTCTGCGTGGTCGTGGTGGCGCTGGTTTTCCAACAGGAATGAAATGGAGCTTTCTAGCAAAGCCCGAAGGTGTTAACCGTTATTTAGTTTGTAATGCAGACGAATCAGAACCCGGAACTTTTAAGGATCGTTATTTGATGGAGAAAATTCCTCATGCATTAATTGAAGGAATGATCACTTCTTCTTATGCATTAGGTGCAAAAAGTTCTTATATCTACATACGCGGAGAATATTTTTATGTTGCTCGTATTGTAGAAAAAGCCATTGCCGAAGCTTACGCTGCAGGTTGGTTAGGAAAAAACATTTTAGGTACCGATTTTTCACACGATTGTTATGTGCAAGTTGGTGGTGGTGCTTATATCTGCGGCGAAGAAACTGCTTTATTAGAATCATTAGAGGGTAAACGTGGCAACCCGCGTATTAAGCCACCTTTTCCTGCAGTAGCAGGTTTATGGGGCTGCCCAACGGTTGTAAACAACGTTGAAACAATCGCAGCGGTTGTACCTATTGTTAATGATGGTGGAGAAGAGTACGCAAAAATTGGAATTGGAAAATCAACAGGTACAAAATTAATTTCTGCATCAGGCCACATAAATAAACCTGGTGTTTACGAAATCGAATTAGGTATTCCTGTAGAAGAATTTATTTATAGCGACGAATACTGTGGCGGCATCCGCAACGGAAAAAAAATGAAAGCAGTTGTTGCCGGTGGTTCATCGGTTCCAATTTTACCAACAGAATTAATTTTAAAAACTGCAAAAGGCGAGCCGCGCTTAATGACTTACGAAAGCCTTTCTGATGGTGGATTTGCAACCGGCACCATGTTAGGGTCGGGTGGTTTTATTGTAATGGACGAAGACACCAGCATCGTTAAAAATTTATTTACCTTCTCTCGTTTTTATCATCACGAGTCATGCGGACAATGTTCTCCTTGTCGTGAAGGAACAGGTTGGATGGAAAAAATATTAAAGAAATTTTTGAACGGAACAGCAAACGAAAGTGATGTTAATCTGCTTTGGGATATTCAAAGTAAAATTGAAGGAAAAACAATTTGTCCATTAGGCGAAGCTGCTGCATGGCCTGTTGCGGCTGCTATCCGTCATTTTAAACAAGAATTTTTAGATGTAGCGCGCAGCAAAAAATTTGTGGACGTGAGTCATTATAATCGATTAAATAAAATTAACGCGTAGTTGAAAAACCTAGCTTACATAGTGATTTCTCTTTTCGCTTTCGGCAAGTTCGGAAACGTTAGTGCACAATGTGCCAGTGCGATAAATATTTTTACATTTAGCGGAACAACTTCTAATTACGAATTAGTAAAAGAGGCTAAAACATGGACGGCCGCGGCCGCTTGTGCTTCGCAACGTGGCGGTTATTTGGTTGAAATAAATAATCAAGCCGAGCAAACGTTGGTTTATAATGGAATAATTTCTTCTAGTGTTGCTAATAATTATAGTCCGGTTGGCGATGGTGGTGGCGCATCTTATATATGGATTGGAGGCAATGATAAAGTTACCGAAGGTGATTGGTTTTGGGATGGAAACAACGATCTGGTTGGAACAAAATTTTGGACCGGACAAGGTGCTGCAGGAGCTAACAATGGAGCTGCCTTTGGTGGAGCTTTTGTAAATTGGGGCGGAAAAAGCACAACAACAATTAAAGAGCCGGATAATTTTAATTCTAATCAAGATGCTGCAGCTATTGCTTTGATGCAATGGCCATATGGCATCGCAGGAGAGTGGAATGATATTGCAGAAACAAATGCTATTTATTATATCATCGAAATTCCATTAAGTACAAATTTAAATTCAAATGCCGATCTGGAAAATGCAATTAGTATTTATCCCAATCCTGCAAAAGATAAAGTTGAATTAAAAAGTGATGTTGAGTTTAAAAAAATCACCATTACTTCAATCGACGGAAAGGTTTTAAAAACTTTTTCTTCAACACAAATTAATCAAACTATTGATATAAGCACATTAAGTAAAGGCATTTATTTTTTAAATATTACAACGGTAACAGATAAATTGATCACAAAAAAAATAGTGAAAGATTAAAAAAACTTTTATAAATATTACTGAACAGAGATAATGAAAGTAACAATTGACGGAATAGAAATAGATGTGCCAAAAGGTACTACTATTCTTCAGGCAGCACGAATGATAGGTCCGGAGGTAGCTCCACCTGCCATGTGCTATTATACTAAATTAAAAACCAGTGGTGGATATTGCCGTACTTGTATTGTTAAAGTAACTCAAGGCAGTGCTGCTAACCCTACGCCAATGCCAAAACCGGTTGCTTCTTGCAGAACAGAAGTAATGGACGGCATGGTGGTTGAAAATTTTACTAACCCTGATGTTTTAGAAGCGCGTAAAGGAGTTGTTGAATTTTTATTAATTAACCATCCTTTAGATTGTCCTGTTTGTGATCAAGCAGGAGAATGTAAATTACAAGATCTTGGATACGAGAACGGATCATCAAAAACACGTTACGAATTTAAACGTCGCGAGTATGAGATGATTGATATTGGTGATAAAATTAAATTACACATGAACCGTTGCATCCTTTGCTACCGTTGTGTAAAAACTGCCGATCAGCTTACTAATGGTCGTGTGCATGGTGTTATTGCCCGTGGCGATGAATCAGAGATCTCTACTTATATAGAAAATATTATTGATAACGATTTTTCAGGAAATGTTATTGATGTTTGCCCGGTTGGTGCTTTAACCGATAAAACATTCCGTTTTAAACAACGTGTTTGGTTTACAAAACCTGTAGATGCGCATCGCGATTGTAAAACGTGTTGTGGTAAAACTCGCGTGTGGTTAAAAGGAGAAGAAGTGCTTCGTGTTACTGCTCGTAAAGATCAATGGGATGAGGTAGAAGAATTTATTTGTAACTCATGTCGTTTTGATCACAAAAAAACAAGCGATTGGGTAATTGAAGGTCCTTCGCCTGTTTTAAGAAATTCAGTTATTTCGCAAAATCACTATGAGCATTTAAATGAATTAAAAGTTCAAATAATGAAGCAACAAAAAGCTTTAGGATTTATGCCAATTGATAAAAAACCTTAATAAAAAAAGACACTATGATTACTTTTCTAATTTATAAACTTATACTGTGCGTAGTTGTATTTGCTATTTCGTTAGGCATTGCAGCTTACTCTACACTTTGGGAACGTAAGCTTTCGGCCTTACTGCAAGATCGTGTTGGTCCGGATAGAGCAGGACCTTTTGGTTTATTGCAGCCATTAGCCGATGGTGGAAAAATGTTCTTTAAAGAAGAGATCATCCCAAATGTATCTAACCGTTTTTTATTTATTCTTGGCCCAAGCTTAGTAATGCTAACGGCATTAATGACAGGAGCAGTTATTCCGTGGACAAAAGATATTTATGTGAATGGTCAATTATACAGTATGCAAATTACCGACATTAATATTGGAGTGTTGTATTTGTTTGGAGTTGTTTCTGTTGGTGTTTATGGTATTATGATTGGTGGTTGGGCTTCCAATAATAAATATGCTCTACTAGGCGCTATTCGCGCATCGAGTCAAATGATTAGTTATGAAATTGCAATGGGTATTGCCGTAATTGCTTTAATCATCACATCCGGTGGTACTTTAAGTTTGCGCGAAATTGTTGAACAACAAGATGCAGGGTTAGCAAACATTGTTTGGCAACCTTTAGGCTTTATCATATTTTTTGTTTGTGCATTAGCAGAAACTAATCGCGCTCCTTTTGACTTACCAGAGTGTGAAGCCGAATTAGTTGGTGGATATCACACA
>Ga0066445_1000470_pt1 | contig 11398 bp, 8 predicted proteins | sample LakWasMet67_HOW9_2_FD_59533 | JGI IMG/M metagenome (GOLD analysis project Ga0066445, IMG submission 59533) | Freshwater sediment methanotrophic microbial communities from Lake Washington under simulated oxygen tension - Sediment Metagenome 67_HOW9 | ecosystem: Environmental > Aquatic > Freshwater...
CCCGGTGCTGCTCGGCCAGCACCGCGATCAGGTCAAGACCGGGCTGCCGGGCATGGCCTACGTGCGCACCGGCGTCGAGCCCTGGCCGCCGGAACTGGCGGTGAACGTGCCCGAGGCGCGCGCGGCGGCTTCAGCACCCACACGATGAGCGCCGAGCGGCCCGCCGCGGTGCAGGTGCGGGGGGTGAGCCACCGCTACGGGCAGGTCGTGGCCCTGGCCGACGTCGAGCTGAGCCTGCCGGCGGGCGGCATCACGGGTTTCGTGGGGCCTGACGGCGTGGGCAAGTCCACGCTGTTGGCGCTGGTTGCCGGGGCACGCCATCTGCAAGGCGGCCAGATCACCGTGCTGGGCGGCGACATGGCACGGGCCGGCCATCGGCGCCGCGTCTGCCCGCGCATCGCCTACAACCCGCAGGGGCTCGGTCGCAACCTCTACGCCACGCTGTCGGTGCGCGAGAACCTCGACTACTTCGGCCGCCTGTTCGGCCACGGCCGGCGCGAGCGCGAGGCGCGCATCGCCGAACTGCTGGGCAGCACGGGACTGCTGCCCTTTGCGGACCGGCCCGTGGGCAAGCTCTCCGGCGGCATGAAGCAGAAGCTCGGCCTGTGCTGCGCGCTGATCCATGACCCGGAACTGTTGATCCTCGACGAGCCGACGACGGGCGTCGACCCGCTGTCGCGCCGCCAGTTCTGGGAACTGATCGACCGCATCCGGGCGCGAAATCCCGGCATGACCGTGCTCGTGGCGACGGCCTACATGGAGGAAGCCGGACGCTTCGACCGCCTGGTGGCGATGGACGCCGGGCGCGTGCTGGCCACCGGCGCGCCGGCCGAGCTCTTGCAGCGCACCGGCTGCGCCAGCCTCGAAGCCGCCTTCATCGCCTTGCTGCCAGCCGAGCGCCGCGGCACACATGGCGAGCTGGTCGTGCCGCCGCGCACGGCCGCAGCGCAGGACATCGCCATCGAAGCGCACGACCTGAGCTGCCGCTTCGGCGACTTCACCGCGGTGAACCGGGTGAGTTTCCGGATCGAGCGCGGCGAGATCTTCGGCTTCCTCGGCTCCAACGGCTGCGGCAAGACCACGACGATGAAGATGCTGACCGGCCTGCTGCCGGCCACCGAAGGCAGCGTGCGCCTGTTCGGCGTGCCGCTGGACGCGCGCGACATGGCCGTGCGGCGCCGCGTGGGCTACATGTCGCAGGGCTTCTCGCTCTACCGCGACCTGACGGTGCGGCAGAACCTCGAACTGCAGGGCCAGCTCTTCGGCCTCGGCAGGCAGCGCATCGCCGAACGCGTGGACGCCCTGCTCGACCGCTTCGGCCTGCACGACAGCGCCGAGACCCTGCCGATGACGCTGCCACTCGGTCACCGCCAGCGCCTGCAATTGGCTGCCGCGGTGGTGCACGAACCCGAGCTGCTGATCCTGGACGAACCGACCTCCGGCGTGGACCCGGTGGCCCGCGACGATTTCTGGGCCTTGATGATCGACCTGTCACGGCGCGACGGCGTGACCATCTTCGTCTCCACCCACTTCATGAACGAGGCCCAGCGCTGCGACCGCGTCTCGCTGATGCACGCCGGGCGCGTGCTGGCCAGCGGCACGCCTGCCGCGCTGGCCAGCGAGCGCGGCGGCGGCTCGCTGGAAGACAGCTTCGTCGCCTGGCTGAGCGATGCGCAGACGCCGGCCGACCCCCCGGTGAGGCAAGCCGCGGCGCCCACCCTCCCGATTGACGCGGGCCACGGCGGGACATCCGCCACCGCCAAGGCCGTCGCCCGCACCCAGCGCCTGTTCAGTCGCCACCGTCTGCTCAGCTGCGCACGGCGCGAAGCGCTGGAGCTGCTGCGCGACCCGATCCGCCTGGCCATGTCGCTGCTGGGCACGGTGCTGCTGATGCTGATCATGGGCTACGGCATCAGCCTGGACGTGCAGGACCTGCGCTACGCCGTGCTCGACCGCGACGGCAGCGCCGCCAGCCGGGCCTACACCCTCGAGCTGTCGGGCTCGCCCTACTTCCTGGAACAGACGCCGCTGGCCAGCGACGCCGAGATGGACCGCCGCATGCGCGACGGCGAACTGGCGCTGGCGGTGGAAATCCCGCCCGGCTTCGGCGCCGACCTCGCGCGAGGCCGGCCCGCGACGGTGGGCGTGTGGATCGACGGCGCGATGCCGATGCGTGCCGAGATCGTCTCGGGCTATGTGCAGGCCCTGCACGCCGGCTTCGTGGCCCAGCGCCTGGCCGACGCAGGCGTCGACATCCGACCCGCGGCCAGCGTGGAAGTGCGCTACCGTTACAACCCCGGCGTACGCAGCATCGTCTCGATGGTGCCGGCGGTGATCCCGATCCTGCTGATCTTCATCCCGTCGATGCTGGCGGCGCTGGCCGTCGTGCGCGAGAAGGAAATGGGCTCGATCACCAACCTCTACGTCACGCCCGTCACCAAGCTGGAGTTCCTGTTCGGCAAGCAGTTGCCCTACGTGGGCGCCGGCATGGTGAACTTTGCGCTGCTAACCCTGATGGCGGTCACGCTGTTCGGCGTGCCGTTCACAGGCAGCCTGGCCACCTACACGCTGGCCGCGCTGCTCTATGTGTTCGCGGCCACGGCGCTGGGGCTGCTGATGTCAGCCTTCACCAACAGCCAGCTTGCGGCGCTGTTCGGCACCGCGCTGGCCACCATGCTGCCGGCGATCCAGTTCTCGGGCATCCTGAACCCGGTCTCCACGCTCGAGGGCTTCTCGGCGGTGATGGGGCAGATCTACCCCACCGCACCGTTCGTCACCATCAGCCGCGGCACCTTTTCCAAGGCGCTCGGCTTCGCCGACCTGCATGCCCTCTTCGTGCCGCTCGCGCTGGCCGGCCCGCTGCTGCTGGGCCTGAGCGTGCTGCTGCTCAGGAAGCAGGAGCGCTGATGAAGATGCCGCCGCTGTCCTGGCACGTCGTGCTGCATCTCGCGGGCAAGGAACTGCGCAGCCTGTGGCGCGACCGTCTGCTGCTGCTGTTCGTGGTCTGGGCCTTCAGCGGCGCGATCTACACGGCCGCCACGGCCATGCCGGACCGCCTGGTGCGTGCCCCCATCGCGGTCGTCGACGAGGACCAGACCGTGCTGTCGCAGCGCCTGATAGCGGCGTTCTTTCCGCCTGACTTCCTGGTGCCGGACCTGATCTCGCTCGGCGCGATGGATGCCGGCCTGGACACCGGGCGCTACAGCTTCGTGCTCGACATCCCGCCAGGGTTCCAGCGCGACGTGCTTGCGGGGCGCCGGCCGGCCCTGCAGCTGAACGTCGATGCCACTCAGATGCGCCAGTCCTTCGTCGGCACCGGCTACGTGCAGAGCATGATCCAGCTCGAACTCCAGGAGTTCATGCTCGGCGAGCGCGCCGTGGCCGTGTCGCCGGTGGAACTGGCCGTTCGCATGCGCTTCAATCCGACCTCGAACAGTGCGTGGTTCGCCGGCGTGATGGAGGTGAACAACATGGTCACGATGCTGTCCATCATCCTGGCCGGGGCGGCGCTGATCCGCGAGCGCGAGCACGGCACGCTGGAACACCTGCTCGTGATGCCCGTGCGGCCGGTGGAGATCATGCTGGCCAAGGTGCTGGCCATGGGCGGCGTGGTGCTGCTGGCGTCGACGCTGTCGCTGCGCTTGATGGTCCAGGGTGTGCTGGAGATGCCCATCGGCGGCTCGCTCGCCCTGTTCATGGCAGGCGTGGCCCTGCACCTGTTTGCCACCACCTCGATGGGCATCTTCATGGGCACGGTGGCACGCTCGATGCCGCAACTGGCGCTGCTGATCATCCTGGTGCTGCTGCCGCTGCAGATGCTGTCGGGTGGCATGACGCCGCGCGAGAGCATGCCCGAGGCGCTGCGCAGCGTAATGCTGCTGGCGCCGACGACGCATTTCGTGAGCCTGGCGCAAGCGGTGCTGTACCGTGGTGCCGGCTTGGCCATCGTCTGGCCGACCCTGCTGGCCATCGCGGCCATCGGGGCGGTCTTCTTCTTCGCGGCCTTGGGGCGGTTTCGCAAATCACTGGCGTCGGGGTGAGCCCCGGCGCGATAGCGAGTCGTCGATGCAGTGGTTCATGGAGCGCGCGGCGTGCGTATGTGCGGCCCTCGGATCAGCCCCGGTCCGGGTCGTCGTCGTGGCGCCCGCCGCGGCGGATCGAGCGCGCGAGCCACAGGCCGCCAAGCACGGCGCCGCAAAGAGCCGATAAAGCCGATGGCCGGCAGGCCGAACAGCGTCGGTCCGCCGCTGACTGTCATCACGATCGACGAGCCGACGATCAGCGCGGCGACCACGAGCGCCATCGCCACACGGCTGGCGGCGCGGTCGATCTGGTCGCCCACGCGCCTGAGGTGTGCGAGTTCTTCGCTGGGAATGCCGGCCACGCAGTCCTGCACGTTGACGCGCCCGCCGGTGTGCTGCCAATGCACGAGCGGGATCTCGACGAAGGGCAGCGCCGCCAGGTTGGCCTTGGTGCGTTGCGGCGCGTCGCCAGCCCGTTGCGCCGGCGTCCCGAGCGATCCAGCTCGCGCCGGGTGTTGCACTCAATGCCGCAGCGCGGGCCCTGCACGCGCTGGTCGATGGCCTGATCGCCAACTGGATGCTCGATCGAGACGCCTTCGCTCAGCGCCGCGTTGGCCGCCGGGCCGTCGAGCAACTGCTGGCCGGGCTCAGTGGCCGAGCTTGACCTGCAGTTCGGTCACCGCTTCTGGGTTGACCAGCGACGACAGGTCACCCGGGCTGTCGCCCCTGAACACCGAGCGCACCACGCGCCGCATGATCTTCATGTTGCGCGTCTTCGGCAGGTCGCTGACCAGCAGCACCTGGCGCGGCCGGTAGGACGTGCCCATGCCGTGCACCACGGCGGCCGACAACTCCTGCTCCAGTGCCGCATCGGCGGCCACGCCCGGCATGGGCACGCAGACGCAGACGATGGCCGAGCCCTTGACCGCGTCGGGCACGCCGATGACGGCGGCCTCCGAGACCTTGCCGGTGCCGGTGAGCAAGGTCTCGATTTCCGAGGGCCCGGTGCGCTTGCCCGAGACCTTGATGGTGTCGTCGCTGCGGCCCAGGATGTAGTAGAGGCCGTCCTCGTCGCGCATCGCGAAATCGCCATGCACCCAGATGCCGGGCAGGGTGCGCCAGTAGCTGTCGAGGTAGCGCTCGTCGTCGCGCCACAGGCTCTTGGTGAAGCCGATGTTGGGGTTGCGCAGCACCAGTTCCCCCACTTGACCGGCCGGCACCGGCTTGCCGGCATCGTCGACGATGTCCACCCCCACGCCCAGCCCACCCATGCCGAACGAACCTGGGCGCAGCGGGTGGTGCACGGTGCCGGTGAAGTTGCAGCCGCCTACTTCGGTGCCGCCGACGATGTTCAAGAACGGCAGTTTGTTCTTGCACACATGGTTGAAGAACCAGCGCCAGGGTGCCTCGGTCCAGGCTTCGCCACCGGAGACGGTGACGCGCAGGGCAGACAGGTCGAAGCTCTGGACCTCGGCATCGCCATAGCGCATCAGGCCGCGGATCAGCGTCGGCGCGACGCCGAGGTAGGTGACCTTGTGGTCCTGCAGCAATCGCCAGAAGCGGCCGGTGTCGGGGAAGTCGGGCGTGCCTTCGGCCACCAGCAGGCTGCCGCCGAAGTAGCTGGGAATGCAGGCGCACATGGCGCCGACCATCCAGCCCATGTCGCTCATGAAGAAGAAGCGGTCGCTGGCCTTGAAGTCGGCGCAGATGTGCATGTCGCGCGTCACCATCGAGCCCAGGAAGCTGACATGCGTCCACACGCAGCCCTTGGGCTTGCCGGTGGTGCCCGAGGTGTACAGCAGCACCGCGGGGTCGTCGGCGGCCATTTCCGCAGTGGGCAACTCGGCCGGCTGGCCTGCCACGGCGGCGGCCCAGTCGTGGTCGCGGCCCGGGGTCATCGGGCAGGGCAGGGCGTCACCCAGGTGGCGCAGTACCAGCACATGTTGCACGCTGGGCACCGACTCCAGCGCTTCGTCGAGCACCGACTTCATCGCGCCGGGCGTGCCGCGGCGCCAGGTGCCGTCGGCGGTGAGCACGACCTTGGCCTCGCCGTCGTTCAGGCGCGAAGTCAGCGGCTGGGGGCCGAAGCCCGAGAACAGCGGCATCACGACGGCGCCGATCTTCATCACCGCGAAGAAGGCGACGAAGGTTTCGGGCAGGTTCGGCATGTACAGGCCGACGCGGTCGCCGCGCCCCACGCCCAGTGCCAGCAAGGCACCAGCCAGGCGGCAGACCTCGGCGTCGAATTCGCGATAGCTGAGACTGCGCTGCGCGCGGCGGTCCTCGCCTTCCCAGACCAGATAGGGGCGCTCCCAGGCGGGCGTATCTTGGTGGCGGTCGATGCAGTTGAGCACGATGTTGGTGGTGCCGCCGACACACCAGCGTGCCCACTCGATGCCGCGCGAGTTGTCGAGCATCTGTGTGTAGGGCTTGTAGAAGCGCACGTCGCAGAACTCGAACACCTGCTGCATCAGCCATGCCGGGTCGGCGTCGGCGCGCCGGGACAGTGCGTCGAGGCTGGATTCGCCGGTCTTGCGTATGAACGCGCTCAGGTTGGATTGCTCGATGATTTCTTTCGAGGGCAACCAATCAAACGGACGTTTGGTAGAATTCATACCTTAAGCGTATCCCAACGCTCACGCGCCGTCCAGCGCGGCCGTCGCTTGGCGGCCGGACCGCTGCAACTGCAGCGAGAGCAGAAAGCCACAGCCGCCATGCATGTCGACGAAGCGATCCGCAGCCGCAAATCGGTCCGCAGATTTTTACCCAAGCCGGTTCCGGAATCAGTGGTGCGCCATATCCTGAACGTATCGGCGCGCGCGCCGAGCGGCAACAACGTCCAGCCCTGGCGTGTCTATGCGCTGGCCGGCGAGAGTCGCGCAAAGCTGTGCGACGCCATTGTCGACGCGGCCACCCGCGAGCCCGACCGGCACCAGCCCGAGTACGCCTACTACCCGACCGAGTGGGTCGAGCCCTACCTGGAGCGCCGTCGCCGCTGCGGCTTCGGGCTCTACGCGTCGCTGGGCATCGCGCGTGACGACAAGGCCGCCCGTGAGCACCAGATGCTGCGCAATTACACCTTCTTCGACGCGCCGGTGGGGTTGCTGGTCACGCTGGACCGGCGGCTGAACACCGGCAGCTTCATGGACCTGGGCATGTTCATCCAGAACATCCTCGTGGCGGCGCGCGCCCAGGGACTGCACACCTGCGCCCAGGCTGCGTTCGCCTGGTTTCACCAGATTGCCCGCGCCCATTTGCCGATGAGCGACCACGAGATCCTGGCTTGCGGCATTGCGCTGGGGTATGAAGCTATGGAGGCGCCGGAGAACGCTTTCATCACCGAGCGCGCCGAGGTCCATGAATTCACTGGTTTCTTCGGCTTCGACACCGCTGACTGACCCGCACGAACTGATCGCCCCTCACGAACGGGAGCAGTGTCTTGATCCTGCACGATGCATCAACCATCGACCATTTCACTTCGGCCGGGCTGTGGGGCCGGCGCACGCTGCTGGACGTGGTGGCGGAGCATGTGACCCATGTGCCGGAACGCACGGCTATCGTCGACACCCCTGATCGCCGGGCGCTGATCGGCACACCCGCGACGTCGGTGACCTGGCGCCAGTTCGGCGAGGCGGTCGACGCCATCGCCACTGGCCTGATCCGCCGTGGGCTGGAAAAGGACGAGGTGGTGGTGGTGCAACTGCCCAACGTCTGGGAGCTGATGGCACTGTACTTTGGCATTGCACGTGCCGGCGGCATCATTTCCCCGGTTGCCATGCAGTGGCGCGAAACCGAATTGCGCAACGTCTGCGATGTCAGCGGTGCGATGTTGTACATCGGCGTCAGGAGCTTCAAGGAGCATAACCACATTGCCATGGCCGACAAGCTGGGCTTCGAAACCTGGGCGCTCGAGGAGGTGACCAACATGGCTTCGGATCTGAGCGACAAGGCCGCGCTCAAGGCCGTCGCCATCACGGCGAACGACATCTTCAGCCTTTGCTGGTCCTCGGGCACCGAGTCGCAGGCCAAGGGTTGCCCGATGTCGCACAACAACTGGATGTACCAGTTGAGGCTGGTGCCCAACACCGCTGGCATCAGAGAAGGTGACCGTGTGTTGGCGCCGGCCCCTATGGTCAACATGGCGGGCGCGGTCGCTTGGCTGAGCTGGCTCGCAGGTCGTGGCACCTTGCTGCTGCACCATCCGCTCGACGTGCCGCTGCTCATCCAGCAACTGTTGACCGAGAAGGTGCAGTTCACGATCCTGGTGCCGGCCATCCTGAACATGATCCTGAAGCTGCCGAATGTCGACCAGCTGGATCTGTCGTCGATCCGCTCGATTGCCACCGGTTCCGCGCCGCCGTCGCGCTGGAGCATGGAGGAGTTCAAGCGCCGTTGGAACATCGAGATCTGCAACCTCTGGGTGCAGACCGAGGGCACCGGCCTGGTGGGCGGGCCGATCGATGTGCCCAACTTCGGCATGCGTGTCGACCATTGCCCTTGGGTGGGGCAAGCCCGGCCTGAACTGGGCGTCGAACAGGGTCGGCGTGCAGGCGAAGCTGCTCGACGATCAGGGTCGGGAATGCGCTGAACCCGGGCGGGTGGGCGAACCGGTGTACCGCGGCCCCAATAGGTTTGCCGGCTACTACCGACGCCCGGATCTGGCCGCCGGCTCGTTCACGTCCGAAGGTTTCTTGCGCACCGGCGATTTCTATATCGTGCGTGACGATCGGCACAACGGGTTCTTCGACCGCAAGAAGGACATCATCATCCGTGGCGGCTTCAACATCAGTGCCGCCGAGGTGGAGAACCTGGTGCTGGCCCACACCGGCGTGCAGGAGGTTGCGGCGGTGGGCGTGCCCGACGAGATCATGGGCGAGAAGGCCTGTATCTTTGTAGTGCCCAAGGACGAGGCCCAGGCCCCGACACTGGCCGACATCGTCGAGCACCTGAAGCAAGTCGGCGTGGCCAGCTACAGGCTGCCAGAGTACATCGAGTACACCGACGCCATTCCACGCAACCCGGTGGGCAAGGTCCTCAAAGTGCAATTGAGGCAGCAGGCGTCAGTCAGCTGCGTCGGTCAGCGCGCGGCGTGACCCGTGCGGTTCGGGCTCCGAGCTTGTCGCAAAGGATCACGTGGCCGCGACGGACAAGTCGCAGCTCATCGTCTACCACACGATCACCGGCGGCATCTTGCAGATGGATCGGGCGGCGGCAGCGGGAGCAGCCCAAGAAGCAGGTGTCGTGATCACGATGTTGTCCGCGTCGGAAAGCGGTCCGGCACACGCGCTTGCCGCGGATGGTTTCATCTTCGCGACGCCGGCGATCTGACCTCGATCGCCGGCGCGCTGAAGGACTTCTTCGACCGCAGTTACTACGCCGTGCTCGGTCGCATCAACGGTCGGCCGTCTGCCAGCCTCGTGTGTGCCGGCAGCGACGGCAGCAATGCCGCACTGCAGATCCAGCGCATCGCCACCGGCCGGCGCTTGAGGTCTGTCGCCGTGCCGCTGATTGGCTGCACGCACGCGCAGACGCCCGACGACATCCTGCGCGCCAAGCAGATCGACGCCGCGGCACTGGCGCGCTGCGCGGAACTGGGCGCGGCGTTCGCGGCGGGGCTGTCCCTGGGCGTCTACTGAACTCCCTGCAGAGCGGCTGAGCCTCACTGCCTCACGGCACCGGCGGGCACCCGCCGCAGATGTGTGGCCGACATGTTCCGAGAACACGAGAACGGCTGCATGTACTGCGCTGCACGCGCTGCCTGCACGCTGAAGTCTCGGCCCGGGCTGGCCGAGCCGCCGGCGCCACATCGAGAAGGCCGCACATTCGGACGCAGTTCCAAGCATAGACGTTCGCACGATTTGTGAAACTGCCCGGTGACGTGACATCTTTGTCATCAAGTCCAGTGTGCGTCACCCGATAACCGAGTTACTGCCCCGTTTGCCAGTCCCTCCATACATAGTCGGCCCTGCAAATCGCCTGCAGCCCGCATGAATGCTCACTTTCCGGCGTGATTCTTGCTGCCCAGATCCCGTGACTTCGATACTCCAGAGGTCTGATTTCTGAGGGATTTGCCGCATGTCGACCCCCGACTTCTTCCGCTCGCGCCTGGACCAGATGATCGACCTTCGGCACCCGTTGGCGGTATTGGCAACCAGGCTGCCATGGGCGTCGATCGAGGCGGCGGTGGCGCCCAAGCTGGCCCAAGAGGCGAAGCCGGCCAAGCGGGTGGCGGGCGTTGATCTGGCCGGTGCGTTCGACGGCGAGTTCGGCGGCGGCATCAGCCCGGCAGGCCGCCCCCGGCTGCCGATCCGCCTGATGGTCAGCCTGCTGTACCTGAAGAACAGCTTCAACCTCAGCGACGAGGAACTGGTCGAGCGCTGGGCGGAGAACGTGCAGTGGCAATTCTTCAGCGGCATGGACTACTACGAGCCGCGCCTGCCGTGCGACGCCACCCAGATCGGCCGCTTTCGCCGCCTGCTCGGCGAGGACGGCATCGAGCAACTGCTCAAGGCCACCATCGACTGCGCGGTGGACATCAAGGCCGTCAGGCCCGCCGAACTGGAGCGCGTGATCGTCGACTCCACCGTGCAGTCCAAGGCCATCGCCCATCCGGTGGACAGCCGGCTGCTGGAGATTGCTCGGCATAAGGTGGTCAGCGCTGCAAAGCGAGCCGGTGTCGCGTTGAAGCAGACCTATGCGCGGGAGGGCAAGACGCTGCGCCGCAAGGCCGGTGGCTACGCTCATGCCAAGCAGTTCAAGCGGCTGCATAAAGCGGTCAAGCGCCAGCGCACGATCCTGGGGGTGGTGATGCGCGAGGTGCAGCGCAAGCTCGACGCCGACAAGGCCGCGGTGGCCGCCGGCGGCGCCCCGGCTCACGAGGCCAGCAGCCCGAAGGCCCCCGGCGATCTGGCCACGCTGATGGCACGCGCCGAGCGCATCCGCACCCAGCAGCGCCACACCAAGAACAAGCTCTATGCGCTGCACGCGCCGGAGGCGGAGTGCATCTCCAAGGGCAAGGCCCGCAACCCCTACGAGTTCGGCGTCAAGGTCAGCCTGGTGGTGACCCACAAGCAGGGCCTGATGGTCGGCGCCAGGAGCTTCCCCGGCAACCCGTACGACGGCCATGTGCTCAGTGCCCAGCTCGAGCAGACCGCCAATCTGCTGCAGGACACCGGCCGTGCGCCCAAGCAGGTCATCGTCGATCTGGGCTACCGGGGCGTGGACGCCGACAACCCGGGCGTGCAGATCATCCACCGGGGCAAGTACAAGTCGCTCAGCGAGCACGAGAAGCGCCTGCTCAAGCGACGCCAGGCCATCGAGCCGCTGATTGGCCACACGAAGGCTGATCACCGGATGGACCGGTGCTGGTTGCAGGG
>Ga0066445_1000472_pt1 | contig 11328 bp, 15 predicted proteins | sample LakWasMet67_HOW9_2_FD_59533 | JGI IMG/M metagenome (GOLD analysis project Ga0066445, IMG submission 59533) | Freshwater sediment methanotrophic microbial communities from Lake Washington under simulated oxygen tension - Sediment Metagenome 67_HOW9 | ecosystem: Environmental > Aquatic >...
GGCGGGATCACCTCGCCCTGCCCACCCGCGTCCTTGAAGCCCGCGCTGCGCAGCAGTTCATCGGCCACCGGCGTGGCGCCCGGGATCTGCACCAGCGTCTGCGCGGCCTGGGCGCTGATGTAGAGGGCTTCCAGCCGCGACTTCATGGCCTCGGCGTCCAGCTTCTGCCCCTTGGCGATGGCCTCCTTGATGGTTGCCTGCAGCTGCGCCATCTGCGCGTCGTACTCGGCCTTGGCCTTGGCCTGCTTGTCCGCCATGGCCTGCTGCTGCTCGGGCGTCACCTTGCCGTCCGGGTCGGTCTGCCCGTTCACCGCACGGATTCGGTCCAGCAGCGCCTTCTTGCGCGGCAGGTTCGGGTGCATGTCGAACACGACATCGAGCAAGTTGATGACCACCTGCGGGGCTGCGGCGGCCAGCTGCGTGATGACCTCCATCAGCGACTCGAACGCAGCTTCGGCGTAGGCCTGCTTCCACGCCTGCTCGCCCACGGCGAAGTGCGCGCGCCTGGCGGTGATGTCGTTCAGGTAGGTGCCGTCCGGCTGCGGCTGGTTGATCTTCGTGCGCTCCACGCGCCGGCCGTCGCCTGCCACCCGGATCGTCATCGGCGCACGAACGTGCTGCTCGGCCACACTCAGGGTGATTTCGCCCTCCATCTGCCGGGACAGCAGCAGGTTGTCGAACAGTTCCGCCGTCAACAGGCTGCCCTGCTCCTGCTTGGCCAGCACCGCTTTGCCGCTGACGGCGTTGGTGCGCTCACCGCGGTTCTCGCCGGTGACGCCGGACATGCTGCGCATGTGCGCAATGTCGCGGTCGGCCAGTTGCAGCTGGGCGGTGGCGGCACCCTGGTTCGGCCGCTCCTGCACCCGGCCGCCGGACAGCGCGCCGTTGTTGAAGATGGCAATGCCGTCCGGGGAGTTCAGCTCATCGCGCAACTCGTCCAACGGCATCGTTTCAGAGACGGCGCCTTCCTCGATCTTCAGCTGGTTGCTGCTGGCCTCCATCAGCGACTTGCTCATGCGGTGGTTCAGCGCCACCTGCGGCCCCAACAGCGGCTTGATCGGGCTGTAGGGCAGCCCGGTGCGCCGGTTGATGTAGGCCCACAGCGGGATGAACGGGAACCGGTCATGGTTGAACGGGCTCCACGCTTCGATCAGGGTGTCATGCTCGGTCATGATCGACACGCGCATCTTGAACGACACCGGGTCGCCCAGGCCCTCGTCGGGCTGCGGGTGGCGCTGGGGCTCTCGGCTCCAGCATTCCAGCAGCATGATCCGCTTGCGGGGGTTGAACAGGTCGACCGGCTTGCTGGTCAGCAGGTCCAGATCATCGGCGCTGCCGCCGAAGGCATCGAGCCCGCTGATGAGGCCCGACCCTGCCATCCACGACGAGAACACCGACACCGAGTCTCCTTCCTGCACGCACCGGTCAAGCTGCTCCTTCTTGTCGGGGAAGATCGCCAGGGCCACGTCATAGTCGATGACCTTGATGCGGAACACGTAGCGCACATTGCTCAGGTCGCGGCGGCGGTCGTTGCTGTCCCACAGCATGTCTCGCCAGGACACGGCCCCGATGAACAGCGGAATGCCCGTGCGGTCACCGCGCAAGCCCACTTCCAGCCATCCCACCCCGGCCTTGAACATGTCCTCGGCGGCGTAGCTGCGCTCGAAGCCGGCGCGGTTCACGTCATCGAGGTACTTCAGGAGCTTGGTCTTGTTCGTGGCGTCGTCGTCGGCCTCCTGCCCATCGTCCTCGGCCACCACGTAGAAGTCCACCCGGGCGCGACGCTCGGTGCCGATCATCCAGTCGATGGTGGGCTTGATTTCGTTGTAGACCACGGGGTTCTGGCCGCGGCTCTTCACGTCCTCGGCTTCTTCTGCGCTCCACTGCTCGCTGTCGTAGAAGGCCTCGCAGCGGGCCATCATGGCGCGGTTGGGGCCTTGCTTGGCGGCTTCGGCCAGGAACCAGCTCTTGCGCTGCTCGTGGCGCTCCTGCGGCGTCATCACCTCCATGGGCTTAAGGCCGAGTTCGGCGGTCTGCTCGGCGGTGCTGCGCGCGGCCTGGGCCACGGCTCGGGGCTTGGTGGCTCGCTTGCGCGGCTGGGTGGCGGTAGTGGTTGGCATCAAACGCTCGCTTCGCTCAAGGTCTTGCCCGTGTTCTTGTTGCTGGCCACCACATCCCACATGGCTTCGCCGCGGAGTTCTCGGCGCAGTGCGGCCGGTGCGGCGGGCATGCCCACCAGTTCGGGGGCGAACTTCACCACCGTGTCGATCAGCGCCATCAGCGCGTGCCGGTCGTTGGCGTCCTTGCCCAGCAGCGGCAGCGCCTGGGCGGCTTCGCGGTGGCAGTGCTCGCTGACCGAGCCGGTGCACTTGTCATCGCGGTTGAACCCCACGAACTGCGTGATGGCGCGCTCGCTGATTACCCACATTCCAGTCCCAACACCCTTGGCTGTCAGGATGTTGGACGCGGGCCAGATGACCATGCACTTGCGCGCTCGGCGATGGTCGCCCACCCATTCGAGACTGACCACGAACCCGCGGTGCTCAAACGTGCGCCAGGCGTGGCCACCACCAGCCGACCACACCGGCGTTCCCTGGGGGCTCAGGACGGGGCTCAGTCGCATGACTGCTCCCGGCGCTCGCGCTGGTTGAGTTCCACGCCCATGCTGGCCATGTTGTCGAACGTCGACGCACGGCCGGCGGCGTAGCCCTCGCGGTAGGCGGCGCGCGGGTTCACCGGCACCTCGCCAGGCCCCGACAGGTACAGCCACGCATCGCGCAGCACCCGGGCCAGCACATTGAACGGCACCGGCATCGTCAGCGCGCTGGACTTGCGCCAGTCGTACCAAGCCAGGCCGTAGCCGCTCGGTGCGCGCTCGCCATCAGCCACCCTTTGAATCAGCTTCAGCGCCATGATTTCTTCCTCGTCTTGAACTTCTTGATCGACGCCACATCGGCGCCCGCTTGAAAGTCTTGGGCGTACTGCATCCATGCGTCTGCGCCGTGGCTGGCCCAATTCGGGAGTGGAGTCCGACTCCACACGCCCAACTTCTCGTTCCACTCGTACTGGTAGCCGTCCAGGCACTTGATGCCCTCGGCGCACTCCACCCGATCGAACCAGTTATCGGTGGGCAGGGCCGACCGCATCAGGTCAATGCCGATGCTCTTGAGCGTCACGCGGGGCACCACGTAGGCGTTGCGCATGCCGTTGCGCTCCAGGATGGCGCGCTTGGTTTCTACGTCATCGCCCAGGATCTGCGTGTCGGCGTCGTGCGGAAGGTGGTGGGTTCCCCACTTGAACTCGCCGTGCTCCATGCGCCATTGCTCAAGGTGGCGCCACCACCATCCCAGGCCCTTGCCGAAGTCGTCGAAATACTTGACCCAGCGGTTTTGCAGGCCAATGCGTTGCATCAGCCAGATCGGGTTGCGCCGGCCCAGCCCGAAGTCCCAAAACGTGTGCACCGGGTAGTTCACGTCCAGCGGCACCACGGTGATGCGGCCAGCCTCCCGCACCTGGGTCATTTCCTCGCCGAACACAGCGCCATCCACAGCCTGCTCGAATGCTTCTTCGGGCGTGCTGGGGTACTCGCGCTTCATCATGCGCTTCTGCGTCTCGCGCTTCTTCACGTACCAAGCGCGCTGGGCCGGGTCAATGGTCACGCCCAGCTTGGCCTGCAGCCCGTTGAAATAGGCATGGTCCTTGTCGCTGACGATGACCATGGCCGGGTCCAGCCGGTACTCGGGGGAGTTGAACCACGGGTAGAAGTGCAGGCGCCAGTCAAGCGGCGTCTCGGGGGCGCCCTCTGCCTGCCGCTTCATTGCCAGGCTCACCATGTCGTAGAACGGGCCGGCCGCGCCCTCGGCGGTGCTCTCCACCACGATGCAGCCGTCGCTGGGCACGGCCTCGAAGGCGCCGCTGACGATTTCCGCGGCGCGCTCCGGGTACTTGCGGCAGATGGCGCCGAACTCACTGACGTGCAGCAGCTGCAGGGTGTCGCCGCGGGCGCTCACGCCCACGTAGATGCTCGATCCGTGCTCGAACTCCAACGCGCTCTTGCTGGCCAGGGCCTTGATGGGCAGCGCGTCGCGCAGATCGCCCGGCAGCCGGTCGTGTGCGAACTCGATCTTCTTGAACAGCTTGCCGGCGTTGGGCAACGTCTCGGCGATGGTGGCTCCAACGTGGTTGGCGTTGAACATGCTTTGGTCAAGCTGAATCAGCTGGATCAGCGTGCTGAACCCCTTTTGCCGCGCCTTCAGCACAAGGTTGCGCGTGTGCAGGTTGCGGATCAGGTCCAGTTGCTCGTCGTTGGGCTCGAACCGCACAGCCTTGCCGGCCTTGTTGACAATCCAGTACAGGTTGCACAGGCGCCACTCAAGGCTGCGCCACTGCGGGCCCAGGATCTGATCCAGGGACTGCGGGCGCTCCATGGCGGCTGCATCGCTCAATGCTGCACCTTCGGAGTCGTGGCGACAGGCTGGCGTGGCGGCGTGAACTGCAGGCGTCCGGCACCATCGCCGTGCAGCTGGCCGACGAACTGCGCCAGGGCTTCAGCCAGGGCCGGCTTCTTCTGGTCGTTGTCCTTCTCGTAGGCGCCCAGGATCTTGCCGATGTTCACCAGCGCGGCCATCTTGTCGTGCGTGAGGATGGTCGCGCCGTCCTTGGTCAGCTTCACGCCAGCGAACAGCGCGCGGGCCTCGGGCGACAGCTTGCGGGTGTCGCTGAACCACGGCACGCTGTTGCCTTCGCCCATGCAGGTGCCGCACTCGGGGTCTGGCTCGACCCACCGGCCCTTGCGGCTGGTGTCTGCCGGCCAGCAGTCGGAGCACGCCACGGCGCGCATCTGCATCAGCTCGTTCGGGTCGGCGCGCACGATGGCCAGGAACTCGGCCAGCAGCTGGTCGCGGCTCATTTCGTGCTGGGTGGCCATTCTTTGGCGCTCGGCGGCGATTCGGGACTTGATCCGATCCTTTGCGATCAACCTGCGCGACGCCGTTGTGGCGTAGTCCGGAGTGCATCCTGGGTGCGTGAACATCCATGCGGCGGTGCCGTTCATGTCGTTGCGCAGGTACTCCGTGATGAATGCTTCCTCTGTCGGCGTGGTGGTCAGTTGGGGCCGTGTCGGGTCCAGCGCGCCAGGGCGGGCCAGTAGCTGCGCTCCGGTGCTGGTCGTGGCCGGCGGTGCTGGTGCGGGTGCTGGTGCACGGGGTGCTGCCTGCGGCTTGCCCGGGGCCATGCGAATCCACCCGCCCAGCTTCGCGCGCCGGCTCACCTGCGTATGGCTGCACCCGTGCATGGCGGCCAGTTCGCGGCTGGTGTACTTCCCTGTCAGGTAATCGCGCTCGACGGCCTTCCAGTCCGTGCGCTTGGCCGGCTGGTCGTCTGGTGCGTCGTCTGGTGCGTGGTGCATGGGTTGGTGCGTGCGCTTGGTGCATGGCACGTTCTCACGCGAAGCCTGAAAGTCAACCGGTGCGCCGGTCCTTGGAAACAAAAAAGCCCGCTGGTCTGCGGGCTTTGTCTGGGGCGGCGCTCGGTGCGCCTGGTGCGTCAGGTCAGGTGCTGGCGCACATTCGCCAGCCGGGCTCGATGGCCGGGGGGCGCTTGTCCATGCGGCGCTTGTAGGCGTTGGCCACGGTCATCCGCATTCGCTGATGGGCAGTGCACTGCGGCTCGTGCACGATGCCCGGCGGCGCCAGGGGCGCGGGGGTGGCCTGCACGGCGCGCATGGCCCAGCCGGTGACGTGGCCGGCGGCCTTGGCGATCAGGGCGGCAGTGCTGTCCCGCCAGGCCACCATGGCGCCCATGGCGAGGGCGAAGGCGGCAAGGCCGATGGAGGCCAGTCGGGTGAAGGTCGAGCTGAAGCGGGTCATGGGGCTCCTTGCGGGCGGGTTGGTGGATTCGTTGCCGTGGCTGCGGCTGGCCCCTTGCCATGGCGGGGAGAATCCAGCATCACACCAATTTCGGTGAAGTCAACCGGCTGACGAACGAAAGCCCGCGCGAGGCGGGCCTGTTGGGGCGGGTGGCTTGGCGCCCTACTTCTTGATGCGCTTCGCGCCCAGCGCCAGCAGCGCGAACACGGCCGTGCGGTCGCTGTCGTAGCCGTGGTGCTCCTTGATGGCGTCAAGCTGGGCCGTCTGCTCAGGCGGAAGGGGTGTGCGCAGTTCCCGCCCGCCCTGCTCCAACAGCGCCGCCCTGCTCTTGGCCTTGCGGTCCTTGTCGGGCGTGCGGCCGGTGGCGGGCCGGCCCCGGGGGCGTTTCGGTGGCTCAGTGGTCATCTGCATATTGTGACCCGTCACGGCAATTCTTCAAAGCTCGATGACGTGGATGCCATGCACCGTGGCCATCAGGTGCTTCTTGGCGCGGTACATGTCGGTCTGCACACCCTTGGCGTCAGCTACCACCACGGCACCGCTGCCCATGTCGGTCCAAACGAAGTCGGCCACGTAGCGCAATGCCGGTCGCGCCCTGCCCTCGCCGTTGATCTTCACGCCAGGCGCCAGCACGTAGGGCACCTCGCGCTTCAGGTCGGCGATCTTGCCCGCGCGCTGCAGCAGCAGCAGATCCTGATGCTTTGCAGCCTCCCGCTTGCTCCGGTACTTCTCGGCGCCGATCACGGTCGGGGTGTTGCGGTACTTCAGCGGCTTGGCCATAGCGCCTTGATCGTTTCTTGCAGGGCCTCGCGCGCCGGCTTGCCGCGCTTGTGCTCGATGGTGTCCAGCCAGGCTCGGCGCTCTGCCGTGCTGCGCAGGGCCATGATGGCGCGGGCCTCGCATTCATGGCGCCAGTCGGAGCAGCTGCTGCACACGGTCTTGCCGTCATGCAGCTTCACGGGGGCCGTTTCGATGGCGTTGCAGCCCAGGCAGGTCATGGTGCACCGCCTGCGCTCTGCTTGTCATGGCTCATGGCGTCAACCCCGTTACCGCAATCAGCGCACAGTAGGCTGGTCAGCAGAACCGCCTGAGGTGCCGAGTGGCCCAGGTGCATCGCCATGATGGCAAAGTCTCGCCCGCTCCCGATGGCCCAATGCCTGTTCTCGATCACGATGGGGTGCGGAGTACTCTCGTACTGCAAGAGGCGCCCGCCTGGCTCGGCCACCAGCATGCTCGCGCACTCCTGCGCGTTTCGCTGACCCGCTGGGAATGTCCCTGGATCGGCGCCGTCATCAAGCCAGCGGCGCATCTCTGCGATCAGCGCCGCAGTTCCACAGCCGGCCGTGACAGCGCCACTTTTCAGCCGGTGCACCTTCGTTGTCGTTGCGTGAAGCCCGCCGAAAGAGGTCATCTTGTCCGCGGCCAGCAAGTCACCATCCCACGCCACTACCGTCATGCAATCACCTCGTCACTTTCAAAGACCGGCACCGCGTAGCCTTTCGGCCACGTTCCAAGCTGCACCGCCATGGCCACCGTCAGCCGATAGGCCGCGTGCCAGATCGTCGCCTTTTCCAGCGCATCCCAGCCGCCGCCTTGATCCAGCAGCCCATGGCAGCGCCAGCACAGCGCGGCCACGAATTCGTCGCTCGCCTTGATGCCCTTGCCCTTGCCGTGGATGGACAGGTTGCTGTGCGCCCAGGTCACGCCGGCCGCCTCGCCGGCTGCACCGCACCGCTTGCAGGCCATGCCCCGGCACATGTCGCGGAATGCCTCGTCGCGCACGTAGCCAAACTTCGCCACGGGCGGCCGGTGGCGGTGGCCCGCGTTGACGGCGGCGGCCACCTCGCGCGGGCGCAGGGTGTATTCGTCGCCGATCTGCTTGGCGGCGCGTAGCGGCCGGCTGCCAGGCGGGCGCTGCACCTTGAATCCGCTGCGTTTCATCGGTCGAACTCCATCACGCGGTCGACGCGCGCCCGCTCTCGCAGCGGCTCGGTGATCGCCTTGTCCGCAGACCACCCGGCGCGCAGCCGGCTTGTCATGCCATCACCTCATCGGTGAACCGCATGCCGCGTTCTGCGCCGAAGGCGGCCATCAGTTCCATGAGGTCGCTCATTTCGCGGATCGTCATGGCCGATGTGGACTGGCCGATCACCACAAAGTCGCCATGCAGACCCGGCACCACGTCCTGCTTCTTCAGGCTGGCCGAGAACACGCACTTCCAGGCTTCTGGCGACAGCTTCTTGCCATACCACTCCACCTGCTTGGACACGTCGCCCAGCATTGCCCACATGCGGGCGTTCTGATCCAGGGACCGTGTGGGCGGCCGGAACGTCACATGCCAGCCTTCTGGCGCCGCCATGGCAAACGCGCCAACACCGCGGCGTGCTTGGTCATGCGCCAGGATGAAAGTCTTCTTCTCGGCCATGTCAGTTCACCGGCACCGCATCCAACGCGGCCCACGTTGCGGCGCGGTGCTCGCGCACGATGTTCGCCACCGATGCGTCCAGGGCGTCGGCCATGTGCCGCGGGGCAGCAGCCATCATCACCCCCAGCGCGCTCGCCAGGGCATCCACCAGGGCCGCCGGCTGCACGCCATCGTCCACCAGGCGGGCCACCATGCCCGACAGCACCTTGGCGGCGGCGTCGGCCTCCGCGCTCAACTCGACTTCATCCTTCTGGTTCATCTTCCACCTCTGTTGAATACCAACACCACAACCCTCAACCCCTTGGCTATCACCCCGATGGAGCAGACCCAGCCATCCTTTGCTGGGCCTTCACATGCTTCGGTTTCACCCGTCAGTCGCATGACCCGGCAGCCGTTCGACGTTGCGGCGCTACCTTCGCCACCGCATATCCCCCTGCTTCCACGTCTGCCCTCCCGGTGGGGTGTCGTGTCCTGGGCGCCGGTGCAAGTAGCGTCCACCCAGGGCATCTGGCGGGCCGCTACGGCACGGAAATCCCCTCCGCCAGATCAATGCGGCGCCCGACCCAGCGCGCCACGTTCACAGCCCAGGAATTGCCCAGCGCCTTGTAGCGCGGGCCGTCTGGGCACTCGCTGGCAGGCTTGCCGCGCCAGGGGATCGCGGTGTAGCCATCGGGGAAGCCCTGCAGCCGCTCGCACTCGACGGGCATAAGGCGGCGGACGGCTGCGCCAACCAGGAGTGACGGCCCGCTGTGGTTGGCGCTCTGCCCGCTGTTGGCGCCCATCGTGGCCGCAACATCGCCTGTCAGTGCGCCGTTGAACACATCCGCGCCCAGCACGGCCGGGTGCTTGCTCTTGTCCAGCGTCGGGCTGATGGTGTCCACCGCCATGCCTTGCGCTGCGGAGTTCTGCCAGCCAAAGGCCCCGGCCGGCGCGTGCGCCCCAGCGGCCAGCGGGTGGCACGGATCGCCCGCCTTCGGGTTGCTGTAGTTGCTGGCGCTGGTGATCTGCGTGGTGTCAAACGGCACCGGCACCAGCGGCGTGCCGCGCCCCGTGCCGTCCTCGCTGGCGTCGAAGCCCTCGCCGCGCAGGGTGTGCGCGACCAGCATGCCGGCCTCTGCGTCTTGTTGGGTGGCACTGCAGGCGGCCTTGCCGTTGGCGCATAGCGCGCCAGCAATCAGGTTGTGCCGGTCCTCTCGGTCGATACCGCCTTGAGGGCTGCATAGAGCGCGGCCGGCAGCGCCCGCCCCCGCGCTTCGGCGCGGCGCAGAATCCCCGCGCAGGCTCTCGCGCTCAAGAAGTACCGCTGCGGCACGGCGCCAGTCTCCAAGACATCCGACAACGAACACACGCTGCCGTCGCTGGGGGACGGCACGCCCGTAGCCGTCCACTCGCACAAACTGAGCGTCCAGAACCCGGTAGGCGAACCCATACCCGAGGAAGCCCAAGAGCCCGAGGAAGGCACCAAAGTCCCGTCCTCCGTTTGATGACAGGACGCCGGGGACGTTCTCCCAAACCAGCCACTCGGGCCGGTATCTTGCAGCAATGGCACCAAAGGTGAGCATGAGCTGGCCACGCGGGTCATCCAGGCCAGCTCGGAGTCCGGCGTTGCTGAAGGATTGGCAGGGAGTGCCTCCGCAAAGAAGGTCAATTGATCCATCGGGCCAGTCCTTGAACTTGGTCATGTCGCCCAGGTTGGGCACAGTCGGGTAGTGGTGTGCCAGCACGGCGCTGGGGAAGGCTTCAATCTCAGCCAGGCCCCATGCGCGCCAGCCCAGCGGCTGCCAGGCGGCGGATGCGGCCTCGATGCCACTGCAGACGGAGAGAAATTTCATCCCGCCACCTCTGCAGGCTCGGCCCAGGGGTTCACTACCTCGGCAGCCCTGGCGCGCATCACCAGCGCGCAGACAGCCATCAGGCCGTGCTTGGCGTGCTCGTCGTTGGCATCGAAGCCCACGGTGTCGGACATGGACCAGCCCAGGCCCGTTGCAGCGGCTGCCCGCTGGCCCTGCTCGCCCGGGTTCTGCTTGAACTTCGCCGGGTCCGTCTGGATCGGGTCGTTGTCGGCAATCACGTAGCGCCGGCCAGTCGTGCGGCTGGCCGCATGGATCAGGTTGTGCGCGCTGAACGTCACCAGCACCGCGGCATTCAGCCGCATCTGGCGCGTAGCCGCCTCGATGGACAGTGCCGTGGCGTAGCCCTCGCACAAGATCGTCTCGGCAGCCCGGGGCGGCCCCAGGCGCAGCACGGCACCCTTGCTGCGCATGCCGTACAGGTACTTCTTCTCCCATCGGCGTTCCTCGGGCAGCCACTGCACGATCTGCGCGCCCAGCAGGGTGTTGGTGTTCACGTCCCGCATGGGCACGAATAGCTCGCCCTCTGGCAGCACCAGCCCGGGGATGGCCTTCAGGCCCTTGAACTGCAGGTAACCGTGCTCTGCCGGCTTGGCCAGCGTCAGCATCCTGGCGGCCCACTCCGCCGCCTGGCGCTGCAGGTGGTCGCGCTCGTCGCGGTACACCTGCCGCTTCGCCTCATGCCGGGCCTTCTCAGCCTCGGTCATCGGCTTGGCATCGGGGTCGTTGAACCCGATGGCCCGGCCCTCGCCGTCCCAGGCCCACACCCAGCCGCTGCGCCCGTCGAACAGGTACGCCCCATTCGTGGAGTGCGGGTGCTCGCTGGTGCCGCAGCGCCGAATCTTGCCGCTGTCGTCCAGCCGCTTGATTTCGACGCCGTGGGACGCGGCGAAGGCGATGAAGGCTTGGCTCACAGCAGGCCCAGCACCCAGGCCAACGTGATGCGCTCCGTGCTGCCGACTCTTGCGTCTGCATGCGCCTTCTGCACCTCCGCCCGGCTGCGCATTTTCGGAGTGGAGTCCGACTCCACCACCGCGCGCTGCTTGCGCGCCTTGTCGTGGCCGGTGGTGCTCGCGGCGATGGTCGCCAGTTGCGCCACCTTCTCGCGCTGCTGCTCGGGGGGCAGTTTGGCGATGGCCTTGGCATGCGTCACCTTGACCGTACCGGCCTGCACCGCCTCACGCAC
>Ga0066445_1000475_pt1 | contig 11310 bp, 10 predicted proteins | sample LakWasMet67_HOW9_2_FD_59533 | JGI IMG/M metagenome (GOLD analysis project Ga0066445, IMG submission 59533) | Freshwater sediment methanotrophic microbial communities from Lake Washington under simulated oxygen tension - Sediment Metagenome 67_HOW9 | ecosystem: Environmental > Aquatic >...
CCCATGGATAAGTATTGATAAGGCATTAATTTTTTACAACGATCTAGAGAAAATTAGCAAAAAGTTTTTTAATCAAAAGCCTAAAAAAGGAAAAATCTTTTGGTTTTATAATTATTTAAAATTTTTAAGAACTAAAAAGCTAAAGTCAAGCATTGGTTATTTTAAAACAGTTGCTAAGAATGAGATTAGCGTGTCAAATAATTTGGAAGAAGGTTTGGATACTAATTCAAACAAGGAGTGTTCAAGATGTATCTTATCAACTAAAAATGTAAAGAGAATTACATTTAATAAAGAAGGTTTATGCAAGTATTGTCAAGAATACGATAATTCAATGAAATCTCTTGGCGGAAATGAAGAACGAAAAATTTGGTTACAGAATAAGTTAATCGAAATAAAGAAAAAGGGAAAAAATAAAAAGTACGATTGTATATTAGGAGTGAGCGGAGGGGTAGATAGTACATATTTGGCGTATTGGTGCAAACAAAATAATTTAAGACCCTTAATCGTTCACTTTGATAATGGTTGGAATTCTGAAAAAGCTACGAATAACATTATTAATATTTGCAAGGTATTAGAATTAGAACTACAAACAATTGTTGTTGATTGGGAGGAATTTAAAGATCTTCAATTAGCATATTTACGTGCAGGAGTTATAGATATTGAAGCACTAACAGACCATGCTATCTATGCTACTATTTTAAAAACTGCTCATAAATATAAAATTAAATATGCGCTTAGTGGTTTTAATGATTCAACTGAAGGTATAATGCCTCGTGGTTGGGCTTTTGATAAGCGCGATTGGGAGAACATAAAAGATATTTATTCGAAATACGGATCCGGAAAAAAATTAAAAACGTTTCCTTATGTTAATTTTTATACAAAACTTTATTATTATTGGTTTTTAAAAATTGAAACCGTTAAAGTTTTAAATTATTTGAATTTTAATAAGGAAGATGCAAAAGAAGTAATTAAAAAAGAATTGAATTGGGAAGAACTTGGCGGTAAGCATTTTGAATCATTATTTACTAAGTTTTATCAGATTTATATTTTGCCTAATAAATTTAAAATTGATAAGCGATTGGCACATTTGTCTAATTTAATTTGTTCGGGTCAAATGACTAAAACAGAAGCCCTAAAAGAAATTGATTTACCTTTATACGATGAAGCAGATATATTACAACAAAAAGAGTATGTTGTAAAAAAATTTGGTATTAGTATTGCAGAGTTTGATGAATTAATGGCTCAAACGCCACGTAAACATTATGATTTTAAAACCGAGAAAAAACTTTGGAACAGATATTTTACGCTAATCCGTTTTTTTAAATTTCGTTAATTAAACTATTTTCTATTTTTATATTAATACAACGCTCAAATGAATAAAATAAAATTTGCAATTGTTGGTTGCGGAAGCATTGGTAAAAGACACATCGCGGTTTTAGATGCTGATCCAAATGCTGAAATAGTAGCTATTTGCGACATAGATGAAAAAAAATGTATAGAATTATCCAGTTTATATAATGGATTAAAGTACTTTACTTCATACGCTATGATGCTCGATGAAATTAATTGCGATGTGGTAAATGTTGTAACTCCCCATCAAATGCATGCTGATATGAGTATTGAGGCCTTGGAAAAAGGTTTTAATGTGTTAGTAGAAAAGCCTATGGCTCTAACTTCATTTGATTGTGATAGAATGAACGCTACTGCTGTAAAATGCAATAAAAAATTGTGGGTGGTAAAACAAAACAGGTTTAATATTCCAATTCGTTTAGCAAAAGAAGCAATTGACGAAAAACGATTGGGTAAAATATTTATTGTTAAATGCGATGTGTTGTGGAATCGTTATCAAGGATATTATGATGAATCTCCTTGGAGAGGTAAAAAAGTTAACGAGGGAGGTTCTTTATACACACAGGCAAGTCATTTTATAGATCTTTTAGTTTGGTGGTTTGGCGATATTACAACCGCTCAAACAAATATTGCCACTCAAAATCATAATATTGAAACTGAGGATACCGGTTTATCAGTTGTAAAATTCAGTAATGAGGCATTGGGTTCAATAATTTGGACAACCTGCGTTTATAATAAGAATTACGAAGGGTCTATTACAATAATTGGCGAAAAAGGAACCATAAAAATTGGCGGACAGTATTTAAATAAGATAGAATATTGGGATATTGAAGGTTTTCCTTTACCTGAAGGGATTGATTTTTCTGATAAGCCAAATGCTTATGGAAAATATCAGGGTACAAGTTCTAATCACGATAAAGTAATTAATGCAATAATTGCGCAGTTAAAAGGTTTGTCGCACGAAACAGTAGATGGTTTTGAAGGAATTCGTTCTATTAAAGCTATTGAATTAATGTATAAAAATGCAAAGTAATCCCACTATTTTTAAATCCTCTATTAGAGATGTAAAGTTTGGCGACAACGTTAAGTTGGTTGAGCCTTGTAATGTTTACGAATGTTTTATAGGTAACAATGTTTTTATTGGTCCATTTGTAGAAATTCAAAAAGGTGTTGTAATTGGCAATAATACAAAAGTGCAATCACATACTTTTATCTGCGAATTGGTAACAATTGGCGATAATTGTTTTATTGGCCATGGTGTAATGTTTGTTAACGATCTTTTTTCAATTGGTGGTCCTGCGCGTGGAAATAAAGATCTTTGGAAATCTACACTTATTGGTAATAATGTTTCTGTAGGTTCTAATGTAACATTGCTTCCGGTAAAAATATGCAACAATGTTGTAATTGGTGCTGGCGCTGTAGTTACAAAAGATATTGTAGAGTCTGGAATATATGCAGGAAATCCTGCTAAAAAAATAAAAAATTTATAATTAAAATTAATTAAATGAAAATACCTTTTGTTGATTTAAAAATTCAGTACATAAATTATAAAAAAGAAATTGATGATGCAATTGCTTCTGTAATTAATCAAACTGCATTTGTTGGTGGTAGTAATAATAAATTTATTCAAAAATTCGAGGCCGATTTTGCGAATTTTCTTGGAATGAAACATGTTGTAAGTTGTGCAAATGGTACTGATTCTATCGAAATTTTGTTAGAAGCATTTGGAATAAAAGCTGGTGATGAGGTTATTGTACCTGCTGTTTCTTGGGTATCCACATCTGAGGCAGTTGGAAGAATTGGAGCTAAGCCGATTTTTATTGATGTAGATAAAGATACGTTATTGATAAATACCAACCTGATCGAAAAAAAGATATCGGCAAATACTAAAGCAATTATTCCGGTACATTTATATGGTAATGCGGTAAATATGGATGAGATAATGCGTATTTCAAAAAAATATAATTTAATTGTTATCGAAGATTGTGCTCAGTCGCATGGAAGCAGGTATAATGGAAAATTATCCGGAACATTTGGGCACGCTTCATCTTTTAGTTTTTATCCAGGTAAAAACTTGGGTGCTTATGGTGATGCAGGTGCCATAGTTACAGGTATAGATGAAATAGCGCTTAAGTGTAAAATGATTGCTAATCACGGCCAATTAGAAAAACATAATCATGTAATTGAAGGAAGAAATTCACGAATGGATGGAATTCACGCCGCTATTTTATCGGTTAAATTAAATTACCTAAACGAATGGAATAAAAAAAGGCAAGAAAACGCTGATTATTATTCAAGTACGATAAAAAATTTAAATATTAAATTACCCACTGTAAATGAAAGTGCAACGCATGTATACCACTTATATGTTATAGAATCTCCATTACGTGATGATTTAAAAAAACACCTTGCTAATTTAAATATCGAAACAGCAATACATTATCCGGAAGCCTTGCCCTTTCTTAAAGCATATGAAAAGTTTAATTTTAAACCAAGCGATTTTCCGGTTGCACACTCAGTTACAAAAAAAATCCTGTCTATTCCAATGTTCCCCGAATTAAATAGAGAGCAAATGGATATTGTTGTTACGGCTCTAAATAACTTTAATGGATAATAAAAATATCTTATTAGTGTGTTGGGATTTTCCTCCTAACAAAGGTATTGGAGGCAGACGTTGGGCTAAATTCGCAAAGGGATTAGTCAGGCAAGGTTATCATGTTCATGTCATCAAATCGATTTCGGATAACAAAAGTCAAATTTCTCCATGGTTTAAAGATGTAAATAGCCAAAAAATTTCTACTTACGAACTCCAACCGTTTTGGGCTGTTAAATGGCTGCATGATTATAGTTTGCTATTTTCATTTCTAAAAATTAGAATAGCACAATTATATTTAAAGCTATTCTTTAAAGGAACTATTTATGATAAGGCCATCGGTTGTCAGCAACAGTTTCTTTTACTTGCAAAAAAGATAATTAATGCAAATGATATTAAAAATGTAATAGTTACCGGGGCACCATTTAATCTCATTTATTATACTGCTTTATTAAAACAGGAAATGAAACAATTAAATATTATTGCAGATTATAGAGACCCCTGGCTTAATTCAGTAAACTATGGAATGAATTATTTAAATGATAAGCGTAAGAAAGTGGAGGGTGAAAAACAAGATTTTGTATTTGAAAATGTAAACATAATTACTGCTCCTAATCAATTTTTAATCGAGCAAATTAAACAAACCTATACAGGAAATAAAAATATACTTCCTAAATTCATAACTCTTTCGCATATTTTTGATTCTGATGATTTTGTTAAGTCAGAAAAAATAAATAAAGAAACCGGTAAACTTAAATTAGTATATGCTGGCGCGTTGTACACAGATTCTGAAAAATATTTAGGACTTTTATTTAACGCCATTTCCAATTTAAACAAAGCATGTCCTGATTTAATTATTGAACTTGATATTTATACCGAACATAAAAGCAACGTAACATTGGATAAATATTTAAAAAGTGTTGTAAAATTTATTAAACCAGTTGGCGATAAAATCTTCAATTTTATTTCCAATTATGATATGATAATCATTTTGCTTGCTGATCATAATAAAGACTTTAAAACCACAAAATTTTTTGAATTTCTTCCTTACAAAATACCTTATTTATATGTTGGCCCTAGAGGTTTTGTAAGCGAAAGTATTGAAAAAGAAGAATTGGGTTTCGTGGTAAATAGCGATGTAGATTTGGTGCCAATTTTTCAAGAGTTAGCTACAATCAAAGGCAATCTCAATGGCTTTCAACATATTGATAAATATTCTTTGGATGGAATTGTGAAAGAATTAGTAAATCAATTTAAATAAACATGCAACTTTTCGAAAATATTTCAAAATCAATTAATAATAATTTTAAGCGAAACGCTTTTTATATTAATGAAACTTATTATACGTATGAAAATTTTGCACAAGCTATTTCAAACATTAGGTTAACATTAAATAAGTTTCCTGAAAAAAATATTGGTCTGGTTTTAAATGATGATTTGGAAACCTACGCAAGTATAGTTGCCCTATGGTTAGAAGGTAAATTTTATGTACCTCTTAATCCGGACACGCCAATGGAGCGTAATACAAATGTTATCAATCAAGCAGAGATAACTATACTACTTGATTCATCAGAACAAACACTTTTTAATAATTTAGAAGTAATCTTAACAAAAAAAGCGCCATCATCGGTAATTAATCTCAGTCCAAAAAAAACTGCTAATAATGCGATTGCTTATCTTTTATTTACTTCGGGTACAACTGGTATTCCAAAAGGCGTTCCAATTTCACGTTATAATTTAGAAAAATTTATTGAGGCTTTTGACGACTTAGGTTATGATATAAATGAGACTGATAAGGTTTTGCAAATGTTTGAATTAACCTTTGATCTTTCTGTAATGTCCTATCTTGTACCTATTCTTAAAGGAGCTTGTATTTATACGATTCCAAAAGCCAAAATCAAGTATAGTTATATTTTTGAACTGATGGATGAACATCAAATTACAGTTGCCTTAATGGTTCCTTCTATTATCCATTACCTGCGACCATATTTTGAAGAAATAAATTGCCCAAAAATGAAATATAATTTATTTTGTGGCGAAGCTCTTCCGCTCAATATTTCAGAAGAATGGTTAAAATGTATACCAAATTCAAAAATCGTTAATGTGTATGGTCCAACTGAAAATACAATTTTTTGCACGCATTATGAATTTAAAAAAGATGCAACTAATAAAGCTTTAAATGGTGTGCTTTCTATTGGTAAAGCAATGAAGGGAACACAAACAATTATAATTGATGAAAATAATCAGATTGTAAAATCAGGAGAGAAGGGAGAATTATGTTTGAGCGGCGATCTTCTCACATCTGGTTACTGGAAAAATGAACTTAAAACAAAAGAATCTTTTTTTAATATAGATTATCAGGGAACTTTAACAAGGTTTTACAAAACAGGTGATCTTTGCTTTTGTGATGTAGATGGTGATATTATGTACATTGGGCGAACTGATTCACAAACAAAAATACAAGGGTTTAGGGTTGAGCTTTCTGAAATTGAGCATTACGCAAAAATGTATCTTGAAAAAACTGGAGCGGTTGCTGTACCGGTAAAAAATAAAATAAACAATACTGAAATAGGTTTAGTAATTGAATCTGATGAATTTGATACAGTAGATTTATTGAATTTTATGAAAACAAAAATGCCCTCTTATATGATTCCTACGCAAATAAAATTCACTAAAAATTTTCCTCTTAATACTAACGGAAAAACCGACCGAAATTTTCTTAAACAAATTTTTTAGAATGGAAGAAGAATATTCTATTAGAAAGGCAACACTTAATGATACTGATTTTTTGGCAGAAGTAATTATTGGCGCCGAGAAAAGTAATTCCGAAAAAATAAGTCTTTGTACTTTATTTAATATCGCATCAGATAAAATTAAAGACTTAATAATTTCTATGCTAAACGAAGAAATTGAAGGTTGTGAATTTTCGATAAGTAGCTTTTTGATTCTTGAAAACAAAGGTGAGCCTGTTGCCGCAGTTGGCGGATGGGTAGAGGAAATGAATGACGAACCGCCTTCAAGTGTTTTACGATCAAATCTGATAGGTTTTACTTTTCCAAAAGAAAGTATTCTTACGTTAAGGTCAAAAGCTACTATTCTTGATGGGTTGAAGATAGGGCGCGAAAAACTTAGTTTGCAGATAGAATATGTTTATGTGAGAGAAGCATATAGAAATAAAAAACTTGCTGATCTTTTAATTCAGGAGCATTTAAAAAAAGCATTAACCGAATATCCGCTTCTAAAGAAAGCGCAAGTACAGGTGTTTAAAAATAATTTGAACGCAATAAAATTATATGAGCGTAATGGGTTTAATATTTCAAAAATCTTTAGATCAGAAAATATTGAGATTTTTGAACACTTGCCTTATAATGAAAAAATATTAATGGAAAAAATAATATAATATGGAAAGAAATGAAATAATTGAAAGAGTTAAAAATATTTTAATCTCAGTTTTAAACCACAATCGTTTTGAAATGAAAGATGAGCTTTCTGCACCTGAAGTTGAAGGTTGGGATTCGCTTTCACACATGGCAATTATATCGGCTATTGAAGAGCATTTTAAGGTTACGTTTAAACTTAAAGAACTTAATAAACTAAAAAACATGGGTACTCTAATTGAGTTGATTCAGTCGAAACTATAAAATGCTTTTCAACTCCTTCGAATTTGCAGTCTTTTTACCTATTGTTCTTATCCTTTATTGGATTGCCTTTAGCCGTTCGGCACGTTCTCAAAATATACTCCTACTTATCGCAAGCTTGTTTTTTTATGGGTGCTTCGATTTGCATTTTCTTGCATTGCTAATTTTTATTGCTCTTTTTAATTTTAAAATCGGATTGGTTATAGCCAAAGGTAAAACTGAAAAAAGAAAAAAAATGTTTCTTTGGATAGCCTTGTTATTTAACATTGGCATACTGGGGTACTTTAAATACTTTGATTTTTTTTATAGTGCATTTTTAAAAATTTTAGGAGAAAGCGCTCACTCGTTTCATATACTTCTTCCTCTTGGGATTAGTTTTTTTATTTTTCAGTTAATTGGTTACGTTGTTGATATTTATAATGAAGAAATTGAACCGTGCTACAGCCCGCTTAATTTTGTTACCTACATAGCCTTTTTTCCAAAATTATTTGCAGGACCGATTGAACGAGCACAAAATTTTTTACCGCAAATAGAAAAAAAAAGAGATTTTAATTATGCAATTATTGCCGATGGGTTGCGCCAGTTTTTATGGGGATTATTTACTAAAGTAGTTATTGCCGATAATTCTGCAGCAATAGCTAATAATATATTTGATAATTATAGTATTTATTCGGGCAGCACACTTTTATTAGGAGCTTTTTTTTATGCATTTCAAGTGTATTGCGACTTTTCGGGATACTCAAATATGGCAATTGGTGTATCTAAACTTTTTGGAATAGAATTAATGCAAAATTTTGCAACTCCGTTTTTTTCTACAAACATTGGCGATTATTGGAAAAAATGGCATATCTCACTTTCTTCATGGATGATGAATTATGTTTTTACTCCATTATCGTTTACGTTTAGAAAATTGAAAAAAACAGGACTTATTATTTCCATAATTACAACTTTTGTAATTGTTGGTTTGTGGCATGGGGCAAATTGGACTTTTATAGTATTTGGGTTATTACATGGCTTCTATTTTATCCCTTTAATACTTAAAAATTCAATGAGTAAATCTTCTATAGTGGCTCAAGGAAAATCATTGCCATCTATAAAAGAATTTCTTCAAATGCTTTGCTTATTTACCTTAGTTATGCTAACTATGATTGTTTTTAGGACAGAAACAGTTTCTTTGGGCATAAAATATTTTATTAAACTTTTTTCTCGAGATTTTTTTACTGCTCCGGTTATTTCCGATAAATTAAAAACATTTATAACTCTCTTTTTTATCGTTTTTTTAATCGTAGTAGAATGGATTCAAAGAGAAAAACAACACGCTTTGCAATTTGAGAAAGTTAGTTCAGTTTATTTTTCAAAACCGGTTAGGTGGTCAATCTACTGCCTCCTTATTCTTTTTGTATTTTGTTTTAAAGGAAATGAACAAGATTTTATTTATTTTAAATTTTAGTGAAAAAATTATTACTTAATCTAATTTCTTTTTCGGGTATAATTTTTTTACTGGTGTTTTTTATTGGAAATATTAATCTTCCAGATGAATACATTTGCGAAAAAACTAATAATACTTCATTTGAAAAAATTGCGTGGAACATACATTTACTTAACGAGCACCCTGAAAGAATTACTGGAAGTGTTCTTTTTTTTGGACCTTCTCTTATTCAGGGTGGAATTTGTGACTCAACACTAAATGCTAATAACATTAAAGCGATTAATGTGGGCACTAACGGTGGAGGTAAAGAAGTGGAGCTGTTTTTTTTAAATAAAATGTTAAAATACAAACCTAAAAAAGTGTATCTGCATTTATTTAAAGATAAACGTAGGAATTTGCATCCAATGACACCATTGCTATACACACCTTCGGCATTGCTATTGGCCGGACAAAGTATAAACGTTTCTTTTATACAATTTCTTTTTAAACGCGTTTCTTTTGTTCTAGATTATATGTTGTGGCAAATGTTTGATGGCATTGAGAAAAAAAAGATGTATTCTTATTATGGTTCTGTTAATGAAGAAATTTCTTTTAGCGAAATTGATTATTCAACAATTAAGCAAGCAGAGACTAATGACTACTTTGAGACTTTCAATCTCGAAAATAATAACTTCACAAAAAGCAGCGAAGTTAATCGGAAAGGATTTTATTTTAGTGTTATACAATTAAGAAGAAAGATGATTAATTATTTTGGGAATTCCGACTTTATTTATAATGTAGCATCCCAACAAAAATTTACTGAAAAAGCTCTTGAAATTTCGAAAAAGTACAACGTAGAAGCTACACACTTGTATATGCCTTTGGTTGCTGATGCTAAAATCGGAAAAAATTTTGACGAAACATTTTATTCTACCCATGAAATAAAATATGTTGTATCCTTAAAAAATTTCAATTTTCTTGATAATTATAAATATTGGTCTGATAGAACCCATCTTAGTAAAAATGGATCTATCGTATTTACCAAAGAATTAATATTTCAGAGCATTGTTAAACCTTAACTGCTTAAAAATTTATATTACAGAAATAACATAATCGAAAAAATGAAAATTTATATCCTCATCGGTACTCGCCCTAATTTTATTAAGGTTACTCAATTTAAAAAATGTGCCGCAAAATTATATCCGAATATAAAAATTTCAATTGTTCACACCGGGCAGCATTACGACGAAAAAATGGCCGATGTGTTTTTTAAGCAGTTTAATTTAATACCCGATCATTATTTAAATATTAGTCCAGCCTCTGCAAATAAACAAATTGCTGAGATAATGATAAAGCTTGAAGATCTTGTAAACGAAATTGGCAAACCCGATTTATTACTGGTTCCTGGTGATGTTAATTCTACCTTGGCAGGCGCTTTATTTGCAAATAAAAGTGGCATTAAATTAGGTCATATTGAGGCAGGACTACGCAGCTTTGATAAAACAATGCCAGAAGAGCACAATAGAATTGTTACAGATGATTTAACAGATTTATTTTTTCTTACAGAACCAAGTGGAATAAAGCATTTAAAAGAGGAAAAAAGGGACGAAACAAGAATTCATTTTGTTGGCAACACCATGATAGATACAATGGTAGCTTATGAAAAAGAAATTGAAGCTTCGGCTATTGTGAACCAACTTGGCATTAACGATAATAAATTTGTTTTAATGACTATGCATCGTCCGGCTACAGTTGATAATAAACCGGAGTTTGAAAAATTGATTGAGTTAATTGATTATGTGTCCGTAAACTATAAGGTTGTTTTTGCCATTCACCCGCGCACTATAAAAAATGCTAAAGAGTTTGGTTTGTATGATAAAATAACAAACAATAAAAATTTAATTTGTACCGAGCCTTTAGATTATTTCTCATTTCAGAAGTTGGTAAAAAACTGTTCGTTTATTTTAACGGATAGTGGCGGAATACAAGAAGAATCTACGTTTAGACAAAAACCTTGTTTAACCCTTCGGCCAAATACCGAACGACCAGTAACAGTAACAGAAGGATCGAATACACTTTTATCGTTTGATATTGAAATAGTAAAAAGTTATATTAAAAAAATAGAAGACGGAACCTATAAAAAGGGTAAAATTCCGGAGTTTTGGGATGGAAAAGCAACAGAACGTATTTTAAAAGTTATTGCAGAAAGTAAGTGATTTTTTATTTGACTTATAACGAAGCGCCTTCAGGAATTTTTTCATCTCAAGTAATTGATGTGGTAAAATTTCTTGAGAGTAATTGTAATACTAAAATTAAATTGG
>Ga0066445_1000476_pt1 | contig 11297 bp, 11 predicted proteins | sample LakWasMet67_HOW9_2_FD_59533 | JGI IMG/M metagenome (GOLD analysis project Ga0066445, IMG submission 59533) | Freshwater sediment methanotrophic microbial communities from Lake Washington under simulated oxygen tension - Sediment Metagenome 67_HOW9 | ecosystem: Environmental > Aquatic >...
AAGAACTTCCAGCTCATGCTGGAGGAAGGCGGCTATGACGCCGTCGTCGCGTTCCTGTCCAGCGTGGGCCAGGTCCCCGAACTCAGCAGCCGTCTGCTGGAGCAGCTCAAAAAGGTGCTGCAGCGCTTCCCCGACCGTACCGTCATCATGTCGATGCTCGCCACGCCCGAAGTGCGCAAGCTCTACGAGGCCGCCGGCGTGATGCTGTTTGACGAACCGACGCGAGCGGTGCGTGCGGCGAGCGCGCTGGTGCGCTTCGCAGCTGAAGCCGAGCGCGCCAAGTCGCTGTCGGCGCCGCCGACGTTGCCCGCTGGCGCACTGGCACCGCCAGCGCACGCGATCAACGAGGTCGATGCCAAGCGCGTGTTGGCCAGCGCCGGCATTCCGGTGGTTCGAGAGCTGGTTGCCGCCAGCGCAGCCGAGGCCGCTCGCTGCGCCGCCGAACTGGGGTTTCCGGTGGTGCTCAAGATCGCCTCGGCCGACATCGCCCACAAGAGCGAGATCGGCGGCGTGCTGCTCGGCCTGCAGGACGAGGCCCAGGTGCGCGAGGGTTTTGGCACGCTGATGCAGCGCGCGCAGACCCACGCACCGCAGGCCCGGCTCGACGGCGTGGTGGTGGCGCGCATGGCAGCGCGGGGCGTCGAGACGATCCTCGGCGTGACACGCGACCCGGTGTTCGGCGCGGTGGTGATGTTCGGCCTGGGCGGCGTCTTCGTCGAGGCGTTCAAGGACGTCTCCTTCCGCGTCGCCCCCTTCGGCGTCGACGAGGCGCGCGCCATGATCGACGAGGTCAAGGGCCGCGTGCTGCTCACCGGCCTGCGCGGCCAGCCGCCGGCCGATGAAGACGCGCTGGCGCTGGCCATCGCGCAGCTGTCGGTCTATGCGGCGCGGCACGCCGACGTCATCGACAGCATCGACATCAACCCCTTCGTGGTGCTGCCGCGCGGCCAGGGCGCGCTTGCGCTGGACGCGCTGATCGTGCCGCGCGTGCCGGCAAGCTAAGGGGCAAGCGGTCGCCTGCCTCACCCGCCACTGCCCGCGCGCCGGGCAGGCGGGTGTCAGCCGGCGCCGCCGCAACGCCCCGGCGCGGTCCGCGGGTTCACACCAGGTTCTCGACAGATCCGCGACGCATCATCAGCTTCTCGCTGAACTCGAAGACCTGCTCGGCGCGCTGATTGAACACCCGCACGCGGCCGTGCATGATGCCGCGCTTGCCGTCGGACAGGTTGCGCTTGCCCTCGACCGTGATCTCCGCGCGCAGCGTATCGCCCGGCCGCACCGGCACCGTGAACTTGAAATCGGTCAGCTCAAGCGCCGCGATGGTGGCTGGCCCGAGAATCTCTTCCATCATGCCGGCGGCAATGCTGGCGGTCAGCAGCCCAGGGCAGATGCGGCCGCCGAAGTCGGTGTGCTTCTTCGCGAACTCTTCGTTGATGAAAATCGGCAGCTTCAGCCCAGCCAGGCACGTGAAATTCACGATGTCCGTTTCAGTGATGGTGCGTCCGTAGCTCTTGAAAACGTCGCCAGGGTTCAGGTCGTCGAGTGATCGATTGGACATCAGAGTGCCTCCAGAATTCGGGGTTGTGCCGACTTGTCAAACTAACAATTGGTAGGATACTTGATTCGTGGCCTGATGTCCGGCCGACCTGACCCATGACCACCTTGATGTGACCCCCCGATGCTGTTCTTGAACCCCGAGTTGAAGCTGCCGTCGCTGGGCCCTGGCGTCGAAGCGCTGCGCCGGCAGGTGCGCGCCTTCGTTGCCGACGAGGTGGCCACAGGCCTGTTCACGCCGATCTGCAACTCCTGGACCGAGGGCTTTTCGGCCGCTTTCAGCCGGCGCCTGGGTGCCCGGGGCTGGATCGGCTACCACTGGCCCAAACAATACGGCGGCCAGGGCGGCAGCGCCTTCGACACGCTGACCATCAACGAGGAACTGCTGGCGGCCGGCGCTCCGGTGGGCGCGCACTGGATCGCCGCACGGCAAAGCGCGCCGCTACTGATGCGTTTCGGCAGCGAGGCCCAGCGCCAGGAGTTCCTGCCCCGCATCGCCGCCGGCGAACTGCACTTTGCGATCGGCATGAGCGAGCCCGATGTCGGCTCCGATCTCGCCTCGGTGCGCACACGGGCCGAGCGCCGCGGCAGCGGTTGGGTGCTCAACGGGCGCAAGGTCTGGACCAGCGGCGCCCATCTGTGCCACTGCATCATCGTGCTGTGCCGCACCGCGGCGGCCGACCCCAAGGCGCGCCATGCCGGCCTCAGCCAGATGATCGTCGACCTGCGCAGCACAGGCGTGACGATCCGACCCATCCGCATGCTCGACGGCAGCCACCACTTCAACGAGGTCATCTTCGACGACGTCGAGGTGCCCGACGAGCGCGTGGTAGGCAGCCCGGGGGACGGTTGGAAGCAAGTCACCAGCGAACTCGCCTACGAGCGCAGCGGGCCGGAACGCTTTCTCAGCACCATGCCGCTGCTGGACCTGTTCGTGCGGCGCCTGGCAGCCAGCCCGGCCGCGCAGGGCGATATCGCGGCCGGCCGCCTGCTGGCCAGGCTGATGACCTTGCGCAACATGAGCCTGTGCGTCTGGGGCGCGCTCGGCGCAGGCCAGTCACCGGTGATCGAGGCGGCGATGGTGAAGGACCTGGGCACGAATTTCGAGCGCGAATCGCTCGACATCGTGCGCGAGGCCCTGGTCGCCGACGAGCGCCTGGCCAACGACGCCGAAATCCGTGCGTTGCTCGCGGCGACGCTCCCGCTGTCGCCCACCTACACATTGCGCGGCGGGACCAACGAAGTGCTGCGCAACATGATTGCCAAGAACCTGCAAGGAAAATGAGCGAACTCGCACAACCCCTGGCCGAGGCCGCCGAGCGGCTGTTTGGGCAGCGCTGCACGGCCGAACTGGTCAACGCGGCCGAGGCCGGCACGTGGCCGCAGGCCTTGTGGCAGGCGGTCGAAGACCTCGCGCCGGCGAGCCTGCTGGTGCCTGAGGCCCAGGGCGGTGCAGGCGGCGACTGGGTCGACGCCTGCCAACTGCTGGAACGTGCCGGTGAGTTCAACGTACCGCTACCGGTGGCCGAGAACGTGCTCGCCGGCTGGCTGCTGGGCCGTGCCGGGCTCGAAGCCGGCAACGGGCCGCTGAGCTTCGCGCAGACGGATCTCGATCTCAGCCCGGCATTGCAAGCCGGACGCATCAGCCTGTCGCTTCGCGGCGTGCCCTGGGCGGCGCAAGGCGCGGCCCTGGTGGTGCAAGCGCGCTGCGGCAACGGCATGGCGGTGCTGCGCCTGCCGCGCACCGCGTTCGACGCAACGCCGGGCCGCGCGTTCAGCGGCGAGCCGCGCGACGACGTGACCGTGCGAGACCTGGCGCTCGACGCCGCGGGCGTGGCCTGCCGCGAACTGGCCGACGCGAGCTTCGTCGATGGCCACGGCGGTGCGGCACTTCTGCGTGCCTCCCAGATCGCCGGGAGCTGCCGCCGCGTGCTGGCACTGACCCTGGCCTTCACGAGCGAACGCGTGCAGTTCGGCCGTCCCATCGGCCAGTTCCAGGCCGTGCAGCACCAGCTCGCGCAACTGGCCGAAGAGGCCGCTGCGGCGCGCGTGGCGGTGCAGGCGGCAGGCGCAGCCTGCGGCGGCCCCTGGGCCACGGCCGCCATCGCCGCGGCCAAGCTGCGCGCCGGCGAAGCCGCCGGCCTGAGCGCGCGCATCTCGCACCAGTTGCACGGCGCGATGGGCACCACCTTCGAACATGTGCTGCACCAGAGCACGCGGCGCCTGCTCACCTGGCGTGACGAGCATGGTGCCGAAGCTTGGTGGGCGCGCGAACTGGTCGCGGCATTCCGCCGCCAGGGTGCCCAGGGCGCCTGGACCGGCCTGACGGCGGCCACTTCACGCTGAGTTGCCGGCCGTGCCCAAACCAATCGAAACCGACCAAGGACCACGATGACCCCCTTGAACGGCATCCGTGTACTCGACCTCACCAGCTACCTGATGGGGCCGTTCGCGACCCAGATCCTGGGCGACATGGGCGCCGAGGTGATCAAGGTCGAACCGCCCGAGGGCGACCTGGTGCGCGCCATCGGCCCGATGCCGCAGCCCGGCCTGGGCGGCATGTTCATGCAGATGAACCGCAACAAGCGCGGCATCGTGCTCGACCTGAAACAACCCGCCGGCCGCGACGCCGCACTGCGCTTGGCCGCGCGCACCGACATCTTCGTCTACAACGTGCGGCCGCAGGCGATGGCGCGGCTGGGCCTGTCCTACGAAGCCGTGTCCGCCGTCAACCCGGGCGTCGTCTACGTGGGCGCGGTCGGCTTCGGCCAGGACGGCCCCTATGCCGCGCTGCCGGCACTGGACGACCTGATGCAGGGCATGGTCGCCATTCCCAGCCTGTTCGAGCGCGCCGGCGGCGAAGGTCCGCGCTACGTACCGCTGGCGATGGCCGACCGCCATGTCGGCGTCGCACTGGTCAATGCCGTGCTGGGCGGCTTGGTGCACAAGCTGCGCACCGGCGAAGGCCAGGCCATCGAAGTGCCGATGTTCGAAACCATGGCGCAGGGCGTGCTGGGCGACCACCTCATGGGATCGAGCTTCGATCCCCCGCTCGGGCCGCCGGGCTACACGCGCCACCTCAGCCGCGACCGCCGGCCCTTCCGCACCGCCGACGGCCATGTCTGCGCCTTCCTCATCAACGACCGGCAGTGGCAGTCGCTGCTCGAAGGCGTGGGCGAGCCCGAGCGCATGCGCGACCCGCACTTCGCCAACGTGCAGGCCCGCACCACGCACTCGGCCGAGGTCTACGGCTACCTCGAGGCCTTGTTCCGCACGCAGAGCACGGCCCACTGGCTGGAGGTGCTGCGCAAGGCCGACGTGCCTTCGGGGCCGCTGCACACGCTGGAATCGCTGCTGCAGGACGAACACCTGAACGCGGTCGGCTTCTTCGAGCGCCGCGAGCACCCCACCGCCGGCACCGTGGTCAACCTGCGCCCGCCGTCGCGCTGGTCGCGCACGCCGCTCGAGGTGAACCGCCTGGCGCCGACGCTGGGCGAGCACAGCGCCGAGATCCTCGCCGAAGTCGGCTACTCGGCGTCGGAAATCGCGGCCCTGGCCGCCAACGGCACTACCTCATGTGGAACCCACAAGGAGTGACCCGATGGACGGCAAGATCGCATTGGTAACAGGTGGCTCGCGCGGCATCGGCTTGGCGATCGCCCGCGCATTGGCGCAGCGCGGCGCGCAGGTGATCGTCACCGGGCGCGACCCCGCACACGGCGAAGAGGCCCTGGCAAGCCTGCGCGCCATCCATCCGAACGCCGCCTTCGAGGCTGGCGAATCGGGCGACCACGCGGCCATGACCGCCATCGTCGAACGCACGGTGCGGCGCACCGGCGGGCTCGACGTGGTGGTCAGCGCCGGCGCGACCGGGCCCTTCGGTCCGACGCCGTTTGCCGAGATGACGGCCGCGCAGATCGAATCGTCGTTCAATGCGAGGCTGTTTCCCCGCATCTTCCCGGTTCATGCCGCGCTGCCGGCGCTGCGCGCGCGTGGTGCCGGCTCGGTCATCATGGTCACCACCGACGCCGCGCGCCACCCGACACCGGGTGAAGCCGTCATCGGCGCGGTGGGTGCGGCCATCCTGTTGATGACCAAGGCCCTCGCGCGCGAGTTCTCACGCTGGAACATCCGCGTCAATTCGGTCGCGCTGACACTGACCACCGATACCCCGGGCTGGGACCGCATCTTCTCGAAGCCGGGTTTTGAGAACCGCCTCTTCTCGAAGGCGCTGGAGCGTTTTCCGCAAGGCCGCGCACCGAGCGCCGCCGAAGTGGCCGAGGTGGCGGCCTTCCTCGCGTCCGACCTGGCCTCGCAGGTCAACGGGCAGACCGTCAGCGTCAATGGCGGCCTGTCCTTCGGCGGCTGGTGAGGCCGTGGCGGCTTCATTGCTCTGGCCGACCATCCCCCACCCCGGATCAGACGCCGTGGAACTTCGGCTCGCGCTTCTCGAGCAAGGCAGCCACACCCTCCTTCGCATCGGCCATTTCCAGCGTGCGCGACTGCGCCAGCGCCTCGATTTCGCCGGCCGACTTCGGGTCCCAGTTCAGGCCACGGTAGAGCGAACGCTTCATCATGCGCACGGCCACGGGCGCGCAGGCGGCGATCTCGGCCGCCAGCTCGCGCGACTTTGCCAGCACCTGGCCGGGCTCAACGGCGTAATTGGCAATGCCCATGTCCGCCGCCTCCGCCCCCGAGAACACACGCCCGGTGAACAGCAGTTCAGCCGCGCGCGGCACGCTGATGATGCGCGGCAACAGGTAGCTGATGGCCATGCCCGAATGAAGGCCCAGGCGGGCGAAGTTGGCGCCATAGCGCGCATCGCGATTGGCCACACGCAGGTCGCACACCAGGCCCAGGCCGAAACCACCGCCGATGGCGTGGCCGTTCATGGCGGCGATCACCGGCACCTGCACGTCGAGGATGGTCAGGAACGGGCGGTAAATGCCGTACGAGGCGTCGTGCGGAAGTTCGTTGCCGCGGTCGAGGATGCTGCTGCGGAAGTCAGCGCCGGAGCAGAAGCTGGCGCCGTTGCCGGTGATGATGACGCAGCGAATCTCGCGGTCGGCCTTCACGCGGTCGATCACTTGCTGGAACGGAACCAGCATCTCGGGCGACATCGCGTTGCGATGCTCGGGGCGGTTGAGGGTGATCTCGCAGACGAGATCTCGCGTGCTGACAAGCACGGCGGCTTCGGTCATGGTGGCTCCTTGATACGTTGCTGTTGTCGGGGACTGGAATTTATTGGACATCTGCGCGTTGACGTGTCGCCATCGCGGCACAACCCCGCGCAGGCGCTTTTGCCCAGCCGCTGCTGGGCGCTTTACTGGAGGTAGACATGAAGATTCGCAATCGCTTGCTGGTCCCGCTGTGCCTTGCACTGCTGTCATCGAACGTGGCCTGGGCCCAGGCCTGGCCCGCCAAATCGATCCAGATGATCGTGCCGCAGGGCGCCGGTGGCAGCACCGATGCGTTGGCCCGCCTGCTCGCGCAAGCCCTGGGCGACAGCCTGGGCCAGACCGTGATCGTCGACAACCGGGCTGGCGCCGGCGGCACGCTGGGCGTGACCGCAGCGGCCAAGGCACCGGCGGACGGGTACACGATCCTGCTCGGATCGAGCACGACGGTCGCCGCCAACACTTTTCTCTACGCCGGTTTTTCGGTGGACCCGCTGAAGGACCTTGTCCCGTTGGCGCTGGCCGCCGACGCACCCTTCGCCATGGTGGTGCCGGCATCGTCGCCGTTCAAGACGCTGAAGGACCTGGTCGCGGCGGCCCAGGCCGCGCCCGGCAAACTCAACTACGGCTCCGGCACCAGCTCGGCCTTGCTGTGCACCGAATTGTTCAAGGCGGCGGCAGGGGTCGACTTGCTGAAGGTCCCGTACAAGGCGTCGCCGCAGGCTTTGACTGACCTGATCGGCGGGCAACTGCAGGTGGTTTGCGAGCCGCTGTCGACCAGCCTGCCGCTGCTGCGCAACGGCCGGCTGCGCGCACTGGCGCAAACCGGGGCAACCCGCTCGGCGCTGGCGCCGGAGTTTCCGACCCTCGCCGAAGCCGGCATCCCGGGGGTTGAATACAGCGCCTGGATCGGGCTCTTCGCGCCGGCCAACGTGCCCGGCGAGATCCTTGCCCGCTTGCGCGGCGCACTCGCAAAAATCGTCAACGAACCCGCCATCGCGGAGAAGACCCGTGGCATCGGCTTCGATCCGCGGCCGGGCGGACACGCCATGCTGGCCGAGCTGCACCGTGCAGAACTGACCAAGGTCGGTCGCGTCGTCAAGGCAGCCGGCATCAAGGCCGAGTGATCGCATCTTCGACAGGAGCGCCCGGTGAATGTCCTTCGATTTAGACGGCTGGCCTTGGTCTGCGCCGTGTGCATGAGCGCGCTGCAGCCGGCCTGGGCGCAAACCTACCCGTCCAAGCCCATCCGCTTCATCATTCCGTTTGCACCCGGTGGCGCCACCGACATCATGGCGCGCATGGTCGGCCAGAAGCTCACCGAAGCCTGGGGCCAGCCGGTGCTGGTGGACAGCAAACCGGGGGCGAACGGCATCATCGCCTCGGAAGCTGCGGCCAAGGCGGCGCCCGACGGCCACACCATCATGCTGGCGGTGCTCAGCACGCACGCCACCAACGTCTCGCTGTACAGCAAGCTGCCCTATGACCCGGTGCGCGACTTCACGCCAGTGGTGCTGATGGCCTACACGCCGCTGGTGCTGGTGGTGCCTGCCGCCGCGCCGCAGAACACGGTGAAGGACCTCGTGGACGCTGCCAAGGCACGACCGGGCGGAATGAACTTTTCTGCCGGCACGGCCACGGTGCATCTCACCGGTGAACTGTTCAAGCTCGTCACCGGCACCGACATCGCCGCCGTCCCCTACAAAGGCACGACCCCCGGCCTCATGGCAGTCATCTCCGGCGAAGTGAATTTCACCTTCGAGCCCACCGTCACCGCGGTGCCGCAGGTCAAGGGCGGCCGTGTCCGTGCGCTGGCCGTCACGTCGCCGAAACGTTCACCGCTGCTGCCCGCGGTGCCCACCACCGCGGAAGCGGGATTGCCGGCTTTCGAGGCCTATTCGTGGCTCGGCATCGTGATGCCCGCCGGCGTGCCGAAGGACGTGGCCACGAAGTTGCAGAACGAGGTCTTGCGCATCCTCGACCTGCCCGATGTGAAGGAGAAGATGGCCGCCACCGGCCTGGACCCGCTGCCGATGAACGGCGAGCGCTTCACCGCCTTCATCAAGACCGAAACCGACAAATGGGCCCGCACCATCAAGGCCTCGGGCATGAAGATCGAGTGACGTGCCAAGCCCGAAATTCCCATGGGGTCGCGTGCCCGTCACCCCCGCCTGAACCGACGCCTCGAAAGGACACCGCATGTTCAAGAAACAGTTCAATGCCGCTTGCTTGTTCGCCGCATGCATGGCGGTGCAGCCGGCTGCGCAGGCCGACACCTACCCGTCCAAGCCGATCCGCCTGGTCATCCCCTTCGGCTCCGGCGGCACCACCGACGTGCTGGCACGGTTGGTGGCGGCCAAGCTGAGCGAGTCGCTCAAGCAGACGGTGAATGTCGATTCCCGGCCCGGCGCCAACGGCATCATCGGTACCGACATCGTGGCCAAGGCAGCGCCCGACGGCTACACGCTGCTGATGACGGTGGCCAGTGCGCAGACCTTGACGCCGTCGCTGTACAAGCTGCCCTTCGACCCGATCAAGGACCTGGCGCCCATCTCCCTGGTGGCCAACCTGGGTGGCGTGTTCGTGATCAACGCTGCGGTACCGGCGAAAACGATGCAGGAGTTCATCGCCCAGGCCAAGAGCAAGCCGGGCCACTTCAGTTTCGCCGCCGGCACCAGCCTCATCCGCCTGATTGGCGAGCAGTTCAAGCAGACCATCGGCGCCGACATCACCATGGTGCCGTACAAGGGCACCGGCCCGCAGCTGGCCGCCGTGGTGGGTGGCGAGGTGCAGGCCACGGTGGACCCCTTTGTCTCCATGCCGTTCATCAAGGCTGGCAAGCTGCGCCCACTGGCCGTGCTGCTGCCCAAGCGCTCGCCGCTGCTGCCCGACGTGCCCACGCTCGAGGAAACGGGGATCAAGGGCATCACGCTGGATTCCTGGGCCGCCCTGCTGGCGCCCGCCGGCACGCCGCTGGACATCGTGCAGCGCCTGTCGGCCGAAGTGGCGCGCATCGTCGCCCTGCCCGATGTGCGCGAGCGCCTGGCCACGCTCAACTACGAACCTGTGGGCAGCACGCCGGCTGAGCTGGCCAAGACGATCGACAACGACACCGCCAAGTGGCGCCGCGTGGTCAAGGAATCCAACTACAAGGCCGAAGACTGATGTCGCCAGACAAGGAAGAGCCATTGCTCGTCGAAACCTACCTGGGCCGCGTGTCGCAGCTGGAGTGCGACCATCTCGGCCACATGAACGTGCAGTTCTATGTCGCGAAGGTTTCCGACGCCGCCTGGCACGTGATGGCCTCGATCGGCATCACGCCGGCCTTCATCCGCGAACGGCGGCAGGCACCCGCCGCCGTCAAGCAGGAGATCGCCTACTTGAAGGAAGCGCTGGCCGGCGATCTGCTGCGCATGGAAAGTGGCGTGCTCGAAGCCAGCGAACGCAAGCTCACCTTCTTCCACAGGCTGACCAAGATCGAGACCGCCCAAGTGCTGATGACGTCCAAGGTGTTCACCGTGAACATGGATCTCGACGCGCGCCGCTCGGCGCCGCTGGACGCGGCCGTGCTGGCCAAGGCGCGCGCGCGCCTGCTGACGGAGGACGCTCCGTGAGCGGCCTCTTCATCACCGGACGCGGAGCGATCAACGCCTGGGAGTGCGACCAGTGGGGCCACCTGAACGTGCAGTTCTATCTGGCCAAGGCCAGCGACGCGCAGGCCCTGCTCGCGGCGCGGCTGGGACTGGTGCCTTCGCGGCTGCGCGGTCCGGTGCCATGCATGATGCCGGTCGCCGACCGCACCCTCTTCAAGCGCGAGCTGCGAGCGGGCGACATCTACGCCATCCGCACCGGCATCCGAGGCGTGGCGACCGACGGCACGCTCGACATCGCCAGCCGCATGGTCAACCAGGACACCGGTGTCGAATCGGCAGTCTTCGAGACCCGCTTGCGCTGGGTGGCCGCCGACCGCCACACCGCCCTGCCCTGGCCGGAAGACGTGCTGGCAGCCGCGCAGGCATTGGCGGGCGACCTGCCCGAGGCGCCGCCGCCGATGGCGCAGACGGCGCCGGCCGCACCCGACATCGCGACCCTGGAGCTGACCTACCGCGGCTCGGTCGAGCCCTGGGAATGCGGTGCTGATGGCATTGCGCCGCCACGCGCCCACATCGCGCGCTTCAACGACGCCATCACGCACCTGTTCAACGCGATGAAGATCGACCGCAACAGCCTGTTCCGGCGCGGCTTCGGCTCGGCCGCGCTGGACTACGACATCGAATACCGTCGCCCGATGCGCTCGGGCCAGGGGGTGGACATCCGCAGCGGCCTGCTCGCTGCGGGCGAGAAGATCTTCCACGTCGTGCACTACGTGGTCGACGCGGTCAGCGGCGAGATCATCACGTCCATCGTCGTCACGGCGCTGTTCTTCGACCTCGCGGCACGCAGGTCGGTGCCCATCCGGCAAGCCCTTCCGGGAGAGGCCGGCGGGCTGCTGGCCGCACTGGCGGCACGGACGAGGAGCGCAGCATGACGGCAGAACACGACATCGGCGCCACGCGGCCGGCCGGC
>Ga0066445_1000479_pt1 | contig 11229 bp, 10 predicted proteins | sample LakWasMet67_HOW9_2_FD_59533 | JGI IMG/M metagenome (GOLD analysis project Ga0066445, IMG submission 59533) | Freshwater sediment methanotrophic microbial communities from Lake Washington under simulated oxygen tension - Sediment Metagenome 67_HOW9 | ecosystem: Environmental > Aquatic >...
GAACGCCAGTGCCTGATAAATTGAAAGTAGCTATTTTAAAATCTACAGTATTGGCAAGGGGTTGAAATGGACTTTCTAAATAGGCTTAACGAAAATCAGACTAGTGCCGCAATGTGGAATGATGGGCCCTTACTTGTCTTAGCTGGGCCGGGATCAGGCAAAACTGCTACTTTGACAGCTAGGGTTGCTAGGCTGATTAAAGCCTCGCCTGATGAGTCATTCAAGATATTGTGCCTAACCTTTACAAGGAAAGCGGCCGCCGAAATGAGGAATAGGTTGATAACTATTATTCCTGACGCAACTAGTCGGGTTTATTTGACAACATTTCACTCATTTGCGACTGATATTTTAAGGCAGCATGGCAGCCATTTAGGCTACACACCTGATTTTGAAATTATTGAGGAAGCTGAACGAGTCAAATTTGTACGAGAAATAATCAATGAGCATATAGATAAATTTACGAGAATTGTGTCTGCGGATAAAGCCCTATCTGCTTTGGATTTCCTGTTTAGAAATATGACCCCCAATTCTGATGTGAGTAAATTTGTTAAAGATGTAGATCTAGGCAAGGAATTAGAATTTTTATTTATAGAGTATAAACAACGGTTAATTGCCAATAATTGTATTGATTATGCAAGCTTGCTTTATTTCTCTGAGGAGCTTCTTAGCAGCAGGGGCCGGATGACTAATCAATTACGATCAATCTATAAATATATTTGTGTAGATGAATTCCAAGATACGAACGTTGCTCAATTCAAGATTCTTCGAGCTATTGCAAATGAGCGAGATGCAAACATTTTTATCGTTGGGGATGATGATCAAGTAATTTACCAATGGAACGGAGCAAGTCCTAAAAGAATCAATGATCTTGGAGAATTTTATGATTTAACAACAATTCAATTGCCAGAAAACTATCGTTGTCCAGAAGAGGTAGTGAAAATTGCTAATTCACTGATTCAATGCAATGAGGAGAGATCGAAAAACAAACAGCCAAATCTTCCTATTAAAAGAAATCTGGATGGGGAGTCTAGAGTCAGCATAATGGCATTTGATAGTCAAAATAATGAAGTTGCGGGAGTCGCTTCAAAAGTTAAATCATTGCTTGCTAGTGCAATCAAACCAAAAGATATAGTGATCTTGGCTAGAAATACCAAACTATTGGATTTGACATGTAATGCATTGCTAAAAGCTGGTGTAAAAGCATTTTTACAAAAAAGAAAGTCACAGTTCGAGAGTGCGCCGATGAGTTTCATTGTAGGTGTACTGAAACTTGCTTTTGTTCGTAATGATGAGGAAATATGTTCGTTGGTTGCTAAAGCACTGTCAGATTGTTTTGATGAAGATATATTGCCAGATGAACTTATTGCAATTGCAAGTGGAGCTACGGATGACTATTTGTATGCTCTTAGTTTTCTGAGCGAAGTTAGCTCTGGAATTCCAAAAGATATACAAAATGCGATTAATAAGATAATTAACGGTGACCATTACAGCTTTATTGTCGAAACGATGGCATATTTTGATTTCTTAGAGTCTCAGAGTGAAGAGGGGCGGGAGCAATATGCAGATTACCCTTCGGAGCGTAAGGTTTGGATGTCAATAATTGATGAGATCGGAGGAGAGTCTGAAGCTAGCAGGCTGAGTTTAGGGCAATTGCTACAAGAGCTGGCACTTGCGAATAAGACTCCAAGCGCTCCAGAGGATAGTGTGGCTTGTTTAACAATTCATTCGTCAAAAGGCATGGAGTTTGATCATGTTTTTCTTGTTGGTTTAGCGGAAGATCAGTTACCTTCTTTCCAAAGTAAAAAGAATGGTGATAGCAGTAGAGAAATGCAAGAGGAGCGTCGTAATTGCTTTGTCGCCATCACTCGTGCAATTGAAACATTGAACCTCAGCTATGCAACAGAATATAACGGCTGGTCAAAAAAACCTTCAAGATTCTTGCACGAAATGGGGCTTTTGTAAGTGCACATAGTACAGTTATTGACAGTACTCCAAGGAAACCTAAGACCCTAAACCCCTAATTTTTTCAAAAATCCCCTGATCATAATCGGGGGAATCTTCAATTTTGTTGATCGGGATCGGTTTCCACTGATTCAAAGACTCTGAATTGGGCTTGTTATCGGTTTTTAGTGTCCACGTATGCAATCTGGTGAGTACAGTTACGTTTCCTGCCTCAAGACCTGTGATTCTGTAGCCTTTAGGCTCTTGATAGCGATTAAGCTCATCGCTCCATGTGCGTGAGACCTGAATAGGGCGTTCTTTACGTTTAGCAAAAGGCCCACCCATAGCTTCAACAAATGCAGCCCAATTACCATCATCAGCAGCCTCGTGGGCTGTTTTTATGATGCCAGTAAGGCCTTTACCTTCAATTCGCCTTAATTCGCGATAGACAGTGACTGGCGGCCCCCCAATCTGTTGAAATTGACGAATGCCCCATAGTGAAGCCCAAGCCACCACTCTTTCTGCTGCTGAAGAGGCTTCATTCCCGTATAAATCCTGATCTAGGCCAAAGCCATCAATTGATTTGCTGATGTATTTCGCGATGTAACCAGTGGCAGAGCCTTTTTTAGGATCAATTTTAATAACGTCCAAACGTCTTTCGGCAGCGCCATCTTCGTCGCCATCTTCACGCATTGCATATTCTCGAATTACCTCCGTCAATTGATCAGCTCGGTTCGGATCTACAAAAAGCAACAAATGCCAATGGGGCGTACCGTCATGATGTGGTTCCGCTACCCTAAATCCGTAAATCTCAATGCCTAGTCTCTGTAACTTTGATCTGATTTGAGACCAAATTTTTACGATGTATTGTTGTGACTGACTTGGAGTGAAGCCGTTATATTTTGGATTTGGAGTATTGGATTTTGATCGCCATGCATGCATTTTTGATGGGCATGTGATGGTGTACACCATCGCTTGATGATTGTGTTTCACTGAGGTGTCATCAAAACCACGAATTCGGGTCATCAATTCGTTACGACGATTCTTTCGATTTGCTAATGATGACATCGCCAATTCGAGCAAACTCATTTCATCGCCCAACTCATTCACAAGTATGGTTGATTCAAGTGCTCGTTTGTTACGCCTTTTTTGCTGTTGCCTTCTCTCAAAAGACTCATCACTAATGTACGTACCAGCGCCCTGATGTACTAAGCCTAACTTGATTGAGTATTCTTCTACGTTACGTAGCGTTACGTTACGTAACATACGACGCCAAAAAAGGTCATCGCAGAGTCTATTGAGTAATCCGAGTGTTACGTTACGTTTGTTATGAACATTGCGGTTTGTTTTTTTCGTAACGTTCGTTGCTGAATCTGTAACAGTTACCGTATCGGATACAGGAGAGGCTTCAATAATTTTGCTAGCATTCATTTCTGTATCTGTAACGATATGCAAATTCTTGAACAGTGAACTTTGCTTTTTTAGATCGATATGATGATACTTTTTGATGTATGCGTTAATGGCTTTCAGTGCCTTTTCTGGTACTGGGTACATTGAGCGATAGTATGCGAGCTCTGAAGCTAACCATTTTGCAAAGATCACCACTTCGTCATCACTGGCTGAAAGCTTCAGAGATTGAAGATTGAGGTTATCTCTTACATCATGCATCGACAAGTTTGCTGCTTGCCGACCCTCAGCTTCATAAATACGGTTGTATTGATGCGCGATAGGTATTGCTAAACGATCTGGAAGAGCATCAAAAATCTCTCTTCTAAACAGCCAATCGTAAACATCTGAATCATCATGCTTATGTGCGATGATTTCAGCTTGAGAAGCGTTCTCTGGAAAAGGCTTACAGCTAAATGCGTAACGCATTTTGAAGCCTTATCGCTTGCCGGTGTCGCTTGTGGATTTGCGAGTGCGAGACTCGATGTATTGATTGAGATCCTCAAGCCGATAGCGAACTGCTCGATCGCCAATCTTGATGAAAGGTACTTTTGCGCCTGCCCAGCGATCTCGCTCCAAGAAGGCTTTTGATAAGCCTAAGAATTGAGCGGCTTGAGTTGTATTAAGTAATTGAGGTTGCATGACCATGTCTCGGTTTGTTGAACATGGGTGCAACTTTATAGAGTGCTTAGGGTGTTACGAATCCTTCTGCGCGCTGAGATATATTCCTGCGCGCAGGAATATATCTATCAATTGTTTTTAGTATAGAAAAAAGCCCTGTGGAAAATTAAGTAATCACGATTTATAGCATGTTTATCACCAACATATAATTTACCTTCAATCCCAATCAATGATAGGTCGTCATTAATTGAGAATGAGCCAAAGTCAAACATAACGTGGTGGTTTGGGCATAGGCACAATATATTGTCGATTGTGTCAGGTCCGTTGTGGGGTGCCCCTAATGGCTTGATATGGGCAGCTTCCGCGTAGGGGACGCCTGCAGCCATTAAGCAAATGCCACAAACTTGGCATTTATAGGAGTAATACTTTTTTAGAGATTTAGCTATTTTCGTGTCTCTAACTATTCTTTGGATTTGAGAGGCTTTTCTTGTTGGAGTTGTATTTCCTGAGCCACCCAAATCTCCATCATCTGCTGATTGAGAAGCAACTTTTGATGTATTGTCGATTAGTTTTACTAGGCGAAATCGCCATATTTTGAATCCACTTTTACCTTCTTCATGCCAATGTGAGTCAACTACATATAGGCCATCATATCTGTATCCACTTTTGGGTGCGAATGGGTTGCCTTTATGTGCTCCGCGAATTACTCGCACTGGAAGGCCTTCGAGTTGGCTTTTGACAAGCGCTAGATTGCCTCTAACTAATTCCTGATCGGCAATCTGCTTACCACTTGAGTCTCTACCTCCCTGGCCGGTGTAAACAATTTCATCACCAAGATCCTGATCATCTTCATACCCACCAGAAACGACGATAGAGTCGGCCCCTTCGAGACCTGATCCAGAAATTCCACTTTGAGACTGCCTATGAATTCCCGCTGCATTCATAGAGGAATAATCTTTGAAAGTTGCACCTGGTTGAATGCCATCGATGTGGCCAAATTGTCGAGTGCTATTCGCCATTACTTAATACCTTTGTTATATTTACCAAGCCAAATCTCAACTCTTTTTTCAGGATCATCGGAACGGAGAAGCACTTTGTCATTAAAAGTGATGTGGTTTGTTCTTGTATCGATGTGAATCAGTCCTTGGGCAGACAAGCTTTCCAATATGAGTTTGGACGCCTCCCTGTTGGATTTTTTGTAAAAGTTGTTTTCATATTCTTTGAAAACTAAAGCCTTTAACGGATCAAGGTCTGTTGAGTATCTTTTCTTTGCAGCTGTTCTAGCTATGTTTGTTTTGTAGTCTTTCAGCACTTCGGGTTGATTGAGTTGAATCTCGGCATACGTGATCGCTTGCCGAGCCTCCTGCATAAATTCCTTTGCCTTATTCAAGATTTCATCAGTGGTGATTTGCGGAAATATATTTTCAGGTTTCCAGTTTTCTCTTGCAAAAAGATAGCTTGAAATTAGCTCGCAATAGAAAAGACATAGTGTTGCAAAAACATGCTCCCAAGCTGTGTTCGATGTTGGCATGTATTCTGATAAATCGATATTGTTTATATTTCTATAGATACCTTCTATGTTGTTAGTTGAGGGAAAGACCTCAAAAATTTGACCAAACATTGGCACTTTAGTGGTGGGTGATCTCAGATCTTCATCAGTCGGATCTATAAAGTTTTTATCCTTGATCAGTTGATTGATGGCTACTGCGATCTTGGTAATTTGCTCACTACTAAATCCATTCAAGATTCTCCTAGCTCTGATAACCTCCTCTACAAACATAACTGCGTAGGGATCAGGAAGAGCACCGTTTAATGGATCGAAATATTTAAACTGATATCTATAGTTATCAAGCATGTTTTTAGCTATCTATTTATCGTTTTTAGTAGGTAGTTTGAGATTCTATTCATTGGATCTCTCAATCGTTCGACATCTCCGATGATGTAGCCTGCAGTTACATCATTGGTCATTTTGTGATTAACGAGCCTTTTAAGAGCGTAAGCTGAGATATCTAAGCTTTCTGCAATTGTAATGAAAGTTCTTCTTAAGTCGTGAGGTGTAAATTTAACACCACACTTTTCCGAGACCTTGTCCATTTGTGGGCGAGGGTCATTCATATAACCCTTAATGCCTGTGCTCGGAAAAACAAACTGGCTATTGCTGTCATTTTCATCAAACCGCTTTTGTAGCAAGTCTAATAAAAAAGGGGTTAGCGGTAAGGTGTGAGGTTGTCTATTTTTTGGATCTGGAAGAATGAATGTTTTGTTCTTGAGGTCAACATTTTTCCATTCCAGGCTTAATGCTTCTTCTCTCCTTAGACCTGTGAACAGTAACAATAATAGGTAATCTCTAACCGCTAAACTATTTAAGCTGGCGGAGTAATTCGGTAGCTCCATAACAGCATTCAAAAAGGCAGGTAGATCGTTTGCTTTAATAACTGTTTGTCTGCGTTCTATTTTGTACCACGAACGTGTTTGTGAGAGTCGCTTAGTGGGGTTGTCTGCAATGATTGCATTACCCTCTGAATCTTCGTATTTTCCGTGAGCAAAATTAAACATAGCACGCATAAAACGCATGGCCAGATTTGCTTGTGCTGGGCTTCGCTCGCCTAGGGCGCGATGCTTCTTTTCGATGAGGTCTTTTGTGATGCTGATTAAAGGCTTATTTTGCCACTCATGAAAGTAAGTGGTCATGAACCTTTTGTAATCGTAAATGGTGCGAGGCTTCAGATTGCTGCGTGCTTTTAGGTATTGTTCAAAAACCTCATTTAGTGTGACAGCTTTGGCTTTTTCAGCCTTGTTGATATCGTTTGGATTAATCCCTTTGGCTATCATGCCTAAAACATTTTTAGCCTCGTTTTTGGCCTGTTCAGCGGTAAATACTCCATGATGACCAATGGTGACCCTGACAGTCTTATTATTGATCTTGCTCTCTGCAAAATATACTTTGCTGTTTGATCCAACACGTACTCCAAACCCTTTGAGTTCCGAGTCACGATAGAACATTTGACCGTTATCAGGGAAGGGGAGAGAGTCTACTAAGGTCTTCGTAAGTTTGTATGCCATAGCTACTGTTTGAAATTAGTAGCCGTATAGTAGCCGAAATAATTAATGCTGTGTAAATTTTAAAAATGCATTTTCAAACAAAAAAATAATTAAAACAGTATCTTATAAAATAATTTCAAACACCCTAAAATATAATAAAACGTATTTTTTAGAACTCATAATCCGTTGGTGCTGTGTTCGACTCACAGAGGGGCCACCATTTATAAAGAGACTCAAGGTTAACGCCTTGGGTCTTTTTTGTTTTAGGCTTACCTAAACTAATATATCAAATAAAGTATACATAATCATACGTTTGCGTATTACCCGTTTGGGCCATCCTCATATTTAATTTTTATGGTAATTTAGTGCGTAAGTTTTAACTGTTTAAACTGTACGTTGATTCCTTTAATCATTAAAGAAAAGTTAATTATGAAAAATTTACTCGCCACCCTCCTATTTTTATCGAGTACCCTTTTAATTCAATCAAATGCAAACGCTGCTTTTGTTGGCTCCTCAACAGGGAATGCAGAGTCGAAGAATGCGGCGTATGATGAAATCTCTAATAGGGTAAACTTTCGAGCTGAAGGTTCAAAAGGTGGTAGTGATGCATATTTGACAGTTGTAGATGTTTTTCCTAATGCCGGAACTATAACTTTTGATTGGATATTGAATCAGAATCTTAACAAAACAAGCATTGGTTATTTAGTCAATGGGGTCGAAACAGAATTAGCTTTTTCAGATGTTTTTAACTACAGGCCAAGCGGCTCAAGTTCTGTATTAATAGATGCTGGAGATACATTTGGTTGGTTTATGAAAGAAACTGGGAGCGTTTCTTCAGGCGCGCTAATTGGAACCATTTCAAACATTTCATTTGTCGCTTCACCCTCTGCGGTGCCTGAAAATAACATTGTAATTCTGATGGCGGCTGGATTATTTGGTATCGCTGCGCTCAGGAAGAAGGCTTTGGTTTAATTACTAAAAAATTAATTGCGCGCCTAGCATCATAGAGGGGCGCATATGCACTTTGAGACTCAAGGTTAACGCCTTGGGTCTTTTTCGTTTTTTTGTGCTTGTTGATGGCTTTGATTTAGTGCATTGTTAAGAAAGATTCATAAGAGGCTGGTAATGTTAGACAACAATGTGCACCTTGTTTTAGAACGATCTAATGAACTAGATGGACATATCACATCCAGATTCACTCCATACAAATCTACAAATAATAAAGATCAAATCACACAAATTTGTTGTGACATATCTTTCCAGCATGCCAGATCTTTACGCGTTTTGTATGATTTGATGCTTGATGGGACTGCAACAGCAATATTGCGAATGCAGTTTGAATCAGTTGTTAGGTTGATGTGGCTTCATTTTTCTGCAACTGATAACTTTATTGAGAGCTATGCAGGCAGTATTGATGTTGACAATCCACCAAAAGATTTTCCAACAGTAACAGAGATGTTAGAGAAAATAAAAAAGTCGGGTGTTAGTGGTCCTGGGGAAATGCTTGAAGATTTCAAAGTGGCTGCTTGGAAGGGTATGAACAATCACATCCATAACGGATATTTAGCTCTCTCACGCCATGTGAATAGCTATCCTAGGGAGTTGGTGATTCAAATTATTAGCAATTCAAATGCTCTTAACTTGATGACTGCTATGGTTTTGGCAAGACTAAATCAAAGCCACTCTGACGTAAGTTTCGTTAAGAGTTTACAGTTAAGCTATCAAGACATATTGCCAGCGTTACGATTTAACTAAATACTCAAAGTCATTCGACGCACCCGACGACTTGTCGCCTTTCGATGCGCTATATGGCTGAGTGGGCAACGTCGGTTTCGTCAGGTCGTTGAATTTCAACTTAAGTTTACACCCCCAAATTTTACCCATTCGCAGCCCCAAACCCTACCCAGAGTCGCACGCCTTGAGCGATAGGCGCGCAAACAGGGGCTGGCTGATTGAACTTCACCCGCTTTACTAGACGATTATCAGGTTCCAATTTGTAGCTTTTCAAACTCCATTGGACTCAACTGAGTTAGATGGCTGTAACATTGTTTGGGATTGTAAAACACTTAGATTTATTCAACTATCTCAGATTTAACGTCCTTTTTGTTGCATAGATTTTCGGTTAACTCATCATATGGATCAATGGGGGCAGACTTGATTGATTTGTTCAAACTGAAGTCTGGCTTTGTTATCAAATGCCTTAAATTTTTATGATGCTAAACTTGAACGAAACCGCACCGGAATAGCCTTATAAAATTATGGAATCCTACCAATTACCGCTTTTCCCGCTCAACGTGGTGGTTTGCCCTAAGGGGCTGATGAATCTGCGTATATTTGAGGCGAGGTATTTAGACATGATCAAAGCCTGCCTTCGTGAGCGAACAGGTTTTGGGCTTGTTGCAGCGCAACCAGATACGCAGTCGGATAAATCCAGCCATTTACCCTTTGCAAGCGTGGGTACGGTGTTGGAAATTTTAGATGCGGATGTCACCACAGTCGGGCTCATTTTGGTGAGCTGTCGCGGAAGCCACCGGATTCATATCAATAGCTTTACGATTCAAGCAGATGGTCTTGTCATGGGCAATGTTTCGGACATTGAAAATGATTTGCAGGTACCGATCCCTGATGATTTAAAGAGTGCCAGTGAGCATTTGCAGCATCTCATTGAGTCTTTGCCACGGCAGGGGATATCAGAAAGTGATATTCCGATTCTTAAGCCTTATGAATTTAACGATGCGGCGTGGGTTTCAAATAGGTGGGTTGAATTATTGGATTTGCCTTTGATTCAGAAGCAACGCTTGATGCAGATTGATAGCCCAGTTGTGAGATTAGAGCTGATTCATGATGCATTAAATTTAAATGCCAAAAAGTTTAACTAATCCATCCTCATGATTTGTGGCGATGTTTCGCAAGTCAAAACATCATGTTCAATGATATCCTCGGTGCTAGATGCCCCAACGACTGAAAGCCATAAGCCCTACACAAAAACACAGATCACAGCCGCAACATCCGGCAAATTGTGTTTAAAAACCTTGATTGGTCCACAAGTTCGGTTGTAAAGGCGCCGCTTCTGTAGCCGCTTCGGTGACCAGTCGCACGGTATCCCCAGTTGTCAACAAGCCGCCGCGAATGACTCTTGCCGTGACGCCGCCATGACCGCGCATGGCGTTATAGCCGCCTCGTCCTAGCACATGCTCCATGCGTGAGCAGGGCTCACAAGGCCCTGTTATTTCGAGCACAACTTCGCCTATGCATAATTGCATGGGCTGGTCTTTAAACAAGGATTTTGCTGCGAGTAGATTAAAGCCAGAGACAATCAGGTTGCGTCTTAAAAGCGCTGGATCAACCTTTTTGTGGCCGGTGAGAGCCGCGATCACAGGTAAATGCTCTGCTTGCAGCAAGGTGACTTGCCGTTTGCTGCCATTTGCTTGCGATGAGGGTTTTATACTCGCGCGATCACCTTGCAGGCCTAATTGGGGCAGTGCCAATGTTTGGTCTAGCGAGAGGCAAGGTGCCCCCCGCGCTGGTCGCACGTAAATGTGTTCTAACCGCCCGGGTTGGTGCATGTGTTTGGTTAATTCACGTAGGTTGGCAGTCTGCATCGGCTAAGGAGTGTGCTCGAGATGAGGTGCGATCAAATGCGTTAAGTCGGTATTTTGCGTTTAACAGGATTACTTGCTGGTGTGCGTGGTGCCCTTAGATTTAGCGGCATACATCGCTTCATCCGCGCGTTTAATCATCTTATCGAGATTGTCACCTAAATATCCAGTGGTGATGCCAATGCTGGCATGGACGCAAAAGCTGTCTGAGATCACCGGGATGGGTTGGCTGATGGCACCACTGATTAACTCGACGATTTTTAGCGCATCATGATGTTGGCAGTTTTCGAGTAATACCGCAAATTCATCGCCACCCAATCGCACCACTGTGTCTGTTGCCCGCACCGTCGTTTTAAGCCGCTCTGCCACAGACTTGAGCACCAGGTCACCCGTGTCGTGGCCGTGTTGATCATTGATTTGCTTGAATTTATTTAAATCCAGCAGCAACAGCGCAAAAGGTTTTTGTGAGGCTCTAAGGTTGGCCAAAGCGCGCGCTATCATCAACACAAGCAAACGACGGTTTCCTACGCCCGTGAGCGTATCGGTATGCGCTTGCCGACTCAGTGGTTCAACAAAGCGT
>Ga0066445_1000484_pt1 | contig 11175 bp, 10 predicted proteins | sample LakWasMet67_HOW9_2_FD_59533 | JGI IMG/M metagenome (GOLD analysis project Ga0066445, IMG submission 59533) | Freshwater sediment methanotrophic microbial communities from Lake Washington under simulated oxygen tension - Sediment Metagenome 67_HOW9 | ecosystem: Environmental > Aquatic >...
ATTGAGTTGTACTTGCAAATTTTTCATCCACATGCAAACGATTATCATCGCCTGTAAGCTGAACAAATTTTTCGATATCAGATTTTGTTATTGTGTGACTAAGTGTTTCTTTATCACCAACATTTATTTCAGAATATTTTTTCATGCTTATTTATTTTTACAAAACAGTCCAACCAAATTTGTGATCTTGTTCTTTAATGCCGTTTGCTCATCCATATCTTCTGCAAAATAATTACATGAATCAACAGTTTCCAACCCTGAATCTGAAATTAATGTTAAAACCTCTTCTTTAGTTTTAAAAAGATAAACGTGATCTAAAGCGGGAGAGTTTGTAGGTGTTGTAATCCACAACAATCCACCCGGTTTTAAGAGTTTAGATAGTTTAATTAAAATTTGTTTTGGCTCATCTAAATGCTCCAAAACTTCGCCTAAAACAATAAAATCGTATTTGTTTGAATCGTCATAATCAAAAATATCTTTTTTAGTATATTTTATTTTTTCGCCATCAAAGCCAATAATTTTTTTGGTCATTTCAAGAGACGTTTCGCTAATATCTACGATATCTATTTTTTGATAATCGGGAAATTCTTTTTTAACTAAGTATGAAAAGAAACCATGACCCGGACCAATATCAAGAATACTAAGTTTTGAATGACCTCTGAATAACGTTTTAAGGTGACTTTGAAAGTACATGAAAATATTAAAATGATGTTTCCACATAACCTGCGAAACCAATAAAGCATTCATGTAATACGTCATTACTTCTGGCTTTGAGTAAACATACTCATTAGCTATATGCTGATTATCGCATCTGTACTTTCCATGCTTATAAAAATATAAACCTTCGGTGCGCATATCTTTGATCATTTTTAAATAATCGCTAGCTACACGTTCTGAATCAAGTCCCAAATTTTTAAAATATTCTTTTACTAATCCTAGTAATTCATCGAGCTGTGCAGGGAAATGTTCTTTTATATAAGAAATATTACCATTTATTTTTTTAGAATGTAATTTGTCTTTTTTTTCTATCTCAGAAACTAATTCTTCTAAAAAAGCAACTGCGTTTTGTGTATTTTCCATAACAACTTTTTATTTTTTAAACTTTAAAGAGACAAGCTCCAAAATTAAATCCAGCTCCTACTCCTGCTATAATTAAATTACTTCCTTTTTTTATTAAGCCTTTTGAATAAGCTTCACTTAAAGCAATACCAATACTGGCAGAACCGGTATTGCCAATTTCTTCAACATTTGTGTATGTTTTATTTGAAGGCACTTTCATTTTTTTCATTAAATAATCAATTAAAAAACCATTAGCCTGATGAAAAATAAAAAAATCAATTTCATCTATTTTCATAGATTCATTATCTAACACTTTTTGAATTACAACCGGAAAATTAGTAACCGCTTGCTTCCAGGTAGCTAAACCATTTTGCTCGGCATAGAGCACTTTAAGATCTTCCGACTTTTCAGCTATCGGGAAGGATGATCCGCCCCCTCTCATTCTAACCGATTCGTAAGTGGATGAATCCGTCATAAATTTTGCACTTCTATAACCTAACGCATCATCAACTCTTCCTAACACCACAGCCGCTGCGCCATCGCTAAAAAACACCGCAGTTTCCTTATCTTTTGGATTTGTATATTTTGATAAAACTTCGGCACCTATAACTAATGCGTTCTTAATGGAAGTATCACATTTCATGCGTTCGGAAGCCACAGTTAAAGCGGTAACCAGCCCAACACAATTTGTATTGATGTCAAGTATCTGACAATCTTTTACCAATCCGAAATGAGAATGAATTTTAGCTGACATTGGTGGAAACAAATAATCCTGACTAAAAGAAGCCACAATTACTAATCCAATTTCTTTTACATCTATTCCTGAATTTGCAATTGCATTTTTACATGCCTCAATTGCCATTGACGAGGCGGTCTCGTCTGCAGACAAATGGTATCTTCTTTTAATACCTGTTTTGCTGATGATCCATTCCGGAGTAAGTTCTGGAATTAGTTCGCACAACTCTTCATTTGATTGAATTTTTGAAGGTAAATAGTGACCAGTACCAATTATTCCTACACCCTCATCTTTCATAGCTTTCATTATTTTATACTAAAAAGTTCTTTAATTCTGCATTATTGTTTTTTATTGCGCCTAAATATTCCGATGCACCATGTCCAGGCAAAACAAGATCTTCATCAACGAATATATCAAAAATTTTTAATATAGATTGCTTAAGAAGCTCTGTATTCTCTTTGGGCACGCTACCCGCCCCTAAACCGTTTTTATAAAAAATATCCCCCGAAAAAAGGTTGTTTTCAATTTTAATAATACAGCTTCCGGGTGAGTGTCCGGGTAAATTAAAAATTTCTAATTCGATGCCATTTAAAGTTAAGTGATCGATCTCGCCCTTAAATAAAAAATCAGGTTTTGGCGTTTCGATCTTATGATCCAATTGAGCCACTTTTAAATAAAAATTTGCCGATTGGGATATTTTCATATCGCCTTCATGCAGATAAAATGGAATGTGATATTTATTTTTTAAAAAAGCAGCGCTCCCAATATGGTCAAAATGACCATGTGTTGAAACAACTGCAATTGGCTGTAATTTATTTTCCTGAATTTCTTGATCAATTAACTCTGTATCAAATCCCGGATCAATTATAATACACTCATCATTTACCTTGTTTTTAAAGATATAAGTATTAGAAGAAAATATTTTTTTATTTCTTATTAAATATATATTCTCTCTAATTAATTTCACCTAAATAAATAGTTTGAGCTGTAATGTATGAACTGCGATCAGAAGCAAAGAAATCAATAACGTTTAAAACATCGTCGATTACTGCTTGTCTGGGAATAGGTAAATTTTTAATAATCTCTTTTATCTTTACTTGAGCAACTTCAGAATGTTGTTGAAGCATATCTGTTTCGATCGCAGAAATAGAAAGCGTATTACAAGTAACATTATAGGAAGCAAATTCTTTGGCCATAATATTTGCTAAAGTATTAATACCTGCCTTTGTAGCTGCGTAAACTGAATCACCAACGGGTTCAAGGCTAACGGCCATAGAACCAATATTAATAATTCGCCCTGGTTCTTTATTGCGCATAAGTTTTGCAGCTTCTCTCGATACAAAAAAAACACCTAATAAATTAACATTAACCATATCTACGGCGTTTTTTATAGGCATTATCATTGAAAACTGAGAAGTTAATACTGCAGCATTATTAATAACAATATCTAACCGTTTAAATTTTTTTGCGATCTGAGTGCTGAAACAACTTGCAATTGCAGCAGGATCGCCTATATCAAGAGAAAAATGATGATAGTTTTGATTCTCGATCTTAGAATTACCTTTGCTTATTCCAATAACAGTTGCGTGGTGTTTAAGGAAATGGTTAGCAATTTCCAGCCCCACTCCTCTACTTGACCCTGTTACTAAAACAACTTTATCCTTATACATAACTTAAGCGAAAGGCTTTTCTAATTATTATTTGTTTTCGTTTATCAATTCAAAAATATAATCTACCAAAGTAGTAATATTCGTAAAAGGACTTTTTTCACGAGCCATAGCTCTATCATCCGTTAATGAGATATCGTGACCGTGTTCTGTTGAAAATAACATTTCAAGGTCTACAATAATTGATACTAAAGAAAGTGAATCGATGCTTGACCCATTTCCAAATAGCACTGTGTTTTCGTTTACGGTAATTTTTTGAGCTTCCGGAAAAGTATCGTTAAGTTGTTCAACTTGATTTATTACGATGGCGGTAATTTCTTGCTTAGTCATTTTTTTTAATTAGTTTTTTAAATTCTTCGTAGCTTCTAATATAATCTGATTCGGAATATTCTAAACTTGCAATACACATTTGCACGGCGTTGTGAGAATACTTTAACACTCTCCAGCATAATTTTGGAATAAAAACACCTTTGTCAGGAGAATCAAGAATAAATTCATGCTCAGTTCCTTCAATCGTAATTATTGTAACCGTAACTTTACCTGCAACAGCAACCAAGATTTGTTCCAATTCATAATGCGAATGATTTCCTCTTACAACATCTTCAGGAGTATAGTAAGTCCAATAAATTCGTTTAGGAACAAATGGAAGGTTTTCTTTTTCGGTTAAAGAAATATACCCTAATGAAGATTCTCCTATTTTAGGAAAATTGATTAAATAGGGTTTTGTTTTATCACTCATCAAACTATTTTTAGGTTTTTAATTACTCTGTTTTTAGTCCATCTTCAAAAAAACAGCCATAACTGAATTTTATTGGTTTAAAGATAGTTAATTTATCTATTTTAATTTACTGTAGCTGTATATTTTATGAGGTTAACATTTTTTTTACCCATTATAAATAATCCCAGCATTAATAAGATTCCTAAAGGGATTAACAAAACCCCTTTATTAAAAAGCCGTAATTTATATTCCATTTCAACCTTATGATCTCCTTTTGTAAGATAAACGCCGGTCATACCATTATTCACGTATATTAATTTTGCATCAGCACCATCTAATTTTAAATTCCAACCTTTATCCAAAGGAAAAGATAAATACATAATTTCAGGAGCATCGGCTTTTATTTGCCCATTAAATTTTTTATCGGTAAAACTTAAAAGGTTTAATGAATTTTGACCTAGCTTGTCCACTTCCGTTTTATATTTCTCGAATGAAAATTGATTATTTAGCACTGTATCTGCCGGGTTATATACTTTTAAACCTGATGCCAAACCAGCATCCTCATCCTTTAACACACAAGCTTGTAGACTTACAAAATCTTTTTGATTCATACTTAATTTATCAAAATCGCTTTGTTTAATGTATTGATTATACGTATAACCAAAAGGCAAATTATATTTATTTTTAAGCACTAAAACATCGCCAAATTTAGCTACAGAATCATGAGTATTATGCCAAACAGGATTTGTGTACCCTTTTGCCATAACGTATTTTACATTGTTTAATGATTGAAGAATAGGCCTGTTAATTAATCCTGGCGCCCATCTACTTTCATACTCGTTTTGCTTACTAATTACACCATATTCTCTTAAAAAATTAATGTAATTATTATTCGCAAAAGAGCTATAAGACGACGTTCCATAATAGTCGTGAATCTTATTATCATTTAAACTTCCATGAATTGCTCCTGAAGAAAAATAATTTTTATCTATCCGGTAAAATCCTTTTTCATTCTTTTTAATATAATCAACCGCCTCAACAGAGTAATCGTTATAGGCAACTTTTTCAGACAATTCGCGTGTGTAAATAGCATCTCTTCTATTAATAGAAAAGCTTGATAAAAAAATTAACTCAATACAAACAAACCCAATAAGCGAATATTTTAAAGCTGTATTATCGGCCTTTTTTGTAATAAAAAACAACAATGCTGCGTAAATTACAAGCGATGCTTTTACAAAAATAGAAATGGTGCCATCAACGCTAGCTTGAGTTCCTTTAAAATAATTATAACTTAACAAGAACATACTAAATAGAATTGTTGCACCCAAAGTAATTAGATTTATTTTTTTTGTTTTTAAAATAAGATCTAGTGAAAAAACAGCGTACACTATAAAAACTAACGATAAACAAAAAGAAAAAATACGGTAATAATCTCCCGAAAATAACCAAAATGCATAACGGAAAAATGGAAACAAGGTTGGCATTAACCAAACCAGTACCCAAAAAATATACCACTTTCTGGCAGGTTTAGAAATAAATGTAAAGATTTGAGGCATTAAAACAAGACTAATTATTCCACAGTATGAAACTGGTGCTTCTAAAAAATTTTGCCAGCCTTTAAAATCACTTCCACTGCCAATATAATCACTACTAAACAAACGTGTAATAAATGTTCCAAATTGGTTTTTATCAATCAGGTCGAACATTGGTTTAGAAGATAAAATATCAGTATAAGAACTTGTGCCACTTCCACGTGGACTTTCAACCAACTGAAGCGCAGATTCAAGTAAAAACGGTGCGCTGATTAACAATCCAATAAATCCCAAAACCATTAATCGTAAAACTAACTGCATAAATAATTTAAAAGATAATTGGCCGGTTTGCCCCATTCTGAAAATTATGTAAAACAATAAAATTATACCAACCACATACAAGTTAAATGGCATTGATATGCCAATAAGTGCAATAGAAATAACAAAAACCAACCATTTGTTTTTTTGAAAATATAATTCAAAACCCAATAACGCCAAGGCTAATGTGAAAGCCTCGTAAGTAAAAACATACCAACACGATCCAATTATCATAAACCCGCTAAACGAAAATAATAAAGCGCCTATTGTAGCCGAAAAATTTGTAACCTTTAATTGTTTTAAAAACAAATAAAACACAACACCTCCAGAAATAATTTTGGCTAATTCAATAAACACATAAATTTTTGGCATTGACCCCGGGCCTGCTAAATACCCTATTATCATAAAGGGATCTCTTAAAAATCCACCAACAATATTTTGTCCCATGCCTTCTTCAAACGACCATGTTGGCAATCCTCCTTTATTAAAATAATTGGCATAATTGTAAAAAAAGGGCCAAGCTCCATTTACTGTATCACTGCCAATGTCTTGAAACAAATACAGTTTTTTTAATAAAATAAAATCTTTAAATACAAAAAAGGCAACTAGCATAATAAGGCCTAAAGCCAAAAAAACACCCTTATTTCCGATTTTTTCAAAAAAATCTAAAGGGGCAATTGTTGGGCTAGAAACCGGTGGATTAACATTTTTATTTTTGATCATACTTAATTCAAAATAGGCAGTAAATATGCCATATTTTTTTCGATTTTTTATGCGAAAAAGGCTTTTAATTTCAATATAAAAGCCTAAAAACGCATCTCAAAAGGAATTTTGGTAAAATGACCTGAAAAACAAGGGCTTTTTTGACTTGTAATAGTAGAAAATGGTTCAGTAAAAAAGCCCTAAACGAGAGACTTATAGCTCAGGAAATCGTTATAATTTCTAATATAATCGGCCTCTAAGTAGGTTCTAGAGGCAATTACCAGGCAAATTGCTCCGGCAGAAAAATTTATCTGAGAATCCCAAATTCCTGCCTCGATAAACAAACCTTTTTGTGGATCATCCAAAAGAACAGTTGATTTTTCTTTTCCATCATCTAAAACAACCTCAAACGAACCTTTAACGGCAATTAAAAACTGTTGGCAGGTTTTATGTGCATGTGCGCCTCGCGACTCTGCAGAAGAAATATCATATAAATAAAAAACACGTTTTATTGGAAAAGGAATTTCGGCAGTGTTATTAATAGCAATTGCCGAACCAACAACATCTTTAACCTTTGGCAGATCGATTATTCTGCAATCATGTATGGTTGCCTTAACACTCATTAAACGGTGACCTTTTTAAAAGTTTCAAAATCTGTAATGTAATTATCTGCATTGTATTTTTCACTCGATAAATACAAACCAATGGCATCTGCAGAACAATTTTCGACATGCATCCAAGTTAACGCCGGAACATATAACCCTTGATGTGACTGGTTTAAAGAATATTTTTGTGTGCTACCATCAATATTGGCTATTACAACATCAAAGCTACCATTTAAAGCAATAATTACAAATTGTACTTGTTCGCATGCAAAGCCAAAACTGTTTTTATTTTCAGCCTCATTTAACAACCAAAAAACACGATGAATTTCGAATGGAATAAATTGTGGATTTTGCAGAAAAGTCAAACTACCTCTTGGGTCTACAATTTTAGGAAAATCAAGAATTTTGACCGGCATTACACTTAAATAAGAATTTTACCAAAGATATTGTTTTAAAATTAACCTAGAAAACTTTTTAGAACAATGCCCTAAATACTAAAAATTAATTCATCTAAATTAAATTTATTTTTAGCCCGTCAATTTTTTATATCTTTAATCATTGAAAAAAACCTGCATAATATTTCTTCTTTTCGGCTTAATTGCTTGCAAAAACGAATCAAACCAAACTAATCAAAAAGTTGAAGTAAAACAACCTCAAAACGTAAATGCCGAAACCTTAAAAATTCTTGATGAATTTTATAAAAATGCTATAGGAGATACTTTGCTTTCAATAGATAAAGACACTGCAATAACGTTTAGATTTTTTTCTAAATTAAGAGATAAAAATCAACTCCTTTTTTCGGATAAAGGAAAATTAAATCAAACCGCAGATTCGTTATTTTTTGTTTTAAAAAACGCCCGACTTTATGGTCTATTTCCAAATGATTATCACTTTAATAAAATTGAAACCCTGTGCAAAGAGTTTTATAACAAAAAAGATGATTATTATAATGCAACAGCCATTGCTAAAGCCGAAGTTTTATTTACTGATGCCTATCTTAAATTTGGCGCACATTTAAACAAGGGCCGCTTTAACCCCGACACAATAATGCTTGAATGGAATCCTAAAAAATTAGACACTAATTGGGTAGAAATTTTAAAAATGGGATTACAAGAAAAAAAAATCAAATTAGCCTTTGATTCTCTAGAACCAAAACATTTGGGTTATCATTTTTTAAAACAAGCCATAAATAATTACATAGTTGAAAATGAAAAATTAAATTGGGATACAATTTCATTTAAAAACATAACCGATACATTAATTTTTAAAGAAAATTTAAAACAAAAATTAATAAAAACGGGAGATTATAACGATTCATTAAAATTAAACGACAGTTTAAAATTAGCTAGTGCCATAAAATCCTATCAAAAAAAATTTAATCTGGAACCCGATGGCAAACTTGGAAAATTAACACGTCAAACATTAAGCTTATCAAAAGAGCAAACCATTCGCCAAATGGAGATGGCACTTGAACGATGGCGTTGGGAACCCACAAAATATCCTGAAAGATATGCAATTGTAAACATTCCGTCGGCTGAAATTAATGTTTATGAATGGGACAAAAAACAAAAAATAGATACATTAGTACTAAACAGTAAAATTGTAGTTGGTAAACCCGAAACACAAACACCAACCTTAAAAAGCAAAATAAATTACATGCTAATATATCCTTATTGGAGTGTACCTTATACCATTGCATGGAAAGAAATTTTACCGATGGTGCAACGTGATACAAATTATTTACACAAACATAATTTTGAAGTAATTAATTGGAAAGGAGAGGTGGTAAAAAATCTTGGAAAATTAAATTGGAAGAAATTTTCGAAAGACTATTTACCGGTTAAATTCAGACAACGAATTGGTGATGAAAATAGTTTAGGCATATGCAAATTTAACTTTAATAATAAATATGGTGTTTATTTGCACGACACAAATAGCAAACGCTATTTTAAAACCTTTTACCGGTATCAAAGTCACGGCTGCATGCGCATAGAGAAATATGTTGATTTGGCGCGTTTTTTAATACGAGACGATACATTAAAATTACCTTACGATACTTTAAATGCTTATTTTGAAAGACCAATACAAAGGCAAATAAATTTACGAAAACCATTACCTATTTATGTAAGGTATTATACAGCAAATGTTGAAGTGATGAAGGATAAGAAAGGTAGGCCGAAAAAAAATCCGCAAAATGAAGATAAGAAATTTAATATTTTTATTGATGTTTACCGTAAAGATGAGCAGATGATGAAATTAATTTACAAATAATTAATGCTTTGAAGCAACAAGCTCTTTTAAATTTTTAACATCGTTTTTAAAACTAAAAAAGCGTTTTATTTTCATTTTATTAGTAACAAAAAAAGCAACGCCTATGGCTATTGCAACGGCTAAATAAGCCAAATTTACAGTATAAGCAGCGCCATCTAAATCATACTTTTTAATTAATATCGGCGCAATAATTAATGCAATTATAAATCCAAAACTATTGCAAATTAAAGTAAGCTTTAGCTTTCCTAATGCAGAAAAATAATTACTAATTATTCCAAAAAAACTAACCATTAAAATGCCAGGAGAATACAACATCATTAAATGTTTTATACCAACATATCCATTACCAAGTAAATAAATAAAAACACTTTCTGGTAACAAAAAAATAACAGTTACTGCCAACAAACTAAATAATAAACTTGCTTTACTTAAACTTAAAGTCATTTCGGCTGACTTTAATGTATTACCTGTATTTGCAACGCGAGCTAGTAAAACGGGAGAAATGCCATTTGAAATAATTAAAACAGATTCTATTAAGGAAGAAGCCGAAGAATACAAACCAACTTTTGCAGAGCTTGGCAATAAATAATAGCTGTATCTATTACAAAATATATGCATTAATACCGCTGCCTGACAAATTAAACCATTAATAATAATTGGCTTTAGCTCAAATATTTTTCCCTCTGTAGATTTAAAATCAAATCTTAAAACAACGCTGGTTGAAAAAAGAAATGCGCTCACAAACGATATTAATAAAGGAAAAATATACGCGTTAAAAGTAAATTCTTTTAAAATTAATAATGAAAATCCTAGGCCAATTAATAAAACTAATGGCTGCATTAAATTTAATAAATTATAAATCTTAACTTTTTCTTTGCCTAAAATTAAAACGCAATTAAACGTATTAACGATTATTAATAATGAAACAATATATCCCATCCAACCATAACCCGGTACATGTTTATTCAATACTACAACAATTAAATTACTTAATGAGGTAAAGAGTAACGTATAAATCAACCCCAGAACATATATTTTTTTGAGATCAAATTTTGGAATAAAATAAACTAAACTGTAACCCGTATAAACCTCATTTACAATTTGTATTATGGCAATGTTTAAAATAAAAATACTTATTTCGCCTCGCGAACTAACACCCAAATAACGGGAAGAAATAATTAGTATAAAAAAATTTATAACCGCAACCAGCCCTTTGGTAAATAAACTGTGTATGATATTTTTAAACATATACGATTAGATTTTCTTTCGACAACTAAAAAACGAAAGAAATATTACCAAATAAATTGCAAAACTTGTTTTAAATCAGGATGCAAACTTTTTGCTACCGGGCATGTATGCGCTATATTTTCATATATTTTCTTCTCTTTGTCAGAAAAACTATTGTTAGGAAATGTTAATTTAATATGAATCTCTCCTACTCGTCTTGGCTCCGCATACATCACTTTTGTTACTTCGGTAACGGTTCCGTCAATAGAAGTCATTCCTTCGCTCTGAGCCTTAATTCCCATTACAGTTAACATACAATTGGCTAAGGATGTAGCCATTA
>Ga0066445_1000486_pt1 | contig 11148 bp, 10 predicted proteins | sample LakWasMet67_HOW9_2_FD_59533 | JGI IMG/M metagenome (GOLD analysis project Ga0066445, IMG submission 59533) | Freshwater sediment methanotrophic microbial communities from Lake Washington under simulated oxygen tension - Sediment Metagenome 67_HOW9 | ecosystem: Environmental > Aquatic >...
ATTGATGGCGAATCTATCGCTATGCAATCTGAACTTGAAAGTAAATACAAAGATTATTTAGAGAAAGAAGCAACCATGAGCGATTTGCTTAAGAAAACAAAACAAGATGATCTTAACCAATTACAAAGACGAATTGAAGAGTTTAAACAACAAGCACAACAAGATTACCAACGCAAAACCGCAGAATTAACAGCACCTATTATGGATAAAGCTAAAAAAGGTATTGAAGCGGTAGCAAAAGAAGGTGGTTATAAATATGTTTTAGATACAAGTGCCGGAAGCGTTCTTTATAGCGAAGCATCAGACGACGTTTTAATGGCAGTAAAAAAGAAATTAGATTCAATGCCGGCAGCAGTTATTCCGGGAGCAAATAATGCTACCGGTGGCATAAAAACGCCACCAAATGGCGGAGGAAAAACGCCACCAAAAGGAAAATAATAATTTATAACCCGCTTTGTTTAAACAAAGCGGGTTTTTTGTTAGAAAGAATTCTTAAACAAAAATTTACTTTAAACGTTATGTTTTAAATTTGCCGCAAATGTCATCAACGTATTCAATTAAAGATCTTGAACGATTAACAGGAATTAAAGCGCACACGCTTCGTATTTGGGAACAGCGTTATGAAATTCTACGACCCGAAAGAACAGATACAAACATTCGTTATTATAACAACGAAGATCTTAGAAGGATATTAAATATTTCATTATTAAACAATAATGGCTATAAAATTTCTGCCATAGCAAAACTTACCGAGCAAGAAATTGCAAATGAAGGAGAAAAATTTCTTAATAATTACACTAAAGAAAGCGATCAGATAGAAAATTTGATGCTTTGTTTGATGGATTTAAATGAGGATAGGTTTGAAAAGATTATAAGTAATTCGGCACATAAATTTGGCTTTGAAAACGCCATTGAAAAAATTGTTTTTCCTTTTGTAAAACACTTGGGTAACATGTGGCAGGCCGGAATGATAAACCCGGCTCAGGAACACTATATTTCTAACCTGGTTCGTCAAAAATTAATAGTTGGTATTGATTCTATTAAAGCTAGCCATGCTGCCAATAGAAAAACATATGTATTCTTTTTACCAAGTCACGAGTTACACGAAATGGGCTTGTTATACACCTATTATTTAGCCAAGGCGCGCGGTCATAACTGCCTGTATCTTGGTCAAAGTGTGCCTTTTGATGATCTTGCCTCAATAACAGAACACGTAAAGCCAGATTTTTTGGTAACAATTTTAACCGCCCCTTTTCCTGAGGGTGAAATGGAAAACTTTTTAGCCAAGTGTTCTAAACAAATTAGCGAGGCAAAATTTTTGGTTAGCGGTAGATTGTTTTTTAATCCAACAGAAAAAATACAAGTGCCTAAAAACTTTAAGGTTTTTGAAGAGTTTCAAGATTTTAAAAAACTCATCTCTTAATTCGTCGTGTATTTTCGATAATTCGTCTAAAAAACACAAAATTCAAGCCAAATTGTTAATAACTAACTCCTTGGTAATCTGGCAAATAAAACCTTATTTTCTTAACTTCAAGGTAACAAAAATACAACATAATGAAGTTTCCATTATTTATAGCATTAAGTATAAGTTGTTTTAACACATACTTTGCGCAGTCGTATGAAGTGATACCAAATACAAAAGATACAATTAATTGTATTGATGAGTTTGGTAAAAAGCAAGGCAAGTGGGTTTTGTTTGGAAAAAACAAACCAAACACCTGTTACACACCTACACAAAAAGCTGAAGAAGGGGCTTATAAAGAAAACCGTAAAACCGGTTTGTGGATGGAATATTTTTGTAATGGAAACACAAAAAACAAAGTAACATTTGTTAATGGCCGCCCCGATGGCTACGCAATTATTTTTCATGAAAACGGTAAGATAGAAGAAGAAGGGCAATGGAAAAATAACAGATGGGTTGGAAATTTTAAGCAATACTACGAAAACGGCCAAGTTCAACACGAATTTAAATTTAACGCAGCCGGTAAACGCGAGGGAGTGCAAACCTACAAATACGAGAATGGCGAAGTTGCAGTTCAAGGTAACTTTGTAGATGGAAAAGAAACCGGCACAATAAAAGAGTTTCACGAGAACGGCCAATTAAAAGCAGAAAAAAAATATGCTAACGGTCAGGTAGATGTTGCTTCTATTAAAACTTACGAATCAAAAGACCCAATTGTAAAAAAAGTAGAAGTGCCTGATAACGCTCCTAAAATTGCCATAAAGGCTGATGAAAAACCTGCAAACGGGCCACTTGTTTTAAACGGAAAACAAACACTTTATAATAAGAACAAGCAAGTAACTAAAGACGGTGTGTTTAAAGACAATCGTTTTATGGATGGTAAAGCATATATTTATAACGAAAACGGCATTTTATCTCAGGTTGCTGTTTACAAAAACGGTGTTTACGTAGGCGACGCGCCTATTGAAAACTAATACATTTATTTAATATATTTTAAGACGGAAATAATATTTCCGTCTTTTTTTATTCCGTAATTTAGAATCCTTATGCAGCCTTTATTTCTATACAATACCCTTACTCGTAAAAAAGAAGAATTTGTACCTATTAATCCTCCGTTAGTTGGATTGTACGTTTGTGGCCCAACGGTTTATAGCGATGTGCATCTTGGCAATTGCCGTACATTTATTTCGTTTGATATGATTTATCGTTACTTAATTCATATTGGCTACAAAGTACGCTACGTTCGTAACATCACCGATGCAGGGCATTTAGAGGGCGATCGTGATGAAGGGGACGATAAGTTTGCAAAAAAGGCAAAGCTCGAACAGTTAGAGCCTATGGAAATTGTACAAAAGTATACCGTAGGGTTTCACGATGTAATGCGCGCGTTTAATAATACACCTCCAAGCATTGAACCAACAGCAACCGGTCATATTTGCGAGCAAATAGAAATGATTAAGCAAATAATAGATAAAGGATTTGCTTACGAAACTGATGGAACGATTTATTTTGATGTAGAAAAGTACAACAAAGAGTTTTCATACGGACAATTAACAAATAGAAAATTAGAAGAGTTATTAGAAGGAACTCGCGAACTAAGCGGACAAGATGAAAAACATGGTCGTTTAGATTTTGCATTATGGATAAAAGCAAAACCCGAAACATTAATGCGCTGGCCTTCTCCTTGGGGATGGGGCTTTCCGGGATGGCACATTGAGTGTTCTGCCATGAGCAGTAAATATTTAGGAGATGTTTTTGATATACATGGAGGTGGAATGGATCTTCAGGCAACGCACCACACCAACGAAATTGCACAATCACAAGCGTGCAATCACAAAGCACCGGTAAATTATTGGATGCATACAAACATGCTAACGGTTAACGGCGTACGCATGTCAAAATCTGCAGGCAACGGATTTTTACCCGGAGAACTATTTACAGGCAACCATCCTTTATTAGAAAGAGGATATAGCCCAATGGCCGTAAGATTTTTTATGATGCAAACACATTATCATAGCACATTAGATTTTTCTAACGAAGCATTACAGGCAAGCGAAAAAGGCTTTGAGCGTTTAATGGATAGTTATGTTACCTTACAAACTTTAAAACCATCCTCATCTTCAAGCGAAGACATTAAAGCCTTGCAGGCTAAGTGTTATGAGGCAATGAACGATGATTTTAATACACCCATTTTAGTTGCTCATTTATTTGATGCCGCCAGAATAGTAAATTCTGCTAATGATAATAAATTAAATTTAACCCAAAGCGATATTGATTTACTAAAAACCATTTATCAAAATTTTGTGTTTGATGTAATGGGTTTGCAAACCGAAGAAGAAAATTCTAAAGCAAATGATGTTCTTGCAAAAGTAATGAGCATGGTTTTAGATATACGCAACAAAGCAAAAGTAGATAAGAATTTTCCCCTGAGTGATGAAATTCGCAATAAACTTACCGATGCGGGCGTTCAAATTAAAGACGGAAAAGAAGGCGTTTCTTGGAAAATATAAAAATGAAAAACATAAAAAAAATAACTTCAGTTTCTGCAATAGTTTTTTCTATTATTTGTTTATGCTCTTGCGATTCTGAAGTAAAAAAAACACCTGAAATAAAAACCGTTGAGGTTGAAAAGCCTGCAATTCCCGTATTAGAATATTCTGTTATTGCAACCTTGCCACACGATACAACAGCGTTTACAGAAGGTTTGTTGTTTCACGATAATAAATTATTTGAGAGTACCGGCTCACCCTCAAGCTCTCCTAATTTAAAATCTGTTTTTGGTATTGTAGATTTAAAAACAGGTAAGTTAGATGCAAAGGTTGAAATAGATAAGAATACTTATTTTGGCGAGGGCATTGTTTTTTTTAATAAAAAAATATATCAACTCACTTACGAAAACCAAACCGGTTTTATTTATGACGAAAAAACATACAAAAAAATTGGTCAGTTTAATTATGCTAATAAAGAAGGTTGGGGACTTACAACCGATAGCACTTATATAATAATGAGTGATGGAACGAATAAGCTTACTTATTTTGATCCAAAAGATATGAGTCCGGTAAAATCTTTAAGCGTAAACGAAAATGGATATGCTACGGATGCTTTAAATGAATTAGAATACATTAATGGCTTTATTTATGCCAACATTTGGATGACAGGCTATATTGTTAAGATTGATCCAAAAACAGGAAACGTTGTTGCTAAAATTAATTTTACACCAATAAGTTTTCAAATGAAAAACATGCACCCAAACACGTTAGAAATGAATGGTATTGCTTACGACCCAACTGCCGATAAAATTTATGTTACCGGTAAATTGTGGCCAAACATGTATGAGGTTAAATTCCCTCATTAGCGGTAAGTTAGGTGCAAGTGGCGGACGTCACCCAAAATTATACAGACAATATAAATGACAAACAAAAAAAATCACTATTTATTAATTGTAGGTGTCGGACTTCTTATTCTCTCTCTACCATTTATATTGACGCGACCCGCAATTTCTAATATTCTTAACTTCTCGCAAACTGGACAAATTGGTGACACGATCGGTGGAATTACAGCTCCGTTTATGACTTTCTTAGGTGCAGTTCTTGTCTATTTATCATTCCAACAACAAATTAAGGCTAACGAAATTCAACGTGACGCGTTAAGAAATGAAATCAAACGAAATGAACAAGAAAGGAAATACAGTTCAATTATTCACGACATTAATAATCTTCGGGCTGACATAAACGATTTTAGTTTTCACGGACAAACGATAGTCTTTGGTGTCCCAGCATTATACGAGCTTGAAAAATTGTGTAGAGCTCGGTCTGCTAGTGCCTTACTTGACGACTTTCATTCACCAATATTCAAAAGCTTCTATTTTTTAATTGCTTCATCCGACAACATTTTAAATAATATACAGAAATCGAATCTTAATGAAGATGAGAAACGCGATCTTCAAGAAAAACTTATTTATTTATACAGTTCTAAAATCTCTTCCCATGCAATCTTAATAATTAAAGCGTTTCAGGCTAAACAAATTAAACATCCATTTATTGACATGTTAAGCAACGCGGAGGAGAGATTGAGAACATTCATGGTTGAAAATAACATTTAAACTTTGAGTATGCGGGCACTCAAACACAACGCGTTTGTGTGCCGCCACCAGACACATAACACGGGGCAATTGCGCCAGCGGGCGGAACGGCGCATCGCAAAGCCAATTTATTGTCTGTCCGGCGCTAGAATTTTTTTCATTTGGCTTTGCTAATAAACATTTGTACATTTAATAAACGTTTCGGCGGGTAGACACAGGAAGTTTCATAAGTCGCACTGCACAAGTTTGCAAAACGATAACTACAATGCACCAAAAGGACCCTGCAAAATTATTTAACTATGAATACTTTATTAAAATATCGAATAATTTTATTTTTTTTTATTTCTGTTACATTAATGACGGGCCAAAACCAAGCTAGTAATTGGTACTTTGGAAACTACGCCGGACTTAGTTTTAATACTACCCCCCCAACAATTCTTTATAACAGCGCAATGTCTGTTGACGAAGGCTCTGCCGTGGTTTCAGACCCGATCGGTAACTTACTATTTTATACGGATGGCGATACTGTATGGAATCAAACTCATGTTCCAATGGCAAATGGCTATGGTCTCTTCGGTACAACAAGTCCAACTCAATCATCGATCATAATAAAACAACCCGGAAACAATAGTCTATATTTTATTTTTACTGCAACTGGTGTTGGAGGAGCAAATGGTTTATGTTATTCAATCGTAGACATGAACCTTGCCGCTGGAATGGGTTCTGTAACAGTAAAAAACATCCAATTATACACTCCAACTTGTGAAAAATTAACAGCGACCAAACATTCAAACGGAACTGATATATGGGTTGTTTCACATGATTACATGAACGACAATTTTCGAGCATTTCTAATTACTTCTAGCGGAATTAACATTTCTCCAGTTATTTCTTCAGCAGGATGGAGTTTGAATACCTGGAATTCTTTTGCTGGCCAAATGAAATTATCTCCTAATGGAAGAAAAATAGCTTATGTCGCCCCGAATTATGCTTGCATTTTTGATTTTAATAACCTTACTGGTGTTATAACAAATTCCTTGCTATTAGGTTTTATTCCAACCGCTCAGTTTCCTTATGGGTGTGAATTTTCTTCAGATGGCACAAAATTTTATGCTGCAGGACATGGGAGTTCTTGTATATATCAATGGGATTTATCTGCGGGATCCAATTCATTAATAGTAGCATCACAATCAACAATTGGATGCTCTCAAAATTCATTGTATGCAATGCAACTTGCATTAGATGGAAAAATTTATATTGCTCAAGGCGGAGGTCAAGGTTTATCAATTATCGGTAACCCAAATAATCTTGGAATAACTTGTAATTTCCTAGCCGCAGGACAATCTTTAGGCTCAAATTTTCCCAAGCGTGGAATGCCAACTTTTATGAGCAGCTACTTTAAACAAATGGTGCCGTTCTCTTATACTGTAACAGCTTGTAAAACTTTATCATTTTCTATTCCAACAGCAATATACAATTCAATCGGATATAATATTATTAATGTTTTATGGTCTTTCGGTGAACCAAGTTCAGGAGTAGCTAATAATTCAACTTTACTAAATCCAACGCATTTCTATTCTTCTGTTGGGACTTACACAGTCAAGGCCATTTTATACGAACCGTCTAATTCCGATACTATAATTCAAACAGTCAATGTAACAAACAACTGCGACGGTCTCACAGAAGTACATCTCAAAGCACAATTGTTTCAAATCTATCCAAATCCTGCAAATAACAACTTGTTAATAGTCTCTGGCGGTGAATTCGAAATTGATTTTTTAGACTGTTTATGTCAATTACAAAAAAAAATTAAAATTAAAATTGGACAAAATGAAGTAGACTTGAGTAACTATGGTAATGGAGTATATTATTTAAAAGAAACGTCATCAGGCAGTTATCGTAAATTAATTATATTTCACTAGTGGGTATTTAATTGGCCGCATATTCAAACTTCGTTTTTTTGACAGATATAATCTACATTAAAAAGGTTCCAACCCAATTTATTGCATGCTTCGCAGACATTTTTTTCATTTGGCTTTGCGAATAAACATTTGTAGGTATAGCCGCAGGAAGTTTCATAAACCGCACTTCGTTTACCATCAACCGTTATTGTAGCATTTTTTTAATGCTTGCTTTAATAAAATGTTTTTTCGAAACAGAATTCATTATTGCAAGATCTTCGGTAATCGACGATTCTTCATTTAAAAAAGCCAAAAGGGTTTTAATGTTATTTTTTTTAAATAATGTGGTAAACACAGTTTTTGCCGCAACTTCTTTTTTATCTAAAACCTCAAGCAAAATTTTATCATACAATAAAAAACGTTTTTTCCGCTTTGGAGCAACTAATTTTTCTTGTCCCTTTTTTAATTGATTAATAATGTGCTTTGTGTTTTTTTGAATAAAATAAAATGTGTAGCCTGTACTTGGTTTGCTACTACCACCTGCGGTTCCAATGTTAATTACGCTGTTTCCAAAAGGGTTTGTAAAATTACTTTCCACCATTGGAATGTCGCCCGTTTCGGTTTCTATAATTTTATAGGTGGGTATATTAAGTTTGTTTTCAATATAGTTTTTTAGCGCATCGTCATAAGTTGCATCGCTTAATTTTTCTTTAGAAAAGCCTGTATATTCAATTAGCGCTTTGTTTTTTGAAAAAGGCAAGGTATAAACAAATCTGCAATCATTGTGCTGTTCAACCGTAAAATCCATAAACGTAGGGCAATTGGTGTTAAACGCATCGTGTTCTGTTTCTATTAACCAACCTTTAAAATGTTGTAGGTAATTTATGTGCATCGGTTTTTTTTCGAGCGTTCTAATGGCACTGTTAAACAAATAATCACCATAATACGTTTGCGTTTTTGTTTTTAATATTGCTTGTAAGTGTTCGGTGTTTATTTCTTGTATGTCATCTGTAACAAATTCAAAGCGCTTATCTGTTTTTAATTCACCTAAACAATAGTTATAAAAATCTATGCCTCTTATCATAAGGTATGAATAAGGCTTAAGGTCTATCTCTTTTTCAAAACCCTCACTTTTAAAAGCAAACGTACGCCATCGCTTAAAAACTACATCATCAAACCAATTAGTTTTTTCTTTTGTCCAAAAACACCAGGTTCTATCGTTTTTGTTTTTTAGGTCTTTATCAATTAGTAAAACTTTTGTAAATTTTAGCGACGATTGTTTTAGCTGCATAGCAAACGATAAGCCTGCACAGCCAATTCCTGCAATAATGTAATCGTATTTATTGTTGCTGCTCAAAAATGAAAATTATTTTTGTAATGCTTTAAGTTTTTTTGCTTCGGCAAAATATTTTGGGTTAATAAATAACATGCCAAAACTTTCACCATCGTATTTTCCTACATGTTTATGGTGCATTTTGTGCGCGCGTCGTAACGCTAAAACATAAAGGTTGTTTGATTTAGTTAAAAATTTAAAGCGTTGGTGAATAATTACATCGTGTACAAAAAAATAGGCTAAGCCATATAAAGCTATGCCAAAGCCAACCCAGGTATACCAAGCATAACCGTTCATCATGCCTAACATGATACACAACCAACTTGGTATGGCATAAATTAAAAAGAAAATATCGTTGCGTTCAAAAACACTTTTGTGGTCTTTTTTGTGGTGGTCGGCATGAAAATACCACATGCTACCATGCATAATGTATTTATGATTTGCCCATGCAGAAAACTCGGTAAGTATAAACGTTATTAAAATAATTAGAAAAGGAATCATGGTTACACAAAATTATAAAGTTTATTAATATAAATCAGTCCAAAAAAGAACAGCTGAAGCAAAAGAATAATTAAGGCTGTTTTTTTATCGCCTTTTAATAAATGTTTTTGTAAAAACCACGCTGCAACAAACGAAATTAAAAACCAGCCAAGGTAGTTGTGAATGCCGGCAATGCCTTGTTGGAAATGCCAAAAATCTAATTGCGAAGTCACTTGTTCAATTAATACATCTACACTAGTAATTATTATTGATGAAAAAACAGAAATTAATAATGGTTTAGCAGACAGATACGATGCTGTTAGAACCCCAATATTAATAAGCAACGCCCAGTTTAATGATATTACTATAGGCACAGCCAATAACTTATATCCCAAAGCGTTTCCATAAAAATAATTACCAAACGTAATGCCCGTTTTAACACCAATTACTTCGGCTACAAAACCAATTACTGCAAGTGCAATAAAACTTAAAACATAATTTAATGTATTTATTGGCTGATGGATTAAAAAAACAAAAGAAGTAAACACTAATGTAAATGGTGTAAACGCGCTAAAGAAGGCTGGTTTAAACAGAAAGCCAATAGCACCCGAAACATATACCAGAATTAAAAAGTAAACTAAATATTTTTTAAACACAGACACTTTATTTTTTCTCTTTAATTATGTTAGAAACAATTTTTGCACTTAGTAAACAAAGAGGAATGCCTCCGCCGGGGTGCACGCTTCCGCCCACAAAATATAAATTACCAATTTTGCTGCTGTAATTTGCATGACGCAAGAAAGCAGAAAATTTATTATTACTGGCGTTACCATATAACGAGCCTCCATACGAAGATGTTTGCATTTCAATGCCAAAGGGATCTAAAACATCTTCCTTTTCTATCAATGGCTCAATGTCCGTTTTAAGCATTCTGTTAATTTTGGCAATTACATTTTTTTTAAGCTCAGCGGCATAAGCAATTTTATTTCCCGATTTATTGTGAGGAACGTTTACCATAACAAACCAGTTTTCGCAGCCATGTGGTGCGTCGCCTTTGCATAATTTTGAAGTAATGTTAATATAAATAGTTGGGTCATTATAAGGTTTGTTTTCTTCAAACAAGCAATTAAACTCTTCTTTATAATTCTCCGAAAATAAAATGTTGTGTAAGTCTAATTCCGGAAATTCTTTTTTAATGCCCCAATAAAAAACATAAGCGCTACTTGATTTTTCTTGTGACAATAATTTTTTAGGGGAATAACTTTGAGGCAAAAGCTTTTTATATATTACGTGAATGTCTGCATCGCTTACAAGGAGGTTGCTTTTATAAAACACACCATTGCTTATAAGCCCGGTTGCTTTTTTATTTTCAATTTCAATTTTTTCTACAACCTCGTTAAATTTAAATATAACGCCACAATGCAAAGCAATCTTATAAAGGTGTTCTGTAATTTGGTGCATGCCTTTTTCGGGTAAATATGCGCCTAAACCAAATTCTAAATGTGGTATTATATTTAATAACGCAGGGGCTTTATATGGGTTTGAGCCGTTGTAGGTAGCATATCTATCAAAAATTTGTGTGGTTTTTTTGTTTTTAAAAAAGCTGCTGTTTTGTTTATGCATGGTGCTAAACAAATTTAACTTATGCAAATTAAGCAATGCTTTAAGCGTTTTTAGATTTATAAAATTTTTAATTTTTCCGAGAGACTGAGTTAAAAAAAGGTCGGCAACGGAAGTATGATAAAAGTTGCTTTTTTTTAGGTGGGTAATTACAGCTTGCTCGTCTTCGTTTAATTTTAGTTTTAATTCTTTTGCTAATTCTATTGCCGAATCTTTGGCAATAATTTTTGTTCCATCTTCAAAAAAATAATGCGTAATTGTTTTTAGTTGT
>Ga0066445_1000494_pt1 | contig 11024 bp, 14 predicted proteins | sample LakWasMet67_HOW9_2_FD_59533 | JGI IMG/M metagenome (GOLD analysis project Ga0066445, IMG submission 59533) | Freshwater sediment methanotrophic microbial communities from Lake Washington under simulated oxygen tension - Sediment Metagenome 67_HOW9 | ecosystem: Environmental > Aquatic >...
ATTGCACTAAAACGAAAAATCCTGATAATTTCTTACCAGGATTTTGCGGTCCGGACGGGAACGTACTGAAAACCATACATTTGAGTATTAGCAGTCGTTTTCATATTTTTAAATTCGTAGGCACCTATTTGGCACCTGTTTCAAACTTGTAGAAACTCTTTTAATCTTAATCAGTATAAAAGTAGATAAAATTACTCAAAAAATGGCAAAAAGTACAAAAAGTGCAAAAAAGAAGATAAAATTAGATATGTGGGTCCTGGCTGAAAATTTGAATATATTTCATCATACCATTGCTGGGATAAATGGTTTAATTCTAGGCAATAAAGATATACCCTCAGAATTAATAAAATTATATTCAGAAATTATCAATAATGAAAATGAAATTGATGAACAAAGGCTTTTTGAGGCATTATTTTCAAAAGCTCAAACAAAATCCCAAATGCAGTCTGCAAAAGTCGAGAAATGCGCAAGAGAAATTTTAGTTTACTTGGAATCATATGCGAAATTTAAAATTAGCATGAAAGGACGCAATCCTTTAAAAGTCTCAAATTTTCTTGAAGTTCTTATTAGAATTGTAAAAAAACTGAAACTCTATGATAAAACAATATCACTAGAATTAGGCGAAGAAGAAAAGAGTAAAATTTTCAAAAATGTTTTTGAAATTATTCGTAAGGAATTTACCGTAAAAGAATTTAAACAAATTAAGCAAGGAGATTTTTTGGGATTTGATGATGTAGAAGAACAACTTGTCAAAGATCGATTCATTAGAATTATTACTTGTGTAATTATAAGTAAACATTATTTCAATTTTAAAGTCGATAAAGCTCCGGAGGATGCGGAAGATTTTGTTGAAATATCAAAAAACTATTTAAAAAGTAAAGAAGGTAAAGATAGAAGGAAGGAGAAATTAATTCGAAAAGAATTAGATAAAGAAGCGCTGACAATAGGCAAATTACTTGATAGGCCAATGAAAGAGAAAACTCTAATAAAAAAACTTTGCGATGCTACGCCGTACAAAGAGCGTAAAATTGAAAGAATATTAAATGACTTAGTCGAAAAAGCGATTAAAATACCTAATAAAAATAAGGTTTCAACTCTAAATATCAAACATGAAGAGGATGAATATATCTATTTTTTATCATAAAAATTAGAATATAAATTCTTTTTATCTGTTTCCGGAATCGTTTTTATAACGAATAAATAATTATTTAAGTAGGTAGTAAACACAAATATTACTACCTATTAAACCCTCTGTTTTTGTAATAATATTGCCTTCATTATAAACCTTTAAAAACAATTACATGGAAGACAAATCAATTCTAAAAAAAATCGAAGGCATTGAAAATTATATCAAAGCCAAGGAAACTGATTACATCTGGATTAGCCAAAAATCACTGAAAACAAAAGTCGACATCAAGTCGAATAACAAAATTGTTGCAATATTCGGAGATCTTCGAAAAAAAGTAGGAGAAACCTGGCTATACAACTATCCAGAAATTCTTAATAGGATTTCAGGTACGAACTAAAAATAAGGCTCTCGGCCGGGGGCTTTTATTCATTCAAATTATATCAAAAAAATAAAGTTTAAAAAGCTAATGGCTAAATACACCCAAAAATTTCCAAAAAAAACTAAGAACATGAAAAATAAAACCAATATAATAAAAGGTTTCCCCGCATCAAGTCCAAACATCTCCCCGCGAAGCAGGGGAGATGTTGGAACGCTCCCATACGTCTCGAAATACGACCGCAGTAGAAGTATGGCAGAAGCTAATGAACAAGAAAGGTTAGCGAAACTTGCAGGAAGTGTTAGGATGTATAACCACAACACGCAGAATCGAAAAGACAAAACAGAACTGATTGAAATCTTGAAGCAAAAAATGGTTGACACAGACCTGTTTCTAATTACCATAAAACCTAGTACAATGTCTTTAAAATATGCAGACATTATTTCAAAGGCTTTCGAAGATAAAGGAAATGGGCTTCATTTCTCTGTTATAGAAAGTGAATCAGGTTGGCACCTGCACATTATTGGCAGTGGTTTAGGATTCGCGAATAAAATCATCAATACTGTAAAAAGTAGGTTCAAGCTCGATAAGCGAAACGACATTCATCTTATCAAAGGTGTGCAAGCACATACTACTGTAAGCTACTTGCTAAAAAGAATGTATTCTGAAAAAACTTTCATTGGCTATCACATCTAAAACCAAAAATATGACAAAAATAAAATATATCTATCAGATGACGCTTGCTGAAAAACTCAAGTATGTTTCAATCAAGTCGGAAGTTAAATACATAATGATGTCGGAACAATATGATTTCGACCATCTGCCTATTGAAGGTGAAAAAGTTCTCCTAGTTCCTGAACCCCTTAATAAAAATGACAATAAGGCGATTGCAGTTTATAATCTCTATTTGGAGAAAATGGGTTACCTGACTAACAAGAAAAAAATTAATGAATTTGTTTTTGATTGTTTGAATGGCAGAAACCCAGCATTTGGTTTTGTAAAACGTATCAACACCGAATTTGCATACCCTATTTATGTTTTGGATCTTAAAGATATAAACGATTGGCTATAATACAAATAGTTTCACTTATACTATAAGTGAAACTATTTTATTAAATGCTTGATTTTATTGAGATACAGAGCATATGAAAAATTTTAATTTAAAATTAAGTTCACTTACAAAAAAAAAAGACACTTAACGAAATTATTATGAGCAGAAAATATAGACAAACAGCGAGCGCAGCATTAGAATTTGATGCTACCCTTAATAGGGCAAATAAAATCTTAAAAAACGAAAAACATTATAAAATTGCTTTTTTAGTTATTTTGGGAATTAACGTAGGTTTAAGAATTTATGATCTAAAAAAATTGACTTTCGAAGATTTAGAAAATGATAGCCTTGGTTTAACCGAAAAGAAGACAAATAAAAAAAGGGTAATTCAATTTAATGAGAATGTAAAAACAGCTCTGGAAATTTTCAAGCAAAGAAATAAGGTAACAACTGGTGGTTTATTCGTTTCAAACAGAAATACTGTTTTTTCAGTTCAATATGTGAATAAAATGATAAAAAAGTTATTCGGTAAATCAAACATGAATGTTTCATCGCATTCACTAAGAAAAACATTTGGGAGGAGAGTTTGGGACTCGAATAATCAGACAGATGCCGCACTTGTTTATTTATCTGAAATTTTCAATCATTCAAATGTTGCTGTAACTAGAAGATATCTGGGTATAAGACAACAAGAGATTGCTGAAATTTATAGGAAACTATAACTATGAAAATACTTACGGATTATTTTTAAAATTATATAACTAAAAAAACAAAATATGGAACTGGAGTAATTGATTTATCACTATTCAGCAATGGATCTTTATCCGCGAATACTAAAAGATGGCGTAATAAAACCTCCAATTGAAAAGAAGCGTTATAGCTGGCTAAACAATACAGTTTTCTTTAGCTGGAATGATGATTTTGAATTTAGCAGTTTGAAGCCCCTTGAAAGGGAAAGTAAGATAAAGTTAATGAGTATAGAGGAACAGCAAAAATTATTTGGAATTTTCCGAATTGGCATATTAATCAATACTCCAGGGGTGGTTGATTTCGCGAGGTTTGTCGAAAGTAGGAAAGCTCCAAAAACGGAAGTGCAAAGCCTTATAAAATTTTGGGAAGACAAAGGTGCTAATCCTGAAGATTGGTTTTGTTATCCAGGCGCTGTTCCAAACACCAATTGGAAAATGATAGAAGTATTGAACGCTGACGAATGGGAGTTGAATGATAATATTCTTGAGTATTTAAATTCTATTAATTTGGCCAAACAGAATTAAAAAGTATTAAAATGGAATTTCTCAGGACGTAATGAAAGCGAGGTAATTCTTCTATAATACATTGTCACAAAATGGAACTAGTCTTTAAATATGTTTCTTCTGAGGCTTTTGGCTTGAACTTTTTCTCTGATACCAAAGACCTTCGGAATCGATACCCAGATTTTACCATAAGAAATATTAAAAGAGTACCGGAATCTGGTTTGGTTTATGTTTTAGTGACTTTTAATCAGAATGAGCAGGTATAAATACCTATTTTACTAGGTATTTATACCTGTTATGTTTTATGCAACAGAAAATCTCCGTAGAAAATAAATCGTTCTATAATAGTCTATATTATGTATTTTTACAATAACCTTTAATAAATGACAATGAAGAAAATTTGTAAAATAAACGTCTTAGTGGCGTTTGCAATCTTATTATCGTTAAATTCAAATGCGCAATTAATCAACACAATTGCAGGCAATGGCCTCGCTGGCGCAACCGGAGACGGCAGCGCAGCTATTAGTGCGCAATTAAATTTTCCGTACGGAATTGCTGTCGACGCATCTGGTAATGTCTATATAGCTGACCACTCAAATCATAAGGTTAGAAAAGTAAATACTTCTGGTATCATTACGACAATTGCAGGTAATGGTGTTGCAGGCTTCAGCGGTGATGGAGGTAATGCTACTAGTGCAAAATTACAGTATCCAACAGGTGTGGCGGTTGATGCAGCAGGAAACATTTACATTGCTGACAAAAGCAATAATCGTATCCGAAAAGTAAACACATCGGGGATTATTTCAACTTTTGCAGGAGCTGGAGGAGCTGGTTTTTTTAGCGGAGACGGGGGACCTGCAATTAGTGCAAGATTCGACACGCCATTTGCAATAACTATTGACGTATTAGGTAATATTTATATAGCTGATGAACAAAATAATCGTATCCGTAAAATAAATACTTCAGGTGTAATTTCAACAGTTGCGGGTATAGGAGGAAACGCATATAGTGGGGACGGTGGATTAGCTACTAATGCACAATTAAATCTACCAAGTGGTGTAGCCGTTGATACAGCGGGTAATATATATATTGCAGATAAAAATAATAGAAGAGTACGTAAAGTAAATACCTCGGGTATTATTTCAACTTTCGCAGGTACTGGTATCACTGGCTATAGCGGTGACGGTGGATTAGCAATTAATGCACAGTTAGCTACATTTTATGGCGTTGCAGTTGATGCTTCGGGTAATGTGTATATTGGAGATACAAATAATAATAGTGTTCGCCGCGTAGATACAGCAGATGTTATTTCAACTTTTGCAGGTACAAGTGTTTCTGGTTTTAATGGTGACGGAATTATCTCAACGAGCGCACAATTAAATGCACCTACTGGAATTGCATTTGATGCCTCTGGCAATGTATATGTTGCTGACTTAAACAATCAACGTGTTAGAAAAATCAATTGTTTGAAGCCAACAATTATTGCAAATGCAACTGCTACAAATGTTTGCATTGGCACACCTATTACTCTGACAGGTAGCGGCGCTTCTTCTTATGTTTGGTCAAGTGGCGTTTCTAATGGCATTTCTTTTGTTCCTTCATCAACTACGACTTATACATTGACAGGTAAGGATGCGTTTAGTTGTAAAAATTCTGCGACCAAAACTATTACCGTAAACCCTTTACCAATACTATCTGCAATTACTAATAACACTTTATTGTGCACTGGTCAAACAGCTTCTTTATCGGTAACTGGTGCAAATTCATATACTTGGAGTACAAACGAAAATACTTCAACTATTGCAGTAAGTCCAACTGTGCAAACAACATATACTGTTGATGGCATAGATTCAAATGGTTGTTCAAACTTAACAACAATTACTCAATCAATATCTTTATGCACAGGCATAAATCTATTATCAAATAACAATTTCATAAGTGTATTTCCTAATCCATTCAGCAACCAAATATCAGTATATTCAAATAATACAAATCAACTTATTCAAATATATAATTCCTTGGGATCAATTGTTTACAGTTCAATAATTGATAAGGATAAGGTAATAATTGATTTAAGCAATCACTCAAATGGTTTTTATTACATAAAAATTGGTTCAGTTACTAAGAAAATAATTAAAGAATAAAATACTATGTCAACAATTGGATCATTTGTATTTAGAGATGATGGCGATGGCTGTCTCACAGCAAAATGGTTAGACAACAGTGCAGATACTTTTTATCCTGAAGCTTGTAAATTAATCGGGAATACAACTAGAGAGCATAAATTTGAAGGTCGATACATTTCCACTTGGATAGAGCAATCAGTAATTGTGGTTGAATCAATTCTTACAATTTCGCGGACTAATCCAGGAATCTATATTTTAGAATGGGTCACGACAGATTCACACCATTTTCATGGTAAAGCCATGACTTTTGGAGATTTATTAATTGGTTCGTATTGGGACTAAATACATCTTATTGCGATATGGTAACATTAAGCAAGTATAAATACGTGTTTTACTAGGTATTTATACCTGTTTTTTCATTTTCGTATTGATTTACTCTTCAATTTGTCCTACTTTACGGATTTACAATTAGCTTGATAATGATTGAAATACTACTAAAATTTGATATTCCTGAACATTATGAGGAAGTAAAAAGTGAGTTAGTTCAATGCGGTTTTAGGGATTTTCATTTAGTAAATGGAGATGAAATTAAATTGCCGACTAATACTTTGTATCACCCTCAACTCTTGAATTTATTAGCGGTAGATACTATCGTTAATATTTGCATTTTTAGATTAAATAGAAAACTAAACAAACGTTTAGTTTTTACGGTCATTGAAGTGAAAAATCTAACCTTACAGAACATTAATTAACTCTGAAGGCGTAGTATCTAAATGTATAGCAAGTTTTAGTAATGTTTTAATACTAATATTCCTCTGTCCATTTTCGATTTTCTGGATAAATTGTTTTGAAACATCCATATTATTACCCAATTGTTCTTGAGACAACTCTAGTTTAATTCTCAGTTTGCGTACGTTCTCAGAGACTTTTTTGCAAAAAAAGTCACCATCCACTGTTGGGTCAATTTTCGACTTATTTTCTCCGTTTTTACGCACAAACAAAATTTGAAAATTTTTAATTGAATTTCGACACCCAATTGGGTGTTTTTTACTTACCTTTAATAAAGATTAAAAGAGAATGAAAACAGAAAGTACAATCAAATTTGACGGCATTACAAAACGATTTAAGATATCGTATAATGAGCCTCTAGCTCATATTACTCGATTAGTTTTTAATTTTGATATTAAAGCAATTGAAGAATTAAAAAAAGGAAATGAAATCATTATTGATCTGAATTACAAAATTCCAAGTAAAGATAAATTCTCAAAAAGAATCATTTTAAAAGAGAATGACATTGTAAATGGGGGCTGGAACACTACGTCATATTTCGGTGAGTTCTTGCGTAATGTTACCATATATTCAAGTAATATGGAAGATGCTACTTTGATCCTAGAGGCTGAGGAAGTTAAGGCTGAATTAACCTCAAATATGGATGATAAAAAGATTCTAAATCATATATTATCTGATAACTGGCAAGCTTTCACTGAAGACATTCGTAGATTAAGCGCTTATGATTTAAAATTATTTATTTCAAATCATTTAAATAATATCCAAGAAATCAATTTCTCGAGCACAGAGTTAATAGAGTATGTTTTAGGGAAACAAATTATAGAACATTTCGGAAGTGGTGTGATTGAAATAGATCAACTTGATTTGGCAGTTGAAGCATATGCGAATGGGTATGATTTTATAAAACAGAATAATCTACTGGTTATAGAGAATTATGAAAAGCCAGATTGGCAAACCTTAAATACTAAGCTTGTTGAAAGGTCTGAACAAGTTAATAGAGAGTATTCCAAATTAAAAGAAAAAATAGATAAGCAATTAAAGGATGAAGTTGTGTGGGAAAAAGTTCTTAAACGATTAAACGATTTCACAGTTGATGCCGAGCTGATTTATAATACCTATGCCGATGTAATAGACAACTTAGTAAACTCTAATTCAATAATGAATTTGGATGTTATTTATCAAGATTGGACTCTAATGCAAGATAATGATGCGAGACAACAAGCAAAAATAATAATTCAAACTACGTTACCATTTGGTCCAGCGGGATTTAGATTCGAGCTGCTATTTTTATTAGAAATGAATCCAGCGACTTACCAACAGGAATTTACGCTAACACTATCCGATTGCAATAAAGAGATTTTAGCATCAGAACAATTAAGACATTCCAAGATCATTCATTTAGCGAAGACGCGAGAGGACTTACAAGAAATTCATAGTAAAGGCTCCATAGGAATTGAGAAAGAGTTTTACAATATTTTAAGAGACTGTATTTCCGGCAGCATCATTTACCGAAACTTTGATTTTCCATCAATTAAATAAGATTAACTATGAAAGATTTAAACAATGAGTTTAGCGATGAAGAACGCCAAAGAATTTTAAAGGATTTTGATGATTTATTAAATCAAATCAGAAATAGCTCAGGAAATGTCTTCACTTGTGGTATTAACAAGGGCCTTGAAATGCAAAAAGAGCATTTCGAAAATCAAACTGAATTTAATGAATCAGAAAAAAGAACAAGAAATATTTTAATAAGTCAAGTTAACAAAGCAAATTTATTGAAAGTATTAGAAGAGACAAGTTCGCTTTTTCAAGCATTAAATTTAAAATCGCCGAAATACTCTGTAACGCATGGAAAATCTTTCCTAGCAGAAGATGGCGCTCTCTACTCTCAAATATATATTCAGCCGAAACAACCTGTGTTTTTTATGGCAAAAGTTGGCGACAAAAAGGATATTGAACTATTTGCACTAACGATTACTGTTAAGCTAATAGCAGAAGAATCTGATGTAAAAATCGAAATTCTTTCTCATTTCAACCCAGATGTTTTTCGAAATGTAAAAATAGAATATAGTGGTATTGTTACTACTGGAGTGAATAGGCATCTCAAATTGGAATTACCTATATCTACTGCAACTGAAGAACTTAAAAACAACGTCACAAATGGCATCAATGAATCAGCTTCATATTACTTTAAATAATGAATCAGAACGAACCTAAAACTACTCGATTAACAGTAGATCAATTAATAAAATACAAAGGTTGTGAGAACCTCACCAACCAAGAAGCAGAAGAGGCAATCAATTCTTTATCAAAACTAGCCTATCTCGCCCTCCGTGATTTAAAAACAAAATCGAAAGACCCCGACAATCATCTATAATTCCTTTGTAAACTGCATTAAAGAGGTTATTGCTTTCTTTATTAAATAGCTAGATTTCCTAAAAGATTATCTATCAAAAATGTTATATTTACCTACTAAAAGCTCTATTTTAGTTTCCAAATATGAATATTACCCAGATCGATAATAATTTACAAAACTTAGTAAAGTCATATAATTCTGCTTCTTTCATATATGATTTACTTTTAGCTTTTGGTTTTCCCAAAGCATCTATTAAACGTTTACAGTCTGGTGGATTAAATCTTTCTAAAGTAAATGGTGAAATTGCCTGGAAGAAAAAACTGTTTTTTAAAGAGGTTGATTCTGATGAATTATACACAGTAATTGATGCCATTAAATCATCAAATACTGCCACAAAACACGATCCTCGTTTTATAATCGTTACAGATTACATACGATTATTGGCAATTGATACTAAAACACAAGATTCTTTAGATATCGAGATTTTAGAAATTGCTAAACATTACGATTTCTTTTTGCCTTGGGCTGGGATGGAAAAAGCCCAAATGCAATTGGAAAATCCTGCGGATGTAAAGGCCGCTGAAAAAATGGCAAAGTTGTATGATGAGATTAAAAAAGATAATCCAACATACACACCTGATGATGTTCATAATCTAAATGTGTTTTTATCACGTTTATTATTTTGTTTTTTTGCCGAAGACACTGGTATTTTCCCTACCAAAGGATTATTTACTCATAATATCGAATCGCATACGCAGCCTGATGGAAGCGATTTGCACACGTATTTAGATAATTTATTTATCGTTTTAAATACCGAAGAACGACAACGGCAAAATTTACCTTCATATCTCGAAGCGTTTCCATATGTAAATGGTGGATTGTTTAGAGGCTTACATTCTGTCCCTGTTTTTACAAGTAGAAGCCGTAAAGCTTTAATTGATAATGGCGATTTAGATTGGTCCGCTATTAATCCCGATATTTTTGGCTCGATGATTCAAGCGGTTGTAACCCCCGAACATCGTGGCTCTATGGGGATGCACTATACATCTGTGCCAAACATTATGAAGGTAGCAGAACCTTTGTTTTTAAATGAATTACATGAAGAATTTGAAAATAGTAAAAACGAACCACGTAAACTTCAAACCTTATTACAGCGTATCGCGAAAATTAAAATATTTGATCCAGCTTGCGGTAGCGGAAACTTTTTAATTATTTCGTATAAAGAACTTCGCTTTTTAGAAATTAAAATTTTGCAACAATTGCAAACTTTGCAAAGAGCGGCAACAGGTTTTGAACCACAACAATTAGAACTAATACCCAAAGCACAATTAACGTTGGCTGCTCAATACCAACCAAGTTTATTTTCAGTTATTGAATTATCTAATTTTTATGGTATTGAGTTAGATGATTTTGCACACGAGATTGCTATACTATCATTATGGTTAGCGCAGCATCAGATGAATCAAAAGTTTAAGGAAGTGTTTGGATCTGCAAATCCGACATTACCTTTGCAAGCAGGTGGTAATATAGTTCAAGGTAATGCAACTCGCTTAAATTGGGAAGATGTTTGTCCTAAAAAGGAAGACGATGAAATTTATATCCTAGGTAATCCACCGTATTTGGGCTTTAATATGCAATCCGATGAACAAAAAGAAGATATTGCAAATGTGTATCCAATACCCGATAATATGAAATTTTTAGATTACATATCATGTTGGTTTATTAATGGTGCGAAATATATTGATGACAATTCGCAATTCGCTTTTGTTTCTACAAATTCTATTTGCCAAGGTACTCAAGTCCCAATGGTTTGGCCCGAAATATTTAAATATGGTCTTGAAATCTCTTTTGCATATCCAGCATTTGTTTGGTCCAATAGTGCTAAATATAATGCAGGAGTAATTTGTTCAATAATTGGTGTTCGTAAAATAAATACCAAAAAAA
>Ga0066445_1000496_pt1 | contig 11014 bp, 9 predicted proteins | sample LakWasMet67_HOW9_2_FD_59533 | JGI IMG/M metagenome (GOLD analysis project Ga0066445, IMG submission 59533) | Freshwater sediment methanotrophic microbial communities from Lake Washington under simulated oxygen tension - Sediment Metagenome 67_HOW9 | ecosystem: Environmental > Aquatic > Freshwater...
AAAAAGATCACGCACCATGGCACGTGCAACGGTGTTGCCCGCCCCACCACTCATGCCTTGCAAAGCCCTGAATAGCCACAAGGTTTGAACATTCGGGGCAAACGCACAGCCGACACTGGCCAACATAAAAATCGCCAGCCCCCATTTGATGGTCGTGATGCGACCAATCGCATCAGAAATCGCGCCATGACAAAGTGTCATTAACGCATAGGGCAGCAAATACAAGGTTAAACTTTGTTGGATCGCTAATTCATCGGTGCCGAATGCTTCAGCCATGATATGAAAAGCAGGTAAGTAAGTATCTATCGCAAATGGCGCCAGGGCAGCCAATGCAGCCAACACTAGCACCAAGGTGGAGGAACGTGATTTCAACATGAACAACCTTAGAAAAAAACAAAGGTGCCCTTAGGCACCTTGAGTATTATAAGGCAGACGTGAAAACAATGTCTGCCACTTTAAACAATCTCCGCTTAGGGCAATGCATGAAACTGTTCGATGCGCTCTTTATCACCCTCAACATATTTCTTAGAGTTTTTGTCTGTTCTAAAGATAATTGGTTGCTCACGCAGCTGCGGTTTTTGTGAATTGGCTAACGCCTCATCGATTAAATGCCGGTTAGGCGATTTTGTGCACACGGGATCAGCCATTTCGGCATCACCACTGAGCAGATATGACTGACAACGGCAGCCGCCGAGATCATTTTCTTTCTCATCACAGCTGCGGCATGGCTCTTTCATCCAATCCATACCACGATATTTGGTAAAGGCTGGAGATTCTTTCCAAGCCCACTCCAAGCCGTTCTCTCGGACGTTGGGGAAGGTCATGCCGGGTAATACACGCGCCGAATGGCAAGGCAACACATCTCCATTGGCGGTGACGATCATAAACACTTCACCCCAGCCATTCATGCATTTTTTTGGCCGGTCAGAAAAGTAATCCGGCACGACAAAAAACACCTTCATTTTGTTACCAACACGCTCTCTGAAAGCGTTAGTCGCGGCCTCCGCTTGGTTTAATTGTTCGCGCGTCGGCATTAACTGATCGCGATTCACTAAACTCCAGCCGTAATATTGCGTGTTGGCTAACTCAACATAGTCCGCCCCCAGCGCTTCTGCCATTTCTAAGATCCGACCCACTTGGTCAATATTGTAACGGTGAATCACCACGTTCAATACCATGGGGTAGCCATGCGCTTTGATCATGCCCGCGACTTTCTTCTTCAACTCAAAGGTGCGGGTATCGGTAATAAAGTTGCTGATGTCTTCAGTGACATCATGCATCGAGAGTTGAATGTGGTCTAAGCCACCTTCTTTGAAGGCTTGAATACGCTTCTCGGTTAAGCCAACGCCAGATGTAATCAGATTGCTGTAATAGCCAAGCTTGTGCGCCTCTGCCACAATTTCTTCAATGTCGTCACGTAATAAGGGCTCACCCCCAGAAATACCGAGCTGAATGGCCCCCATTTTACGTGCATCGCGCAACGCACTAATCCATTGCTCAGTGCTTAACTCATTTTTGGTATGCTTGTCATAATCGGTGGGGTTATAACAAAATGCGCAATGCAGTGGGCACCGATATGTAACTTCTGCCAGCAACCATAAAGGTTGCTTCTGGGTGACGTTTGCTACTACGCCATTATTAAGCTGTGCCATGTGACTCTCCTAACGGATTAATTGACCTTGCGTAACCAGGCTTTACCAACAGCAAGGTCAAACATACCCACAATATCGGATTCAATGCCTTCGGCATCCGGAAACGCGGTTTTTAACGCAGTCACGATATCGCCCACGCTCGCTTTACCATCCACGCGTTTCAGAATTTCTCCTGCACCGCCATGCAATTTGACCATGCCTTCAGGAAACAGCAGCACGTAGCTTTGTTGCGCTTCTTCCCATTGAAAGCGATGATGCAAGGCAATCGCATATATATCTGAATGTTGGATGTTATTTTCCATGTTGCACTTCTTTCGTTGCTTATCTGAACTTGATGACAGGTTGGCGCATGTAATCGCGGTCTTCAACCTGGATTTTCGTACTTGCTAACATGATGGCATCCGCAATCACCCACAGCACGTCGAGTTTAAATTGCAAAATGTCTAAGGCACGCAGCTGCATCTCACGACTCACGCTAAAATAATCCAGCGTAATACCAAGCCCTTGCTCAACATCGCGACGCGCTTCGGTCAGGCGTTTTTTAAAATAAACAAAGCCCTCTTCTTTTACCCATGGATACATGGCTGGCCAAGAGCTGATCCGTTGCTGATGAATATGCGGTGCAAACAATTCAGTTAAGCTAGAACAAACACTCTCTTGCCAAGGCCGCTGACGAGCAAAGTTTACGTAAGCATCTACTGCAAATTTCACCCCAGGAGAAACCAATTCAAGAGAGGTGACTTGGTCGCGCGACAAGCCCACGGCCTCACTCAGTTTCAGCCAAGCCTCAATCCCGCCCTCGACCCCATCGTAGCCATCATGGTCGGTGATTCGGTGAATCCAGCCTTTACGCACCTCTTTGTCGGGACAATTAGACATCACTGCCGCATCTTTCTGCGGAATCATTATTTGATAGTAATAACGATTTGCCACCCAGCATTGCAGTTGCTCTTTCGTCAGCTTGCCTTCATACATCAGCACATGAATGGGATGATAGATGTGATAGCCCTGCCCTTTTTCACGCAGTTTGGCTTCAAACTCTTCGCGTGACCATGGCAAATTATTGTGGGTAACTGTGTTCATATTGCGCTCCTATAGAATGATATCCATACCGTCATACGCCACTTCGATCTTGTGTTGATCGAGAATAGCGCGCTCGGCGGAATCTTCTCTTAAAATCGGGTTAGTATTGTTGATATGAATCAATACTTTGCGCACCGGTTTATCGGCACCAAAGCCATCGAGCACTTCAATCATGCCGCCAGGTCCAGATTGCGGGTTATGGCCAATACTGCGTGCGGTTTTGGTCATGAGCCCCATGTCTAACATTTCGGTATTGGTCCAGAAAGTGCCATCGACCATCACGCAATCTGCTTGATGCATGAGCGGTGGTAAATGCGGCTCAATTTCAGCCAATCCTGGTGAGTACCAGCATTTTTTGCCTGTTGAAATCTCTTCGATTAAAACACCAATGGTGTCGCCGGGGTGTGGATCGTTGCGGTGTGGGGAGTACGGCGGCGCTGCACTCTTTAAAGCCACTGCTGTGAAGCGTAAATTAGGGACCGTCGGAATTTCAAAACTGTGCGCTTGGCTAATATCGTTAGCATCAATTGGGATTTCGTGGTGATTGATACCGCAATAATGACCCAAGATATTTAAAATTTGATTGCCGCTGGTCAGGTCTCCGTAAACGGCCTTGGTGCAATAAATCTCGCGCTTTACTTGGCCTTCACGCAACATAAATAAGCCCGTGGTGTGGTCAATCTGCGCATCAATCAATACAATCGCTTGAATCCCCGAGTCCCGAATACCGCGGCCTGGTTGCAGTGGCGCAAACTCTTGAATTTGTTGCAAAACATCTGGGGAGGCATTAAACAATACCCAATCCACACCATTACTTGATACACAAATAGAGGATTGTGTCCGACGCTTGGCTTTAATTGTGCCTTTACGCAAACCATCACAGTTTTGACAATTGCAATTCCATTGTGGAAACCCACCCCCTGCGCCCGCCCCTAATACGTGTATTTGCATAATCGCTCGTTATTTAACCTTTGAAAAAAGAAGTTTAGCCAGGTGGCTTAAACTTCATCATACAACAATTGTCTGTTCGGTGATGCGGCCATTGTATGGCTTAATTTCCGAGGCCACACAATGAACGTAAAGTAAGACTCGCATCATACGCATGCGTTGCATGAACAGCCTGCAACAGACAATGATTCCCTGCTCATGATTATCATGAGCCCAAGACAGATTCGTGATTTTCAGGCATAAAAAAGCCGCGCTTGAGCGCGGCTTGATGGATTCATTAAGTTTATTCTTCAGCGGCACGCTTTTCACGACGCGCTTTCACCGACGCGGCTAAAGTCTCTAACACCGCCACCGAATCCTCCCAACCCAAGCAGGCGTCGGTAATCGATTGCCCGTAATTGAGGCTGCAACCGGGTGAATGATCCTGTCGGCCTTCGTTCAAATGTGACTCCAACATGAGACCGATAATGCGCGCATCCCCAGCGGCGACCTGCGCAGCCACATCGTCCACCACTGCAATCTGGTTTTTGTACTGCTTTTGGCTGTTGCCATGGCTGCAGTCGACCATCAACACGGGTGCCAAGCCAGCTTCTGCCAACTGGTCACACACGGCTGCCACACTTTGAGTATCGTAATTTGGCAGTTTGCCACCGCGTAAAATCACATGGCAGTCTTCATTGCCTTTTGTGGCAAAAATGGCAGACTCACCTTCTTTGGTCATCGACAAGAAGTGATGCGGGCTCGCAGCAGTTTTAATGGCATCGATCGCAACCTTCACGCCACCGTCTGTGCCATTTTTAAAGCCAACGGGGCAAGACAGGCCTGAAGCAAGTTCTCGGTGAATTTGAGACTCGGTTGTGCGTGCGCCAATCGCGCCCCAGCTGACTAAATCGGCGGTATATTGTGGGGATACCACGTCTAAGAATTCCGTCGCGGCGGGCATCCCGATCTCGTTTATATCTAGTAAAAAGCGGCGTGCTTTTTCGAGTCCTAAATTAATGTCATAGGTGCCATCAAGGTGTGGATCATTAATCAATCCTTTCCAGCCAACCGTCGTGCGTGGCTTTTCGAAATACACGCGCATGACAATCAACAACTCGCCCGCCAGACGCTGGCGCACGGCAAGCAAGCGCTGAGCATACTCCATGCCGGCTTCGGTATCATGAATCGAGCAAGGCCCTACAATCACCAACAATCGATCATCACCTTGATGCAGAACATGGTGAATGGCCGAGCGCGTTTTGAGAATGTTTTGCGTACTGGTTTGACTCTCTTGCAGTCGAGACAGTAATTCCGCTGGTTTAATCAGCGGTTTAATTTCAAGCACCCTGACATCATCAGTGGCTAATTTTTCGTATACGGTCATGACGCTAAAATCTTTGTAAGCACTTCAAGAAAACGTGCATTTTCACTAAATAAACCAATACTGACACGTAAATACGCCGGCATTTCATAATTGGCTACCGGGCGGACAATCACGCCCTGCTTGAGCAATGCCTGGTTGACCGCGCTAGCGTTGTCGACTTTAAAGCTGACGAAATTGCCATACGACGGAATATAACTCAAGCCGAGTTGTTGCAGGCCTTGCGTCATTTGCAGCATCCCAGCCTGATTGGCTGCATAGCTACGAGCGACAAAGTCTTCATCACGCAATGATTCAATGGCAGCCACCTGCGCTAAACTGTTGACATTAAACGGCTGACGCACGCGGTTTAACAAGTCGGCAACGGTGGGATGCATCAAGCCAAACCCTACGCGCAAGCCTGCCAAGCCGTAGGCTTTTGAAAAGCTGCGAGAGATGATCAGGTGATCAAATTCCGCTAGCCAACCGATGGCTTCTGATTTGTCCGCAGGCGATAAATACTCATCATAAGCTTCGTCTAGCACCACCAGAATATGCTTAGGTACTTGTTGTAAAAATGCCTTTAAGTCTGGCTTGCTAATGAGGGTACCCGTCGGATTATTGGGGTTTGCGACAAACATAAGCTTGGTTTTTGGCGTGATCGCTTTTAAAAAACCAGCCAAATCATGACCAAACGCCACTGCAGGTACCACAATCCCGGTCGCGCCCACAGCTTGCGTCACCAATGGATACACCGCAAATGCATGTTGCGAGTAAATGACTTCATCACCCGCCGTTAAAAAAGCGCGTGCAACCAGCTCTAGAATATCGTTAGAACCGTTACCAAAGACTATCTGTGACGCTTGCACGCCAAATTTGTGACTGACCGCATCACGCAAGGCAAAACTATTGCCATCCGGATAACGTGCAATGTTTTCAATGGCCGCTTCAAGTGCCATTTGCGCCTTAGGGCTCATCCCGAGCGGATTCTCGTTGGAGGCGAGTTTAACGATCTCAGCCTCGTTTAATCCCATTTCGCGGGCAAGTTCACTGATGGGTTTGCCACCCTGATAGGGGGCAATGGCACGAATATTGGCAGGCGCTAACGCTGATAGAGTCGTCATAATGGAAGATTAAATAATTGCGGTTGGGTAAGAACCCAACACTTTGAGAAAAGTGGCGCGTTCAGCCAAGGCAGTCAGCGCGGCTTGTACTGAAGGCTGCTGTTGATGCCCTTCAATATCGACAAAAAACACGTAGTTCCACAAATTTTGGCGTGAAGGGCGCGATTCGAGCTTGGTCATACTCACGCCATGCTGCGACAACGGCTCAAGTAGCGCCAACATGGCACCTGGCTTATTGTGCGCACTCATCACCAGAGAAGTTTTATCCTGGCCTGACGGAGCAACGCTATGATTGCCCAGCACCAAAAACCGCGTGGTGTTTTTAGGATCATCTTCAATATTTTCAGCCAACACATGCAAATCGAACAGCTCCGCCGCCCGCTTGCTGGCAATGGCGGCTGCAAAGGTACCTTGACTGGCAACCAGCTCATGTATCATTTGCGCAGCGCGTGCGTTACTGGTCACAGCCTCCCGCTCGGCGGTCGGTAAATGCTTGTTCAACCATTCATGACATTGTGATAAGGATTGTGCATGTGAAAACACATGGCTGATTTGACGAATATCCTGCTGTGCTGACAGCAAACAATGGTGCACGGGTAATGTCACCTCCCCGATCACCTGCAGCGGACTTGAAAGCAACAAGTCGAGAGTGATGCCAACGGCGCCCTCCGTCGAGTTTTCCACTGGCACCACCGCATAATCTGCCTGTCCGGCCTCAACCGTGCGAAACACCTCATCAATACTGCCGCAGACTACCGCCTGACGACCTTCACCAAATTGTTTTAACGCGGCCTCTTCACTATAGGTGCCTAATGGCCCCAGAAAAGCAATGGATAACTCTTTCTCAAGCGCGCGGCAATTGGACATCACGGCACGAAAAATGTGGCTGACGGCTTCAGGCGATAACGGCCCTTGATTGTCTGCTTGCAAGCGACGGATAATTTGCGCCTCACGCTCAGGGCGATAAATCACGCCATCGTCTTTTAAATGCCCGATCTCGCGCGCCAGAGCGGCTCGTTGATTGACTAGCGCCAACACCTGGGCGTCAATTGCGTCAATCTTATCTCTAAATTGTTTCAATAAATCAGACATTTAAAATTAATAATTAAAGTATTTTATGAGTTGGACATTTCAAACGCTTGCATAAACTCCACCAGCGCTTGCACGCCTTCGATAGGCATCGCGTTATACATGCTTGCGCGCATCCCACCCACAGTGCGGTGTCCTTTGAGTTGTAACAAGCCATGCGCATCCGCCTTTTTTAAGAAGGCATCGTTGAGTGATTCGTCATGCAATCGAAACGGAATATTCATGCGCGAGCGATACTCGTGTTGAATGGCATTGTCGTAAAACTCAGTTTGATCAAGGTAGTTATATAATAAGTTCGCCTTGGCGATGTTTTTTTGCTCGATGGCCTCAACACCACCCTGCGCTAATAACCACTCAAAAACCAAGCCTGCAATATAGATGCTATAGGTTGGCGGCGTGTTAATCATGCTTTGGTTGTCTGCCTGGGTTTTCCAGTGAAACACCGCAGGGGTCAACGAAGACGCTTGCTCCAATAAATCTTCACGCACAATGACCAGACAGAGCCCCGCTGGACCAATATTCTTTTGTGCGCCACCATATATCACACCATATTTTGAAACATCAATCGGCCGTGACAAAATATGGGAAGACATGTCAGCCACAATCGGCACGCCATCGGTGTCGGGCACGCTCAGAAACTCCACCCCATTAATAGTTTCATTGGTGCAGTAATGCACGTATGCCGCTTGTTTGTCTAACTGCCAATCATTAAACGCCGGCACCGTGGTGAAGCCTTGCGCTTCAGCGCTTGCGGCAATGTTGATCTGACCATATGCTTGGGCATCCTGCACACTGCGCTTACTCCAGGCGCCGGTGACCACATAATCCGCAGACTTGCCGTTAAGCAAGTTGAGGGGAATCATCGCATTCTCAGCAATCGCCCCGCCCTGCAAAAACAAAACTTTATAATTGGTCGGAATGGCCAACAGCTGGCGCAAATCGGCTTCGGTCTTCTCCAGAATGCTGGTGAACTCTTTGCCACGATGCGACATTTCCATCACACTCATACCAGAGCCATGCCAATCAAGCATTTCTGCTTGGGCACGCGCTAATACGGGTTTTGGGAGGACTGCTGGTCCTGCGGAAAAATTAAAAATCTGTGTCATGCCTGTCTTATTCTTCGTTGTCTTCACCGTCATCGTCAGTTTCAACCACTTTTTCTAGGCCTGACAATTTTTCACCTTCGCCCAGATTGATCAAGGTCACGCCTTGCGCTGCCCGACCCATATCACGAATCTCTTTGACCCGAGTACGAATCAATACACCACCGGTGGTGATGAGCATGATTTCATCTTCCGCGCTCACCAGTCTGGCGGCAATGGCTAAGCCATTACGCTCACTAATGGCAATCGCTTTAACGCCCTGAGTGCCACGGCCTGAGTGACGGAACTCAGACAACACCGTACGCTTACCGTAACCGTTTTCAGTCGCAACCAACACAGATTGTTGGTCATTTTCAGCAATCAATAAAGACAATACCTGCTGCTTGGCTGCGAGTTTCATGCCACGCACGCCGCGTGTCGCACGGCCCATCGGACGCACATCATCCTCAGTGAACCAGACCGCTTTACCGCCGTTGGATACCAGCACGATATCGTTGGCACCATTGGTCACTTCAGCACCGATCAGGTAATCGCCCTCGTCAAGATTAATCGCGATAATGCCGGACTTACGAGGATTGGCGAACTCGGTCAACGCAGTTTTCTTGACGGTGCCCATGGCCGTTGCCATAAAGACAAAGTGACTTTCGTCAAACTCTTTCACTGGCAAAATGGCGTTAATTTTCTCGCCCTCTTCGAGTGGGAACAGGTTCACAATCGGCTTACCACGGCTGACACGGCTGCCTTGTGGTACTTCATAGACTTTCAACCAGTAGACGCGTCCACGGCTGCTAAAACACAAGATGTAGTCATGTGTATTGGCGACAAACATCTTGTCGATAAAGTCGTCCTCTTTAGTTGCAGCCGCCTGTTTGCCGCGACCACCACGTTTTTGCGCACGATATTCATCCAATGGCTGGGACTTGACGTAACCAGTATGTGACAAAGTAACGACGACATCTTGTGGCGTAATCAGATCCTCGAGAGACAGGTCCTGTGTATTTTGCTCAATTTCAGACCGGCGTTTGTCGCCAAATTGTTTCTGAATTTCATTTAATTCATCCACAATAATCGCGGTCACGCGCTCGGGTTTAGCCAGAATATCCAGCAGATCAGCAATGACATCCATCACTTCTTTGTATTCATTAACGATCTTATCCTGCTCAAGACCCGTCAAGCGCTGCAAGCGCATCTGCAAGATTTCTTGCGCCTGGACGTCAGACAGTCGATAACCCTCTGGGGTCATGCCAAAATCGACCGACAAACCTTCTGGACGAGAAGCTTCCATGGCCGCGCGTTTAAGCATTTCTTCAACCACTGGCGAGTTCCAGGTGCGTAACATCAACTCTTTTTTCGCTTCTGGCGGCGTCGGTGCAGCTTTAATGATCGCAATCATCTCATCCACGTTAGCCAGCGCGACTGCTAGGCCTTCAAGCACATGACCCCGGTCACGTGCTTTGCGCAGTTCAAACACGGTGCGGCGTGTGACGACTTCACGACGATGACGCAAAAATGCTTCAAGCATTTGCTTGAGGTTGAGCAAGCGTGGCTGCCCATCCATCAATGCCACCATGTTCATACCAAAGGTGTCTTGCAATTGGGTTTGTTTGTAGAGGTTGTTTAAAATCACCTCTGGCACTTCACCCCGCTTGAGCTCAATCACTACGCGCATGCCTGATTTATCAGACTCATCGCGCAAATCAGAAATACCCTCGATTTTTTTCTCGTTGACCAGTTCCGCGATTTTTTCAATCAAGGTTTTCTTGTTCACCTGATACGGTAACTCATCAATAATGATGGACTGACGCCCACCTTTATCGAGATCTTCAAAATGCGTGCGGCCCCGCATCACGACACGGCCGCGGCCGGTGCGGTAGCCCTCTTTCACCCCCACCGTGCCGTAAATAATCCCGGCGGTTGGAAAATCAGGTGCAGGAATATATTCAATCAGTTCATCGACACTGATTTCAGGGTTTTTCAGCACTGCAAAGCAGGCATTCAATACTTCGTTTAGATTGTGTGGCGGGATATTGGTCGCCATGCCCACAGCAATCCCCGAGCTACCGTTAATCAATAGATTCGGAATACGGGTTGGCATGATCAGCGGCTCTTGTTCGCTGCCGTCATAGTTAGGGCCAAAGTCTACGGTCTCTTTTTCGATATCAGCCAACAGCTCATGAGCGATTTTGGACATGCGGATTTCGGTGTAACGCATCGCAGCTGCGTTGTCGCCATCCACCGAACCAAAGTTACCCTGACCATCGACCAGCATGTAGCGCAGAGAGAAATCTTGCGCCATACGCACGATGGTGTCGTAAACAGCCGTATCGCCGTGCGGGTGGTATTTACCGATCACGTCACCGACAATACGGGCAGATTTTTTATAAGGCTTGTTGTAGTCATTTGACAACTCGTGCATCGCAAACAATACGCGGCGGTGTACAGGTTTGAGACCGTCACGCACATCAGGAAGCGCCCGCCCGACGATCACGCTCATGGCGTAATCGAGGTAGCTACGACGCATCTCGTCTTCTAAGCTGATAGGTAACGTTTCTTTGGCAAATTGATCTGGAGACTGACTCATTCTTGACCCAATTTATAGTTAAAAGTTATCTCGCGATTTTAGCATATTAAGCGCAATCCGGCGCGCCTAATCACGGTTGGGGGGCCAAGTGG
>Ga0066445_1000503_pt1 | contig 10922 bp, 10 predicted proteins | sample LakWasMet67_HOW9_2_FD_59533 | JGI IMG/M metagenome (GOLD analysis project Ga0066445, IMG submission 59533) | Freshwater sediment methanotrophic microbial communities from Lake Washington under simulated oxygen tension - Sediment Metagenome 67_HOW9 | ecosystem: Environmental > Aquatic >...
GGATCTGGATGTGTCGGTGATTGATGCATTACCGCCAGGCCGCACCCCGATTGTGACCAAACTCGTGGCGGATGACCGGCGTGAAGAAATATTGCAACGGGTGCACGACGCCTGTGCGCAAGGCCAGCAGGCTTATTGGGTATGCCCACTGATTGAGGAGTCAGAAACGCTGCAATTGCAAACGGCGAACGACACGTTTGCTTACATGCAACAAACCTTTCCGCAACTCAAGGTCGGTTTGGTGCATGGCCGAATGAAGTCGCCAGAAAAACAGGCAGTGATGCAAGCTTTTGCCGCCAACGAGATACATCTGCTGGTTGCCACCACCGTGATTGAAGTCGGCGTCGACGTACCGAATGCGAGTTTGATGGTGATCGAACATGCCGAGCGGATGGGCTTGAGTCAGTTACATCAACTGCGTGGTCGCGTCGGCCGTGGCGCAGCCAAAAGCACATGCATTTTGCTTTATAGCAAACAGCAATGCTCACAAATTGGTCGGCAACGCCTGAAAGTCATCTTTGAGAGTAATGATGGCTTTCAGATTGCGCAGGCTGACTTAAACATTCGCGGGCCTGGTGAGTTACTAGGCACCCGTCAAAGTGGCGTGCCTATGCTTAAAATTGCTGACCTCGAACGGGATGCCGCGCTTTTAGAGATCGCCAAAGTCACCGCGGATAGATTGCTAGATAGCCACCCAGCCGCCGTTGCCGCCCATTTGCAGCGCTGGTTAAGCCAAGGTGAAGAGTGGATCAAAGTCTAAGCGTTCATCGCCTAGGGACTGCTTGAAAACAGCTTACTTGGCGTCAGCGGTGTTCCAAACGCCGTGGTCTGCGTTGCAGATTGCAAACAGGCTTCAAACTCCGCCAGCGGTAAAGGCCGGCTAAACAAAAACCCTTGAAATGCATGACATCCCATGTGTTGCAACATGGCCATTTGTTGCTGCATTTCAACGCCCTCGGCAATCACGCTGTGGCTCAGGTTTTTTCCCATATTGATAATGGTTTGAACAATGAACGAATCATAATTATTGTCCGCAATGTCTTTGATGAAGCTACGGTCGATCTTGAGTTCGTCGAGCGGCAAGCGTTTCAACACCGATAATGAGGATTGGCCGACCCCAAAGTCATCCAGTGAAAACGTGATGCCCAGTGTTTTTAGCGCGTTGATTTTTTCAATGACCTCGTCAATGTTTTTAACGATCAGACTTTCGGTCAGCTCTAAGCGCAAATTGCGTGCATCGCAACCGCTTGTGAGGACGATCTCCGTCACCATCGGCACAAAGTCCGGCTGACTAAATTGAATAGCACTCACATTCACAGACAACTTTAATTGTGCTGTATGCGCAAAGCGAGACCAAACCTTGAGTTGGTAGCAGGCTTGCGCCAGCACCCATTGCCCGATCGGTACAATTTCTCCGTTTTCTTCCGCCAAGGGAATAAACTGGTCCGGCGGGATCATCCCCATTGTGGGATGCAACCAGCGTAACAAGACTTCAGCGCCAGTAGGCTGCTCTAATTCATTGACCTGGACTTGATAATACAACTCAAATTGATTTGCTTGCAGCGCAAACGCCAGCTCATTCTCAAGGGTAGCCCGCATTTCCACCGCCGGATGTACTTGCTCGTCATACATTTGGATACTATGACGCTTATCAGATTTTTTGGCCTGATACATGGCGATATCTGCCCGGCGCAGCACCTCGGCCTCATGCTGAAGATCGCCTTGAAAAAGGCAGATGCCGATACTTGGTGCAGTGCGATATTTGCTATTTTGTAGCTCAAACGGCTCAGAAAATACCGCCATCATTTTTTCAGCGCAGGCTTGCGCCGCAGCAATGGCGTCGGCTTTGTTGAGTGACAATTCAGCTAGCACCGCAATGAACTCATCTCCGCCCATGCGAGCGATGGTGTCTTTTTTATCCAAACATTGCTGTAGCCTTGCAGCGACTTGTTGCAATAACTCATCGCCCGCTTGGTGACCTTTACTGTCGTTGAGCCCTTTAAAATTATTCAGGTCTAGGCACAACACCGCGCCATAACCTTGCTGGCGGGCGCAACGGGCAAAGGCCTCATTCAGGCGGTCAGTTAACAAACGGCGATTGGGCAAACCAGTTAAAAAGTCATAATAGGCCAGTTGATGCACGTTTTTATGATCAAGGTTGGAGGCGATTCTTAACGAAATATTTTCGCGCAGACTGGTCGCCAAACTACGGCCAGCAACCGTCACATAGACAACGTAGACGATAAAGAGCACCGCGAGCGCCAAAGACACTGAACTGCCATGCAACAGAAAGCGCGGAATCATAAATAAGAGAATGCCGCCGCTGAACAAGTTGGTGGTTAAAGTATCCACCGAATAAATCACAATGCCAGCACCCGAAACGCCCACCAGCGCAAAAATCAAAAATGCTTGATGCGCGGTATTGGTCTCAGGGAAAAGTAAAATGCCGCCCAATCCCCAAGCCACGCCACAAAAACCTGCACTAGCGCGAAACCACTGTAGCCACTGCGGGCTATGCAAATCACGCTGCTGGTCTTTTTCATATTGATAGGTTAATAAAACACGTGCGCCGTAAGCGGCGACGAATAGACTGCACCACAACGCTAAAATAACATGATCGATGAGGTGGCGTTGGACAAGCAAAAGCGAAAGCATGACCACGATGGCAGCCATCAATGATCGGCGATTATTTGAATACAGCATTTGCACGATTTCGGCGTTCAATGCTGCTGCCTCTGCTGTTCTGTTCAACGCAGTGATCCCTTAGGTATTATAGTTGTGAATAAACTAACAACGGTCAATGCAGCTTAAAGCTTTAATTCTGCACATAAATCATGCGCTCAATCTCACAACAATACACGCGATACTAGATTGTTTTGAATAGAAAAAAGGCAAAATAATGCAGAAATGTCATGAATGCCACAGAGGGTATTCGGGGCGGTCTAGGCAACCCTGCGCTGCCCACGCATCCTGTGTGTTTGACGCAGCACTTTTTCGCTTCTAGCCACTGAACAAAGGTTTTAGCGAGGCCACTGCCAAATCGATAAATCCACATAACTTTGGCGGCATAAACCGCTGCTTGGGATACACCAGATGCAAGACATCCGCCTGCCCTCGCCAATCAGGCAACACGGGCTGCAATCCGCCTGTCGACACCGCGGCTTGGCAAATAAACGTCGGCAACAGCGCGATGCCTTGCCCGTTTTCGGCCATCGACTTCACCACGCCAATGCTATTGACTAAGGTGCGGCCAGCCAAAGGCACTCGGAGGATGGTGCTCGCGCGCTGCAACTCCCAGTGCTGTCGGCCCATCGGCGTAAATTGCACGCATTGATGCTGACTCAGGTCTGCGGGCGTGGCAATAGAAGCTGCAGAGGCTAAGTATTGCGGGCTCGCAAATAAAGCCCATTGAATGCGCCCCAACGATTTGGCAATCAAACTTGAATCACGCAACTCCCCGGTGCGAATTGCGGCATCCACGCCCTCGGCAACGAGGTCGACATAGCGCTCTGTCAGCATCAGCTCCATCGACAATGCAGGATAGGCCTGCTGTATCTGCGCCGTTAAGTGTGCCAGCAGGGCATCGCCGATATCTGCGGGTGCGGTGATTTTTAAAACGCCTTGCGGTTGCTGGCGCGCTTCATCGAGCGCCGCTTCCGCCTCAAGCAAATAGCCTAGCCCGGTCGATGCATGCTCAAAATATAAAGCACCCGCCTCGGTCAAGTTTAAGCGACGCGTGGTCCGCTGCAATAAAGTCACGCCCAGGCGCTGCTCCAATCGCGCAACTCTGGTGCTAATCGTTGAGGTGGGAATCCCCAACTGCCTGGCAGCCGCACTAAAACTGCCGGCTTGCACCACTTTGACAAACACCGCCGCTTCGTTGAAGTCCATCGTGCGTTCTCTATTATTCATTTAAGTGAAAAGTAATTTCATATTTAACCATCTAGTGCCTTAAAAGTCATCGGTTTATAGTGTGATCCATGCAATCACATACATCCCTTGAAAGGAAATCCCCATGAAAAAACTTGCTTTTATCAAACGTAGTAACGGCAACCACTGGGTAGGTGACGGTTTTCCGGTACAAAGTATTTTTTCTTACCGCGATATCGCCGAGCAAATTTCGCCTTTTTTGCTGATGGACTATGCAGGCCCGGCGCAATTTGAACCCACTGAACAGCGCCGTGGTGTCGGCCAGCATCCACACCGTGGGTTTGAAACTGTCACCATCGTCTACGATGGGCAAGTGTCACACCATGATTCCACCAACGCTGGTGGCACCATCGGTCCCGGCGAAGTGCAATGGATGACCGCGGGCTCTGGCATCATTCATGAGGAATACCATGGCGATGACTATGCGCGCACGGGCGGTCCGTTTGAAATGATCCAGTTATGGGTGAACCTGCCGGCCAAAGACAAAATGACGGCGCCAGGTTATCAGGGCATCGGTCGCGCACAAATCCCAGAAGTGGTGCTGCCAGGCGATGCCGGTAAAGTGCGGATTATTGCCGGCGAATATGCTGGACAAAAAGGCCCAGCGCGCACCTTTAGCCCGATGAATGTGTGGGATGTTCGCCTCAACGCAGGCACACGCAGCACGTTCACGTTGCCAGAGGGGCATACCACTGCCATTTTTGTGCTGCATGGGGCAGTGAAAACGGGCGAAGTTCATACCATCCGTCCGGCCGAGTTGGCTGTGATGCAAACTGAAGGCGACACGCTCATTTTGCAAGCGCAGCAAGACACCGTGCTTTTGTTACTCAATGGCGAGCCTTTGAATGAACCGGTGGTGGGTCATGGCCCCTTTGTGATGAACCGCTGGGAGGAGATTGACCAGGCCATTAATGATTATAACCAAGGGCGATTTGCCACCGCATAACGCTCTATTTGTTCTAAACAACATATTTTTGAAAGGATTTTCATCATGAATCACAACCCTTATGTGCGCCTAGACCGAGACAACGCTGTGGTATTACTGGTGGATCATCAGGCTGGCTTGTTATCCTTGGTCCGCGATATCGAGCCGGATCGCTTCAAAAATAATGTGCTGGCGCTGGCTGATACGGCCAAGTTTTTTGAATTGCCCACCATTTTAACCACTAGCTTTGAAACTGGCCCAAACGGCCCGCTCATGCCAGAGTTAACCGCAATGTTTCCTGATGCGCCATATATCGCACGCCCGGGGCAAATTAACGCTTGGGATAACGACGCGTTTGTAGAGGCAATTAAAGCGACAGGAAGAACGCAACTGATTCTGGCAGGGGTCGTGACGGAGGTGTGTGTCGCTTTCCCAGCACTGTCAGCGATCGAAGCCGGTTTTGAAGTGTTTGTGGTGGCAGACGCCTCCGGTACGTTTAATGAGATCACGCGCGATGCCGCCTGGCGCCGCATGGAAGCCGCTGGCGCTCAAATGATGACTTGGTTTGGTGTTGCTTGTGAACTGCAACGCGACTGGCGGCGAGATATCGAGGGTTTGGGCACGCTATGCGCCAACCACATCCCGGATTATCGCAACCTGATGACGGCTTTTCATGCACAACAAGCCAGATAGAAAAAACGCGGTTTAAAGGCATCCGTCATTCAATCTCTGGTTGCGGTGGTGAAATATTAACGGACAATGATCGGGATTTTGCAGGCCGATCATAAAGCATCTCCTACAACACAATAGGATAATCACGCATAGCACCGCGCGTTCGACGGGCGTAATCTGGCATGGTCGCGTTTGAAACGAATGTCGAATGTATTTTCGAATTACTTTTCACAACAAGACAAACACGGCAGCCTTAACGGCTGCCGTTTGTACTCATTACAAGGCGCAGACAGATGCTTAAAGCCTCTGGCCGAATACGAGCACTTGAGCACGACGATCTAAACAAACACTCTCAACAACGCTGAAAATGACGCGGCGTTTGTAGCACACATTGTAAACAAGCAACCCAAGCAGATGGGTGAATCCGATGAAAACCCAGCCTAAAGCGCGGAGGCGAATATGCCGCAACAAATTGCACAGATTGAAGCGAAGCCGCTGGAATATCAACCCAGCTATGAAGTCCTTGAGCGCAGTGCAATCAATCAGCGGCACCACTTGCAATATACTTTGCAAAAAATCTCCGACATTGCCGCAGGGCAGTCTGCGCATAATGCCCGCAGCGTCCATGTAAAAAGCCACGGCCTGATTGCCGCCGAAATAGAAATTTTTGATCAGCTCCCTGCGAACCTGGCACAAGGCATATTTGCGCAAGGAAAAACCTTGCCAATGGTGATGCGTTTCTCAACCGTTCCCGGCGATATTTTGCATGATAAACCCTGCACGCCCCGTAGCTTGGCCATTAAAATACTTGGCGTGAGCGGTGACCGATTACCAGGCAGTGAAGAGGCTATCACACAAGATTTTTTGCTGGTGAATGGCGCCAGTTTTTTATCGTCTAGCGTTCAGATGTTTCTCGCTAACTTGAAACAAATTGCCTGCACGCCTCAAACAGCGACAGAATTCAGGCATTTTTTATCGCCGATTTTCCGCGCAACCCCCCGGTTGATCGAATCCGTCAAATATGGACAACACGCGCGAGTGAAACCTCTGCGCCCACCACAAGAAACCAACATTCTTGGCGAAACTTATTACAGCCAGGACCTTATATTATATGGCCGCCATATGGCTAAAATCGCCTGTGTGCCTGTGGCACCTCCGTTGATTGCACTCACCGGCCGGCCGATTAACATGTTTGCGACCGATGGCCTTAGAAAATGCATGGTTGATTATTTTACTGCGCACACCGCGGTGTGGGAGCTTAGGGTGCAGCTATGTACTGACATCGAAAAAATGCCGATCGAAGACGCCACTGTGATCTGGCCACAAGCCAACTCGCCTTATATTCCTGTGGCTCGCATCACGGCCAAACCACAAATTGCTTGGAGTCCTTATCGCTCGCAAATCGTAGATGCAGGCATGATCTTTTCACCTTGGCATGGCATTCAATGTCATCGTCCATTAGGTTCTGTCATGCGGCTACGTAAAATGAGTTATGAAATGGCGAAAAATCACCGACATCTGCCTGATAACGTGCAGATGCGTGAACCGCAAAACTTGGATGATTTATGTTGATTATGCTTGAATGCAGGCAACATCTAAGCTAAACCCGTTAAAGCCCCAACTCGCTTAAGCCAGGATGATCGTCTGGACGCCTACCCAACGGCCAATGATACAAACGCGCCTCGGCAGAAATCGGCAGGTCGTTGAGTGACGCATACCGCCGCATCATCAGACCATGTTGGTCAAACTCCCAATTTTCGTTGCCATAGGAACGAAACCAATGACCTGAATCATCGTGCCACTCATAAGCATAACGCACAGCAATTCGATGATTACCAAATGCCCATAACTCCTTGATCAGACGGTATTCAAGTTCTTTGTTCCATTTGCGTTCAAGAAATTGCTGCGCCTGCTCGCGGCCCTGAATGAATTCAGCGCGGTTACGCCATTGTGTATCTAACGTGTAAGCCTGGGCCACCTTGGCGGCATCGCGACTGTTCCAGCCATCTTCTGCTAAGCGCACTTTTTCAGTCGCGGTTTCGCGTGTAAACGGGGGTAATGGGGGGCGATTGATTACCAAGCTGGTCATTGATGCGTCCTCTCTTACTAAGTGAATGGGGATTAGTCTCAGCGGGAATGCGCAAGATGCGTCTGATTATATATCTGGCACCGCCCCAGTAAAAGTAGTGCCCTCGTTGAAGAAATTACGTTTAAAGGTCTGAGATCAAGGCTAACCCTGATTTTAATTCGCTGGCATGAATCTCCCTGACCAAGCGGGTGCGCTCGATACCGTCTCGAATGAAAATCAAGGTCGGCCACAACTTCACCTGAAATGATCGCCCAAGTCTGCGGCCTTTTCCATCTTCAATATTAATGTAGCGAACATGCGGAAATGTTGCCAGACCCGCCGTAATGGTCGCTTGGGCCGCCTGGCAGTGACCACACCAAACTGCCCCAAACACCAACAAGGTGGCGCCCGAAAGACCATCGATTCTCTCCCGTGTTGGGTCTGTTTTTTCCATATTGATCAATCGCCTACGCGCCTATGAAGCTAGTGACTGATCATTTTGGCAGGATCGACTCACTGTTGCTACTAGGCATGATAAAAATGTGAGCGTCAAAGGTCATTTCCGCTGTTTAAAGCGTCTGGCGAAATCTGACCCTCTGCGATTTCAGTCGCAATCTCTTGTTCTTCCGTTTTAGGCGTATCAGGTCCATGAGGCTTGTTTGTATCATTCAGCGGTTGGCTGGGTGCAGCGGGGCGGACTGTGGGAATTGTTGGATGAGTCGCTTTTGACATGAGGATCTCCTTCGCGCTTCGCGGAATGTGAGAGGTAAAAAGGTTAGTGTGGACAAGGCATGCCAGCATCCACCCATTGCTGTACCGCTGCCACCGTTTGCGCTTTGGTGAAAGGCGGCAATGTGCGCTCACCGCCAGGCTCCCAGCCCCAAGCCACCAATTGATCCTCAGCAAAATGCGCTATTAGCTTTTGTCCATCCCGTCCGCCGTTGCGCTGCGGGTCCTTGAGCAGTATGCACAAGTCCTTAGGTGACACATCCATAAACACCATTTTGTTTTGTGGCGGTGGCAATCGCCAGTGAGGGGCGCCGGGCGGCGCATGCGCCCCCATCACGGACGGTGAATTTTTTTGTTGATGACAAGCGCTGCACTCCATTGCCGGCATACCCATCCCATCGCGACCGCGCATCACTAACATCGCATGCGGGCGCCCATTGTCAAATTGCAAAGGCTGATCTCCAGCAATATGGCAGTTTTGGCACCGCGGATGCTGCAATACAGCACGAATCGGTTCAAATAATTGCTTCGCGTCGGCAGCTTCTACTAGGCCAGCCGTCATGGCAAACGCAATCAAAATAAAAAATCGCCTACTTAAACAGCCTAGACTAGTTTGCTGCCTGAGATGGTGCATGGTGACCTCCCGTGATTTGAAATCATTTGCCGTGTGAGATAAAAAAGTCGCGTGATCGATCTGTTCGGGGTTTACATCGCCGACCACCTTGCGTAAGCGCCCACATCAGGTGAAAGAGAGTTCGCTCCACAATGATGAATCTTTCTTCATGACCGGCTCATCAAAGGCATTGTGATAAGACCGTGTCACTTTGTTCTCAACTGACATGCTGAGCTCAAACTTACTGATGGCTGGAAGCACGTGAAACGGCCCGGAAGGATCAAACGAACGGTAATCTAGGCACAGGTATATCCCAGGCTCAATTAACAGGTCAAAGCGCTGCGCATAAGCAAATGGGGTGGAAACATCTGTCTGAGTGAAGCCAAATGCAAGCGCATCACGGCTGACGTTATACCAGTCTTTTTCTGTACACGCCAAATCGATCGAAAAACGCAAGACGTCAAAAATCTGTTCTGCAAACGCGGGAGGTAGCATTTTTAAACCTGTTATTTAAAGAATAAATTGGCCTGCATATTGATTAAGCAGACGTTTGAATTTTTAAATAGTCTACGGCTTACACATTGGCTTCAATACTGGCATGTCGCTGATTTTATTGTCAGATAAATCTGGCAAATCCCCCTACGTCACCCACGCACTTACTGGCCCCCATCGCCGGTCTATGCTAATTTCAGCAAACACCCTGCAAACTCTCATCATTAAAGGCGCATATGCATAGCGTTGATTTTCTTATTCAAGCTGCGATTTATCTCTCGTTTGCCATCGTATTGGTGCCTATTTTTAAAAAATTAGGCTTGGGCTCAGTGTTGGGATATTTGATTGCAGGGGTGCTGCTCGGACCGCACGCGCTCAAACTCATTGATGATCCTGAGCACGTCATGCATTTCGCTGAATTCGGCGTGGTTTTAATGCTATTTTTAATCGGGCTAGAGCTAGAGTCGCAAAAAGTGTGGGCGTTACGTCAGCTGTTATTTGGCATGGGGGGCTTGCAAGTCAGCATGACCATTGCACTGATCGCACTCCTTGCCCAGCAGCTGCATTTTTCATGGCAGGAGTCACTCATCATCGGCATGGGGGTGGCCATGTCGTCGACTGCCATTGGTCTGACTGCCTTGATTGAAAAAAAACAATTACAGACCCCCGGTGGACAAGCTGCCTTTGCCACCTTACTTTTTCAGGATCTCTCAGTCATTCCATTGTTTATGCTACTAGCTTGGATTGCCCCCAATCATGAGCACGCGGGTTTTGACCTTTGGGCAATGTTTAAAGCGATCTCTGCCATTGTTGCCATCATTATTGCGAGCCGTACCGTGTTAAAACCGATGATGCGCATCATTGCGCAAACCGGCTTACGTGAAGTTTTCGTCTCATTCTCACTATTGTTGGTCATTGGCGTGTCGTTAGCCATGCAGTCCGTGGGTCTCTCAATGGCACTGGGGACATTTCTAGCCGGGGTATTGTTAGCGGGTTCCGAATATCGCTACGAACTACGATTGGATATTGAGCCAGTCAAAGGCTTATTGTTAGGCCTATTTTTCATATCAGTAGGCATGACAGTAGATTTGGCTTTGATCATGCACCAGCCTCTGACTATTTTTGGACTTGCGCTTTGTATTGTCGGCATCAAAATAAGCGTATTACTTGGACTGGGTAGGCTATTTAAATACAATTTTCGCGATCAGCTGTTGCTTGCTTTGTCCCTCTCTCAAGTCGGTGAATTTGCATTTGTGCTGTTTGGCGCTGCATTGAGTCAACAGTCCATTTCTCTGCAAACCTACAACAGCCTCAACGCAATAGTGGCTGTGTCTATGCTGTTCACACCCTTATTACTTTTACTCTATAACCGTTTTTTAACCTTGCAATGCGGTGAACGACCCAAAGATGCCATTACTGAAAATAATGGCGTCATCATTGCCGGCTTTGGTCGATTTGGCCAAATTATTGGCCGGGTTCTCGTCGCTAAAGGC
>Ga0066445_1000507_pt1 | contig 10886 bp, 9 predicted proteins | sample LakWasMet67_HOW9_2_FD_59533 | JGI IMG/M metagenome (GOLD analysis project Ga0066445, IMG submission 59533) | Freshwater sediment methanotrophic microbial communities from Lake Washington under simulated oxygen tension - Sediment Metagenome 67_HOW9 | ecosystem: Environmental > Aquatic > Freshwater...
GTTGGGCCAAAGATATTACCCAAGCTAACCGTAATATCCTGACGCAGGGCAGCGTGAATGTGCTCAAGCAAATGGATGGTGATATCAATATTACCGTCTATGCGACCAACGACGATGCCAACAACGGCGACACTTTCCGCAAAGGGATGTTGGACTTTGTGGCGCGTTATCAGCGTGAAAAAAAGAATGTGTTTATCAAGTTCATCAACCCCTCAGAAGAGCCTAAGCTGGCACAAGAGGCGGGCGTCAAAGTCGATGGTGAGACCATTATCGAATATAACAAACGCAGCGAACATATCTCGCCGCCGTTTGCCGAGCAAGAGATGACCAACCTGTTGGTGCGTTTGTCACGCACCAACAATCAGCCAGTGATGTATCTTGACGGCCATGGCGAGCGTTTGTTGCAAGGCCTTAAAAACCACGATTTGGGTGAGTTTGGTAAACAACTGGAAAGCAAGGGTTTCAAATTTGCTAACCCTGATCTGACGATTGCACAGGCGGTGCCGGCTAATGGCGCTATGCTGGTAATTGCTGCCCCGCAAGTGGATATCAGCGCGGTAGAAGCCAAAAAAATCAAGGCCTATATCGAATCCGGTGGCAATGTGTTGTGGCTGCTTGATGACGATAACCTGCATGGGCTGCAAGAAGTCGCGGATTACCTTGGCATCAAGGTGTCTACCGGCATTGTGGTTGACCGTGCGGCAGAACAATATGGCGCGGATCCTAAAATGGCATTTGCCAGTTTGTATGGCGATCATCCAATTACGCGTAATTTCATGCTGCGTACGGTGTTCCCCGAGGCGCACCAAGTCGATGGTCAGGCCTCCGATGATCTCGGCTGGAAAGTCGGTCGCTTGATTGATGTGGCGCCCAACGGCTGGCTCGAGTCTGACAAAATTCCAGCGGGTGCACAAAACCTCAAAGTGAGTTTTGATGCGGGCAAAGACAAGGCCGGTCCGATTAACGTTGGCGTGGCACTTGAGCGCACCTACGGCAAAAAAGGTCAGCGTGTGGTGGTGATTGGCAATGCCAATTTCCTGGCAAATACGTTTATTACCAATGGCGGCAATCTGGACTTGGGCATCAATATTGTCAACTGGCTGGCCGGTGACGATCGTCTGATTACCATACAGCCAATGCCACTCAAGGATATCAATGTCACCATTCCAGCGACAGATCAAGGTCGTTTGGTGGCTTGGCTCGTCTTCCATGCCTTCCAATATTTGATTCCAATTGGTTTGTTTGTGGCGGGCTTTTTCTTGTGGTGGAAGCGCCGCAAGGCCTAATGTCAAACGATCAGGCTGTCGGAGTCGTGTCATGAAAAAAAGATGGATATTGAATCTGTTGTTGTTGGCAGTGGTGGTTGGCATTGCGGTGTTCCTGCATTTAAAACCCAAAGCGCAAACTGGCGTGGGCAAGTTTGAAGTCTCTCAGCTCAAAATGGCAGACTTTAACCAAGTCAAAGCGGAGTTTCCAGCCAAGGCCCCCACCATCTTTGAAAAGGTGGATGGCTATTGGATGATGCGTAAACCCTATGCTGCACGGGCAGACCAAGCTTCGGTGCAACGCGTCATGTCTATCATTGCAGCCACGACCATGACCAAGTTGCCGCTGCTGGATCCGGTAAAGTATGGCTTGGATCAACCCGTTTTAAAGTTGACCCTCTCTGGTAGCAAGGGTGACCAAGTGTTTACATTCGGCACCTTTAATCCGGTGTCTGAAGAGCAGTATGTGGCTTATGCCGGGCAAGTGTATTTATTGGGCGGTCAATATAGCGAAGCTGCGGCTACGCAACCCATCGAGATGGTCGATAAGACGCCTTTATCCCCCGCCGAGCGCAAACAGCTTGCTGGCTTTGATTTGGCGCACCTTGAGCAATGGGAAGAAAATGCACTGAAAGTAGTGTTGTCTAGCCAAGGCCAATGGTCAGTCAATGTGACGAATGCGAAACCGACTCAAAATGAAATGAATGAGTGGATGGATTTTAGCTGGCTGCAATCACAAGCCACATCGGTTGAATTCTATTCGCCTGACCGCAAGCAAACGTATCCTTCATTTGAGGTGGTGTTACGCAACGGCAAAAAAGTGCATTTTGATAAGTTGCAAGAGTCGCCAGAGTATTTGCTAGCGCGCCCAGACGAAGGCATTATTTATCACTTCACGAATGACGCTGGCTTTACCATGGTGAATCCGCCCGTGAATATCCAAGCGGCTAAGTAAAGCGCCATGCCTGAATTACCCGAGGTAGAGGTCACGCGACGCGGGTTATTGCCTGTGGAAGGCGCAAAAATCTCACAAGTCACCATCCGTCACCATGGTTTACGCTGGCCGATCCCTGCGGCGCTGCCGCAATATCTAGAGGGACGACGTCTGTTGCGGCTCACACGCCGAGCGAAGTATATTTTGGCTGACATCGGACAGACGCAAACAGAAGGCGTGCTGCTATTGCACTTAGGCATGTCAGGCCGCTTGTGTTTACTTGACCGTGACTATCCCGCCGAAAAACATGATCACTTTGACCTAAAATTTGAAGATGGGCGAGTGATTCGTTTGCGTGACCCGCGGCGCTTCGGGGCCGTGCTGTGGCTAGACAATCCCCCCATGCAGCATGCTTTGTTGGTAAGCCTAGGGCCTGAGCCGCTCGAATCTAGTTTTAACGCGGATTATTTGTATGCGCAACTGGCTAACCGCTCTGCCTCGATCAAAACGTCTATCATGGATGCGCATATCGTGGTGGGTGTTGGCAACATCTATGCCAGTGAATCTTTGTTTCGCGCGCGCATACACCCCGAAACCCCCGCCAAAGCCTTAAGCGTCGCGCAATGCGCATTATTGGTACAAGAGATTAAATCGACCTTGCAGGCGGCGTTAGAGGCGGGTGGGAGTAGTTTGCGCGATTTTTTTGGTGCCGATGGAAACCCCGGCTATTTTCAGCAGACCTATACCGTCTATGGTCGCACCGGTGAGCCTTGCCGGGTGTGCTCGCAGCCGATTCAAAACATTCGACTCGGTCAGCGCTCCACTTTTTACTGTACCCACTGTCAGCCACGCCAGACACACATTTTGAAAAAATAATGCCAGCGACAGATTTAAGCGCTTTCTTCTGAAAGGCTCGCTTCGTCGCTATCCGGCATGATGCAGTTGCGTCCGGCGCGTTTGGCGGCGTAGAGGTGATGATCTGCCCGTTCGACCACTTGGCCTAATGGCTCATCGCCATGCATTTCGGCAATCCCTGCACTGACCGTCATTTGCACCACCTGGTTACTAAAGTGGAACTGTAAGCCTGCGACCGCCGCACGTATCAATTCGGTAATACCTTGGGCATGTTGCAGGTTGCAGCCAGCAAGGAGCACCAAGAACTCTTCGCCGCCCCAACGACAGACCACATCCTCCGCACGCACGTGTGACTGAATGACTTGGGCAACCCGAGCCAGCACGCGATCACCGGCCTCATGGCCGTAGGCGTCATTGATGCTTTTGAATAAGTCGATATCGAGCAGCACCAGTGATAGCGTCTCGTCACGACGTTTATTGCGAGCCACCGCTTGTTTGAAATAAAACTCGAATACTTGACGGCTGGCAACGCCCGTTAATTTGTCTTGCGTCGCCATCATTTCCAGCTTGTCGTGATAGCCTCGTACGGCAAGGTGTGCCAGCGCCAACACAACGATGCTGATGAATAACGCGACCGCCAAATTGATGAAAAATGCGGTTTCAATGCGGTCAGACGCCGGATCATTGACCTGCTCTACGATCAGGTACCAGTCAAACTCTGGAACGAGTCGGCTGTTTAAATACAGCATATTGCCGCTGCTGGTTTTGAAAGAGAAAGAGGCGCTAGGGGAGGTCAGCACTTTAAGAAACGCTTTATCCAATCCTGCTTTATCTTGTAAGTGGATGGCCGAGCGATAGTGGCTGCTTTGTAGCATGATTTCGCCCTGACGATTGACGAAGTAGATATCACGGCCATAGCGTTTCTGATAGTTTTCAATCAGTGCGCCCACGGTTTGCAGCGACAAGCCAACCCCAATCACGCCGATGAATTGGCCCGCATTATCTTCAACACGATAGTTTACAAAAATGCTCAGCCGTTGATGATCCGCGGTGTCATGGTCGATGTTGATGACATAAGGCTGGTGCGACTGTTTGGCATCAAAATACCAGTGGTCCTGCGGATTGGTGCTGGATACCCGCTTTAGTACGCCCGAGGGGTGGTAATAGAGGCCGGAGCGCTCCGACACGAAAAACGCAGTGATGGTGTTATATTTTTTTTGGATTTGAGCCAGATAATTGGTCATCTTGCTGGCGTCTTGCTCACCATCGTTGACCCAGTCAAACACAAACACATCATTCGCCATTAAAGATGAAATCAATAATGGCTGCAGCAGATCGCGCTGAATTTCAGAGTAGATGTTATCGCTGGTTAAAGGCAGCATCTCTTGCTGCAGGCGATCTGTGAGCGAATCTTTGGCGACAAAGTAGCCGATGAGGCTGGTTGCCACAAATCCAGCCAATACGATGGCGCTGAGAAGAACAGTATAGAAACGTTTGTTGACGACCATGAATCTTCAATCACCTAAAATCACGTGAAGCGAACAATACATTATGATCAATGTAAAGTGACTTTGTTTGTATGAATAGTCCGCTTTTTTAAGTGGTATTTGAGTGTTTGGATTCGTTTGTCTGTTTAGTGCCCATGGTCACGGGCGGCATGCGCATGCAGATAACTCGCCGGTGGATGCGGCGACCCGCCGATTTTTTGTGGTAAAAGCGAGCCAACAATCATGGCGACTGCGCTGACCAACACGCCGATGAGTTGTGCCGGCACCAAACTTTGCTCGCCCAGCATCAGTTCAATCAGCACCCAAGATGCGATGCCTAAAATGATCGCCGCAAGCGCGCCTTGGCTGGTGGCGCGTTTCCAAAAGGCGCCAAAAAATAGTGGCACAAAGGCCCCGGCTAGGGTGACTTTGTAAGCACTCTCAACCATGCCGAAAATAGACAAGTCTGAATGTAGTGCGTAAAACAGCACCATGCCAGCAAAGCCCACCAGACATACGCGCATGACCCGCAAGAAGGCGTGGTCATTCATTTGCGGCATAAAGCCTTTCACGACGTTTTCGGCGAAAGTGACCGAGGGTGCCAACAATGTGGCCGAGGAGCAGCTCATGATGGCGGAGAGTACCGCGCCGAAAAAGATGGCCTGTGCCACCAGCGGTGTGTGTGTCAGCACCAGAGTGGGCAGCACACGCTGTGAGTCGGTTTCGACGAGCGTGCCAAAGGTGGCCGGATCGATCAACGTGGCTGCATAGGCAATAAACATGGGGACGAAAGTAAAGCAGAAATAAATGCTTGCGCCTAAAAATGAGCCCCATAAGGCAATCTTGGCCGTCTTGGCCGAGGTGATGCGCTGAAAGACATCTTGCTGCGGAATCGAGCCCAGCATCATCGTCAGCCAGCCGCCCAAAAAGGTGAGCCAAACGCTCCAGCTTGTTGATTGGGGAAAGAAATGCAGTTTACCTGCATTGCGCGCGTGTTCAATCACCGGCGCAACCCCACCGGTTTGGCCTGAGACGAGATAAGCAATATACAGCAGGCCACCAATGACTACGATCATTTGTACAAAGTCTAAAATCGCCACCGACAACATGCCGCCCAAGGTGGTGTAAGTGAGCACGATGGCGGTGCCGATCATCATGCCATGGGCCTCTGAAATCGCGCCATGGCTGATCAAATTGAAGATCAAACCGAGTGCTTTGATTTGTGCCGCTACCCAGCCCATGTAAGAGACGACAATCGCGATGGTGGTCAGTATTTCTACCGTGCGGTTATACCGCATGCGGTAAAAGTCACCCAAGGTCAGGATGTTGAGTTTGTAAAGGCGGCTGGAAAAGAAAATGCCGGCGATGACCAAGCACATGCTAGAGCCAAATGGGTCGGCTGCGACGCCTGTCAGACCCTCGCGCACAAAGGTTGCCGAGACGCCAAATACGGCCTCGGCGCCAAACCAGGTAGCAAACACGGTTGCCATGACGACAGGCAAGGGCAGGTGGCGCCCAGCGACGGCATAGTCTTTGGTGCTGTGCACGTTTCTGGCTGCAACCAGGCCAATGCCGATGGATACCAGTAAATACGCGACGACAAACCAGATCAGCACAGCCTGTTCCTTTTGAGCCTATTGCAAAAGGGCGATTTTAAAACAAAACCAAGCGCAATCAGGCTTTTCTATGCCGCACAAAAGTGAAAAAGGCCTGAAAATCAGGCCTTTTTACAATTTTGCACAATTACTCTACGCGTTTCCACAATTGTGAGCGGCCAAGTAATGAAAAACCAATAAAACCACGTACTTCTAACTCACTGCCATTGCCGCTCAATGTCATTTTACATTTGTAGGTTTTGCCGTTTTCAGGGTCTAAGATCTCGCCGTTTTCATACACCGTGCCGGCGCTGCTTTTCTTAAGATGTTTGGCAATGGTCATGCCAATGATTTTCTGGCCTTTGCGTTCATCCGTGCATTTGTCGCAGACGGCATCGCCGGTGTCCGTAGCAAGTAAGCCTTTTTCAACGATGGCGCTATATTCCCCTGCATTTTCTACGATTCGCACTAAGGATCGAGGCTTGCCCGTTTTGTCATCGGTGGTTTGCCACAGTCCGCTTAAATCCGCGGCGTGGGCCGCGAATGGCAACAGCAATAACACGAGGGCTAACATTTTTTGGCAGTGTCGCATGGTGGGTCTCCATTAATGGGTGAACAGCAAGAACAAGCTGGCAAATTGTAAGGTCAGCAGCACCACAATAGCAGCGGTGGCCCATTTTTGCCAACTGGCTTGTTTGGCTTGGGTGCTGAGCAGGGTCTCGATGCGGCTTTGTTGTTTGCTGACCTCGGTCTGGGTGCGCAGATATTGTTCAAATAAACGTGGCATTTCAGCGGCATGGGTCAAGATATAAGGTAATTCTCGCTTGGCCGACTTAAGCAGGCTACGCCAGCCAATTTGTTCACTCATCCAGCGCTTAAGAAAAGGTTTTGCGCTCTGCCACAAGTCAATATTTGGATCGAGTTCGCGGCCCAATCCCTCGATATTCAGTAGGGTTTTTTGCAGCATGATGAGCTGCGGCTGAATATTCACACCAAAACGGCGCGACATCTGAAACAGGCTGAGCAAGGTGCGACCAAACGAAATGTCTTTGAGTGGTTTTTCAAAAATCGGCTCGCAGATGGCACGTACAGCGGTTTCTAGTGCCTCGACGCTGGTGTCAGCGGGCACCCAGCCAGATTCAATGTGCGCCACGGCCACATCACGATAGTCTCGATTAAAGAAGGCCAGAAAGTTACGCGCTAAATAATACTGGTCGGTGGGACTCAGGCTACCCATGATGCCAAAGTCCAGCGCGATAAATTTCCCTTTGTCCGGGCCGTCAACAACGACTTGTATGTTGCCAGGGTGCATGTCGGCATGAAAAAAACCATCGCGAAACACCTGGGTAAAAAAGATTTCCACCCCTTCGTGGGCCAGTTGCGTCATGTTGATGCCGTGCCCTTTTAAGCGGTCTATCTCGCGAACCGGGATACCAAACATGCGCTGCATCGTCATCACTTGGCTGAAGGAATAATCCCAATAAATCGTCGGCACCAGCAGGCTACGATCACTGAAATTACGACCCAACTGTGCACATTGCGCCGCTTCTAAGGTTAAATCCAACTCGTGTTCGGTATGGCGGGCAAACTCGTCGACGATTTCGTCTGGTTTTAAACGGCGGCCTTCACTGGATAATTTTTTGACCCACCAAGCCAACGTGCGTAACAGGGCAATGTCGCGGTGAATGATGTCTGCAATGCCGGGACGCAGCACTTTAACGGCGACCAATTCGCCGCTATGTAGCGTCGCAAAATGCACTTGTGCAACCGAAGCGCTCGCCACAGGTGTCGGGTTGAATTCGGCATAAACCTTGCTCAGTGGCGCCTCAAACGCTGCCTGAATAATCGATTCGACTTCGGTGTAAGCGAATGGGGGGACTTGGTCTTGCAGTTTCACTAGTTCGTCCGCAACATCAGGCGCCAATAAGTCCCGGCGGGTAGATAGCATCTGACCAAACTTAACGAAAATGGGGCCCAGTCTTTCAAGTGCGAGGCGTAAACGCACAGCGCGATGCTCTGGGGTGTAGCGCCAAAATAGCAGTAGATTGAGAACGCGATAGGCTAGACCAGGGTGGTCGTTGCGGACAAAGAAAATATCCAGACGGTACCAGATCAGTACGCCGATAATATGAAAAAAACGTAACCAATGCATTGTGACTAACTTTCGAGAGAGGAGGCGGCAAGGAGCTTGTCGACGCGTTGTTGCAGTCTGTCCGTGTCTTCGCGCAGTTGGTCAACAGATCGGTTGAATTGTTCAATACGGGTTTTTTTGGCAAGAATGGGTTGTTCTTCTTGCCAATATTCCACCAGCATTTCGCTCAGGTTTTTTGCCTGACTTTGCCAGCGGTGTAGTTTCTCTTGACTCATTTGCACCACTTGATACGCGGCAATATCACCTACCACTTTGCTCAGGTCGTCTTCAATATCCCAACGCACAGCCGCTAAAATTTTACCCACCTCCATGCCAAGTGCGGTATCGCCGTCGATTTTGATCAGGCTATGCGCTAACGGGTCTTTGCGTAACAAGCGCATGGCCAGACTCGGCGGCAAGTGGATCGTTGCATCCGCTTGTGCCGCATCCCCGGCTACCGCAAGCGTGCCATTATTTAAAATGGTCAGCATGGTTTGCGCGACTTTAAAATCCAGCAGCACATGCTTGTGGGCATGCGGCTGCAATAAAGGCGCTGTCCAGCTGTTTTGCTGCATGAGGTGTTGCAGCACAAATTGAATCAATGGTTTAAACATGGCTTTAAATTTTGATGCCTTTGTGCAGTGCTACCACGCCAGCGGTCAGGTTGTAGTAATCCACCTTGCCAAAGCCTGCGTCATGCATCATCTGTTTGAGCGTTTCTTGGTCTGGGTGCATACGGATGCTCTCTGCGAGATAGCGATAGCTGGGTTCATCGTTTGCAATCCACTTGCCAAACTTAGGCAGTAGTTTGAATGAATAGGTGTCGTAAAGTTTTTCTAACGGCTGCCAAACCTTAGAGAACTCAAGCACCAGCAAACGCCCACCCGGTTTCAGTACGCGCTGCATTTCGCGCAGGGCGACCTCTTTATGCGTCATGTTGCGCAGTCCAAAGGCGACGATCACGCAATCAAAGCTTGCATCTACAAACGGTAGCTGTTCGGCATTACACTGCGTAGCGGGAATACTCAATCCAGCATCAATCATACGATCACGGCCCACACCAAGCATGGAGGCGTTAATGTCGGTCAGCATGACAGTACCGGGATTCACCGCAGCTTGTGTGCCTACTTTTTTGGCAAACAAGCGGGAGAGGTCACCACTGCCGCCCGCAATATCCAGTACCTGATCTCCCTGGCCGACACCACTGACATCGACGGCAAACCGCTTCCAAAGACGATGCATACCCGCCGACATCACATCGTTCATGATGTCGTATTTTTGTGCGACCGAATGAAACACTTCGCCCACTTTTTGTTGTTTGTCGGCTTCGGCTACGGTGTCAAAGCCAAAATGCGTGGTTTTTTTCTGTTCAGTGTTTTGCTGCATGTGTTGGTTCCTTGCGCGTGTGGCCAGCCATCGACAATTTGCTAATGTAGTCTTGCCACAAACTCTCGTAATGTTGTGCCAGATAGTACAAGTAGTCCCATGAATACAAACCCGTATCATGACCATCATCAAAGATCAGTTTGATGGCATATCTGCCTACCGGTTCAATTTGGCTAATATTCACATTCTCTTTGTCTAGTTGTAACACTTCTTGGCCGGCGCCGTGGCCACGTACTTCGGCTGATGGCGAGTAAACGCGCAAAAATTCGCAAGACAACATACACTCAGTATGGTTATCGAAGTGCACTTCAAGCAAGTGTGAAGCCTGATGCAACTGGATCAGGGTGGGGGTGGGACAATCGGGGTGAAGACCGCTCATAATATTGAAGAAAAAAGGGAATATGGTCGATAAAGTGAGTTGTTTACATCATAGCAGATGCACGCAGGCCGCGCATGGTTAGAGACTGTTGCATCTTAGGGTTGATAATTCATTTTATTTATGAATTAATAGCTATACCTACATGATTTATTTGAACTTTTATTATTTCATGATAGATTATTGAAAAAACAGGCAATCGTGAATAGGTTACCTTACAATTTTGAAGCAGGGCACATGGAAAACAACAGACTTGCACAACAATTTGATTTGTACACGCGATGGCGTCAATCGATTGCTGATGTGTTGGGAGAGTATCGGCGCTGGATGGCCGATAAGCAACTCAGTGATGTGCAAATAGAAGAGCGTATACAACAACAACTCAACCGTTTGCGAGAGGATAAACTCACGGTAGCCTTTGTTGCAGAGTTCTCACGCGGCAAATCTGAGCTGATCAATGCCATTTTCTTTTCTGGTTACGGGCATCGCCTGCTTCCCTCCGGTGCCGGCCGCACCACGATGTGTCCCACAGAATTACGTTACGACACCGGAAAACCGGTCAGCTTGTCGTTATTGCCGATTGAAACCAATGCCCACCAGATGTCCATCAGCGAGTATCGGCGTACTCCACAGGCGTGGTCAACCGTAGAGTTTGATGCGCATTCGCGCGAGAGCATGGTCGAGGCTTTTAAAGAAGTCAGCCGCACCCGCCGTGTCACCACCGAAGAGGCGCAGTCTTTGGGCCTGTATGACCCAGACCAGCCGGATGACGCCATGTTAATCGGTCAGGACGGCCTGCTTGAGATTCCTTGCTGGCGTTACGCGATGATTAATTTCCCGCATCCTTTGCTCAAGCA